>OGFU01000426.1_pt1 | contig 17129 bp, 20 predicted proteins | sample 1571061 | NCBI WGS metagenome assembly OGFU01 (sample SAMEA2582063, study PRJEB24529) | metagenome | biome: Human gut stool | place: China | collected 2011 | reverse complement strand
CATCACTTCTCCTGTCTCCACAGCCTTCTTCATTAAGATGGCGGCATATGCATCTGCAAGGGCATCCTCCATACTATATGGCGCAGACGCATTTCCTCTGCTATACTCTGCCGTATTCTTCATCATCACTGCGATTGCTGTTTCATCTTCTGACAGACCACACAATCCAAATTCCGGCTCATATATAATTTTATTATTAAATGAAATTTTCTTAATTTCACGAATCTTCTCAAAATTAGGATTAGAGTTTCCTGTATTAATCACATGGGAATCCGTTATGATTCTGCCAATCTGACCTTCATTATTCTCATCAAGATAATATACACATTCATCAATAAGTTCGCCTCTTACACCCTGAACTTTAAGCGTATTCTTTCTGATTGGTGACCTGTACTGCTCCGAATCAAAATCATACCATGCCACTTTCCCACTTTCAAATTCAAATGTGGCGACGCATCTTTTCTTTCCTGCAACCCTGCCATCAGTGAACTTATCATATCTTGTAAGAGTTTGTGTTGTAGGAAACTCATATGTCTTAGCTGAAACTGTATACTTCTCTCCCGGATTAACTCCAAGAAATGCTCTTATAAGACTTATTCCATGATATTCATGCGCCAGTGACACATTTGCACAGCTGACATCACCAATAATTCCTTCATTAATAAGCTTTAATGATGCTTTAATATTAGGATACTCCCTGTACTGTTCAGCAACCACCTGTTTTTTACCACATTTGTAATAAGAATACTGTTTATTAAGCGAATCCGTATCAAGTGCCGCCGGAGTCTCTGATAAAACAGTTATTCCACGGTCAAGCCATTCCATTGAAACATCACATATGGCGTCCTTCTTAACAGCCGCAACTGCAAAATCCGGTTTATATGCCACGCATTCTTCTATAGATGTAGTTGTATGTATCTGATACTGACCGGCAATTAAGTCCGCTTTCTCCTGCGTCCTGCAATACATCGCATCAATACAGAATATTTCAGGCAGAGCCTTTGCTACGCGTACATAATATAAGGCCCGCCAGCCTGAACCGATTATAATAAAATGATATTTTGCCATGTGTGCCTCCCATTTGTTATATCTATTCCCCATATTCCGTCAGAGGCCAGCAGCCTCCATCAGTAATACGATAATAGCTATCTGTATCAGTGTCAACCATTAACACTGGTATAAAATTCTTTTCCTGTGTCCAGACATATTGCTGCAAGCCTTCCACCCGGCAGATATGCGCCACAGTCAATATCCATATGATTATTCTTTCTGTACACATAGCCTGGTCTGGGATTGTCCTCAATATATCTTGTTGGTGTATGCCCTGTGACAGTTATTACATCATCAAAATATCTGACATCATAATCCACCCTTGACCATACAAGTTCATCAAGCGAATAATCATCAATATCCCTCTTAATATCGAAATTGCCAAGTCCTCCATGCACAAGAAGATACCTCTGTCCATTAACATCCACCTTCTCGTACCATGAAAAATCTGCCACATAATCAAGCACATCTTTTCTTGTCTCATTATCCAGCTTACTCAGCTCATCAGTGGTTGCAATCCCGCCATTTCTCTGCCATGCATAAAGCTTCTGGAACATATCGTCACTAAACTTTTCTGCAAATTCTTTGACAGAATTCTCATCTTTTACTTCCTTAATAAGAACCGACATACATTCCAGCATCATCTGTTCATGGTTGCCTGCTATAGGTATAACATTTGGCATTTCCATCATCTTAAGGAGCGTCTTTACCGGGTTCTTTCCTCTGTCAACAACATCTCCCAGCACATACAATATATCTTCATCCGAAAAATGTATCATATCCAGCAGTTCCATAAACTTCCCATATTCACCATGAATATCCGATATCACATATGTCGCCATATATTCCCTCCGTATGCTATTTATTAAGTATTTCCTTCAGTGTACGTGGCTCATAATTCATATAAGGCATCATACAGCCTACATTGTAAGCCCTTGCAAGTTCAGGACATTTCACAGAATTCTGGATATTATTAAGATTAAACTGTCGTAAACATTCCTGAAAAAATGTATCTTCTGGCGTGTTATGCGTATGTCCATACAAATGTATTGTTCCCCTGTGCTGCCCATTCCACATAAGAATAGGATAATGGCTCAATACCAGCTTGTACGCTTCCTGACCTATATGGTCTGTAACCTCCTTGTAAGCGCATATTTCCTCAAACAGATTCTTATACCTCAAATCGGAAACATCGTCATGATTACCCTTCACAAGAATTTTTCTGCCCTTTAACTGTGCAACTAAGGCTATCAGCTCCTCGTTTGTACCCCGCATGGCAATATCTCCAAGAATATAAACTGTATCACCATTTGTAATCTTACTGTTCCATTTTTCCTTCATATACTCGTGCATTTCAGCCAAGGAATTAAATGGACGGTTATCAAAATTATTGCCTTCCTTTGTCACATTTTTATGGAAGAAATGCTTATCACTAATATAGTAGTCCTCCTTTTTTATCAATCCTGTACCTGTCTTAATATAGACTCTGCTGCCTTCTTTAATTCTTTATTCAGTTCCTTATCCTTATTATCAACAATTGAAGCTATATCATAATGATGACACAGCCAGTATGCCATTCCCTTGCATGACGCATTTACACGGATATCAACTGTTGTATCCGTTTCTTTCAAAACATTTATCTCATATGAAAAATCATCTATCAGTCTTGAAAAATACTCCCTGTCTATCCTGACAATATAAGGTCTTAATTCACCGCCCATCATGTAAGGGTGATTCAGAATATATACTGCTCTCTCCAATGGTATATCAAGGTTATCAAAGCCTATTCCATCACTTTTTCTCTGTTCCTTTACTCTTAATCTGGTCATAAGGTCAACACTGTATGTATACACTTTCCTGCTGTCCCTGTATCTTATCAGACAGAAATATCTTCCATTATTGAGCATAAGTCTTATAGGAATCACTGTTCTTCTTCCCTGAAAATGCAGATAAACATTTTTATTCTTAACATCATATACATTCCAGTCAAATTCTATGTAATTGTCATTTTTAATGGCGTCAATTATAAGCTGGCAGTTTGCCAGAACATCTGTATTCTGTGCATATCTGGTCTGTCCGAAAGAAGCATTTGCATAAGGTGTTATATTTTTCAGATTTTTCCCTGATAAAGTCTGAATCCGCCCGGCTAAATCCATTGCTCTTTCATTATTAAAAATGTTACTGTACAATACAGAATCAATAAGGAATTTAAACTCTACATCGGTTATAATGTTGTTATAATAATAATCTGTCTTACGGCGTTCATTGTCATATGTCCTGTATCTGATTATCTTCTGTTCATCAGGCAGATTAAATTCTGAGTCCGTCAAATCCTTTAATGCTTTCCTGACCTGTTTATCTGTAATGCTTTTATCATAATCCTTATGCATATAAGTAACGATATCAGTAACCTTCAGCGTTATTGCGGCCTCTTTGGAACTGTGTTCTTTTAATATATTAAGCACATTATACTCAATACTCATACTTCACCTTTAATTATTCTTTCTTCTTTCAACATCTTCTTTGTATAATTTCTGTGCATCTTTATAAAAAAGTGCCGCTGATTCCTGAAAATGTTTTAACTCCTCTTGTGATTTCATTTCTTTATCATATTTATTTATCGTATCTGATTGTTTTAATTCCATCTGACGCCCTCCATTTTCTTATAATTACATTTTCATTAATAATTCCTGTATTTCCTTTTTTGTTCTATCTTTTTCTAATGCTGTATACACACTCATTCTCATATCCGAAATTGCACATGCCTGTTCTCTGTCAAAATTATAATGTTCCATCAGCATCTCCTGAAAACAGGCTTTATCCTTTGAACTATCCACCAGATACATAATCTGGTTATGATGTTCCTGCGCCCACATAACGGCAGACAAAATGTGGATTCGTTGTTTTATTTTTTCTTTATGTGTAGCTGTATTATAATCTGATAAATACTGTTTATCGTATGTTTCCACAAGATAGTCAATGTAATGTTTCCTTGCATCACTTTCTGGAAGCTGGATTCTCTCAATATATATTGGATTAACATGCGAGTGTGAAAATTCTCCAAGATAATCATATCCTCTGAATATAACATCAACACATATCTGTATATCACTGTAATCACCCTTTTTGACTTTAAGTTTCTCATACTCTTCATCTGTAAGCCCAAGTATTACTCCGATATTCCCTTCATGTTTCCCATCAACAACTCTTACTATATCCCCATGTCTGAAATTATGTGGAATATCAAATTTTCTATAAAAGCATTTCATACCCGATTCGTGCCAGCAATTCTCCGAATCCGGTATTTCATCAATCGCCTTATTTAAATCCGCTATCAATTCTTTATCTGATATGGTTTCTTTCAACTCTTGCACTGCCTGTTTTTTCTCTGAATTTTTTAAGCACTCATGATTAATTATTATTTCTGCCTGTTCCACATCCGAAAATGTAACACTCTTGTCTTTAAGAAACTCTCTTTCATCTTTAGATGGTACAAATCTGTCTATAAAATTTTCTATCATCAGGCACCTCCAAATATTATCCTGCTCAAGTCTTGGCATATTCCTTCATACACCGTTTAGCTGTTTCCTCAGTATTGCGCTCTCCTTTGTAAAAGCAATAATCACTGAGCGCTTCCATGGCTCTCCTATAAGCTGCATCTTCCTCTTTGTTCTCCATATGTGGCGGCAGTTCCATCTGAAGATGCAATGGATTACAATGCATATGATCCCAGTACTCCGACTTTATTGGATATAAAACCACAGCCTGAATATCTGAATAATCAACTTCCCATTTTCTGTCTTTAATCTCTTGAAGATAATCATTCCAGTCATCTTCTCCAAATGAAAGTATTCCATATGTTCCATCTACTATATCCTTCACTGGAGTACCTGCTGACTTATAACAAAATGGGATTTCAAAAAATGCACCTTCAAATCTTTCCGGTCTGAACGGATTTACTATGTCTGCTTCCTCTTTTGACAGTTCATCACTCCACCAATGAACTATATTCCCTTTGTTATTTAATGTATAAGTTCCCACTGGCAGACCATCATAATCCTCATATTTTTCATAATTAAATTTTGAACCGGGTCTTCCCGTACACCTTACCAGATTCTTCTCATCATCATCTGATTTCACAATTATCTGCTTATGTATTTCATATAACAATTCACTATTTATTATTTTTTTTTTATTTTCTTCCATATACTTATTGTTATACTTTTCATTTTCCGCTATATATTTAGTGATATAATGTACGGCTCTTTCATAATCACCGAAAAAACCTCTGCTGTCCCCTTCGTTGTCTTCTACAAAATATACATACCTGCCCTTAGAATTATCTTTAAATGTATCAAACAATTTATTTTCATACTCTATTCTTTCGATGATCTGCTTCTTAAGTACAATATCTTTAGTAGTGTCTCTTAATAAAGCCAATGCCGTGAGCTTCTGCTGTCTGCTTTTCATGGGGTCATTCCAGACAAGAGTTGCTGTCTGGAAATCTGTAAAGTTATAATTTTGTTCTTCTAAAAACTTCCTATAATCATCTGACATTGTTATATCAATCATTTACATTCCTCCATTGATTAATGTAAAGTTCTCCCATTACTGATTTTCTTCGTTAAGGAGGCTCTCTGGTTCTCCTTTTATACGTCTCCAAGTAATAAGATCTTTTTCGTTCAAATCTCCTTCTATGACTATCGGAAGCTTCCCAGATGTCTGTATCTTCCAATACAAAGTATCCCTCATTTTGCAATTCCCACATGTCCGAGGTCCAAGCAGCCCAAAGGAACCCATTTTAGGCGGGTAATCCCATCCCCTATTGAATGCATCTTCGTCAGTCAAAAACTCCTTCTTTCCACACACTTCACAATAGTGCCAAAACGGTCGTGTTTTCATACTCTCCAATAAAGCTTTACGTTTCCTTGATTTATCATCTTCTTTTTCTATCCTCTCTTTTTCATCTGTAATCTGTTTTCTTGCATCTATCAGGAACTGCTCATCCAAAGGCGGATCTATTCTTAATTTAATGCCGTCTTCTGACACCTCATAAATGGAATCAAATCCTTCAATCGGATTCGGAAATTCTATCTCTGAAGTATTCATCTTAAAAGAGCCACACCCCTCTTCCAAATTTCTTATTCTAATATTTTTCTGCCATCTCTCATCACTTGGGCACATAACATATATTTCCATTTCTGCATCAACAGATTCACGTATCGCATCAACATAAACAATTCGACGCTTTGCTTTAAAAAATGTCTGTTCTACGACAACATCTCTTCCACATTTCAGTTTTTCTATGATATCGTTAAGAAGCATATCATTAGCTTTCATCAAACATCTGAATTGAACTCCTATAGGCATCATTTCTCCAAATCCAGATTCTTTATATGCATTTTGTTGATAGTCAAAAATATTTAAAACATCAACATCCTTATCAGCAAAAAATTGTTTTATGAAATGTGTTTTACCAGAAGCCATCGCTCCAATCACAAAAGATACTTTTGACATAAACTCCACTTTCCTCCTATTAATCTAACTTCTTTTCACAATGAATACTTTTCATTTAATGCCTTTATCTTACTTTTAATATCTTCCCGCAGACTTTCTGGTTCAAGAACTTCCACAAGTTCACTGTATTGCAATGCCCAGTGTGCCATACCATAAGGTGAGCACTCCACCCTGACAATATCATCATAAGGCGGCTTCGTTTCTGTTCTTATGTATGTGAATGAATCTCCGAACCAGTCATGTAAAAATGTATATCCTGGGCGGACTCTCTTTTTCGGATTGTCTTCACATTTTTCACTCTTAATTCTTAGCGTTACCGGAACCGGCTTATCAAACGACATATTAAGATGTTTCAACTGAAAATCTTCTGACCATTTTTCTGGAAGATTTGAAACATTTTTCTTTGGGATACGCGGTATCCCCTTAATATGAAGCCTATCATTCCTTCCCGGAATCTCTATACCCGTCATAAGGTCAATCCGCCATATAGACATATCAGGCTTGTAATCTTCATACTCTTTAGCCGCCAGCAGATAGTATTTTCCACCACTCGCAACAATATAGTATGGGCTAAGCTCGTCTGACTCTTCCCTTACCGGCTCCAGCTTTTTCTCATAAGAATAGCCATTGAATCTGAATTGTATTCTCACATTATCATCAATTGCTTTCTGTATAATGGCAAGATTGTCCTTCAACAGTTCCCTATCTGCAAGCTCCGGCTCCTGAACCTTACATATATGTCTCGGCGTTCTCTTATAAAATACCGTAGTCATATTGTCCTCAACCTTCCTGACAAGCTCCTGCGCCGACTTGGAATCCAGTGTCCTTGTTGCCATAATACCCTCAATAATTGAATCAACCTCCTTCTCAGAAAATGTTCTGTTATAGTAAAGGTTCTTTATGCGCATTACATTTGCAATATAAGAATCATCTTCATCAGAATCATCCCGTTCATATCTTTCCTTATCACCGTAAAACTTCTTGAAATCATCAAAATACAGCCTCCACTCAGCCTCTGGCTTATAATCACTTCCTCCATCTTCCAGATTCATAATATTTGCCATATCTTTTAAAAGCCTGTTAATAGTCTCCTTATCACCAATATACGTATTTATATTTTCATCTTTCCTCATCTTAGCAATACTGGTAGGGTGTCTTCTGTCTGTATTCTTTCTCAGATAATCCCAGACCTTATACATACGCTCAAAACGGGTTGGTTTCTGAATCTTTCTCTTTGCCATATGTCACCTCATGTTAATCATAATCTATTGTATTCTCTATTATAATAACAGTTTGGTCGGTTTTTTCCACCATTTATCAAAATTTATTAATTAATATAAAATTCTTTCATGTCATTTAACCTTATTGCACCAAGTGTTCCCTCTTTACCATAACATTTATAACCAGCGCCACAATCTATGCGTATAGTTCGTCCTGAAGGAGACACCCATATTCTCCTGTTATCAGTTACAGTATGCCCCACAACCGATATAAACTGCTCATGTTCCTCCATACCTCTGATAAAATACTCATAATGCCCGTCTCCCATATATATCTTTCTTTTATCCAACATACGCTCAGGCGTCAGAAATGTCTGTGCATGTGCTATCTGATATTTCCTGCCATTAATGGTCAGATTAATATAATATGGCTTTTCCTGTATCCATTCAGCAAGTCTTAACATATCAACAGGTGTCAGCCGCTTCTCCATAATAGCCACTGTATTATAAGAAATATATTCTCCAGTTTTTCTATGTCCGAATTGTTCAATAATCTGCCTTGCAACCCAGACATCATGATTGCCCTGTATCACCTGTATATTGGGATATTTTAATATTTCAAAATACAGCTCAACTGGCTTATCTCCACGGTCAAATATATCTCCATCAATAATCAGCAAATCATTTTCATTAAACCGTATCTTCTTTAACAGCCTTTTAAATCCATCTGCATAATTATGAATATCCGAAACCACATATACATTTCTATTATCATTTATTGTAATATCCATAAATATGTGCCTCTCATTACATTTTTAATAAATCCTTCAGTGTATCAATCCCGCTAAACTTTCCTTCAATTTCAATAATTCTCTGTTTGTCTTCTTTGATATGTGCAGCTTTTATATCATACATATTCATCTTTTCTATGTCTGATAAAGTTATGTCTGCCTCTTTTTCACATTTATCTGCTATGTTCAAATGTATTACTCCTACTTAAAAACTATCATAAAACTGTTCAAATTCGTCAATTAATTCATTTATTTTTTTAAGGTCATAAAATCCCTGTACTTTCCAAGACATAAGAATACTATTCAATTCTTCTTTTCTTTTATCTATAAATCCCCCGCACAACTGTCCATTAAATATTGCACTGTCATCTTCAGCGCAACTAAAACACGCCATATCTTCATGCAATCTGGAACAATCACTACAAGTAATTTCCTTTTTTTCTGGAATAAAATGACAGTTATCTTCGATATTTACAGGAAACCACGAGCTTGGATATGAGCATATTGCCGAACCTGTTTCACTCGTATTTGCTATATTGGTTTTGTATTTACAATTTTTACACTTCAATTTATCTGCCTCTTTTTTCATTTAGTTCCATCTTGGGTTGTCCGAAAGCACCAGCACCATTCTTTTCTTATGGTCAGAGATTCTCTCCATTCCAATGCCATACACATACATGTTGTCATATTTTTCTGGAATGTTTTCTCTGCACTTATATGATTCATCTGACCAGTCCAACTTATTAACAATATTGAACTCACCAATAACCTGTAAATATGGCTTTAAATCTTTAAATGTCAGATTATCACAAATGTTTCTCTCAATATCCCGTGGCTTATCATGTAATACAATCTCTAACGCCGGCTGTATTGTAAAATTCCTACCAGATATATTTACTTCCCCACTTATTTCATCTGGTTCTGAATAAATATCCAGCGAAAATTCCACATCAGTTATTCCTATGCCATAAACATATAATTCATCATATTCTGAAGCCAGAATATCGGATACCAACAGATAATTATGATAATGCCCTTCTAAAAAGCAGATTGATAATCTTATGTTTCTTGCCAGAAATCTTCTTATCTCTTTAAATTTAATTGCCATTGTGATTCTCCTTATCTATAGACATTATTTCTTACAACCAGCAATATTGCATTATCTCAATAAATAATCTGCCTGACTTAATAAAATTATCCGTTATTTGACACTCATTATCTTCAAGCCATTCATACTCCTGTAAATACATTCTGACAGCCGGATTAAATTTACTCATCATTTTCCCAATAAGAGGATATCTTGTTATGTAATCAAAATGTGTATCCAAATAATAACCATACCTGATAAATTCCCCAGTATTTTCAATAATCCAATCCACCGCCTCTTGTATGGTGTATTCTTTGCCATCAAATGTTACAGTAGCCATAGTATCATCATGAACACTATTATCCTTATACATTCGCATATGTGAGTATAACCATTCTGCAAATGACATATCCATATTAAAAATGTCGCGATAATCAAATCCATATCGATATCTTTGGCACATTCTGTACAGCTTTTTCTCTGTAACAAAATTACCGCCATAAATTCTTCTCGATACTCCAAGCTGGCTTATATATTGATTTCTTCTTTTCATTAATATGTTCCTTTTATGTTTAGACAAGATGACCTCTCGTCTATTATTATAATATCAGAGAGGTCAGTTTTTCTTTTTATCTGTTTAATTTTATATTTTAAACATTCCCTTTAAAATTGCATGATCTGGCAATCCATGAATATTTAAATAATTATCTTCTTTTTTGCTCCCATAGCCGTTTTCTTCAATAACAAATCCCCAATCATATGTAGCATATGGACTTTTTTCTGCATCAATATACCCATTATAAATAGCCCCAATATTCTTTGAAACAAGCCAATCTAATCCACTAGTTCCTCCTCTTCTATGCACATAACTATAATATCCCTGATACACTCTTGGACCATAAACATCAAAAACTGGCAATAATTTATCTGATAAGTTACTGTAGTCCACATTAAAATCACCAAGGCATATAAATCTTTGGATATTTTTTAAATAATTCTTAAGATAATTAATTTGTTTATCTTTGGTATCACTTTGTGTTTTTATTCTTGTCCCAATAATACTCAATTCTTTATTATCCATCATAATATTTATCTGTAAAAATTCTGGTATATTTATATCACAAATATCTTTAGTAACAACGGAAATTAATTTATATTTAATATCTCTTCGTATTCCTACGCAAACTTGGTTATATCCAACAGAGGTATATGGAGAACAATACAAATCATACTCTTTCATTTCATCTTTAAATCTATCCCAACCTTTTGAAGCACAAAATTCAACTAGGACAAACAAATCCGCTTCCTTTAAATATTTAGTTATAAACATAGGTATCTCATAGTTAATCCCACCCCTAGCATTTAAATTCCATTCCATGTATTTTATTTCTTTAGTTCCTAAATCAGTCATATTTACTCCTTATTTAATATTATCTAAAACATATTCTTATAATTAACCACTTTAAATTTTTTCATACACTGCTGCTTTAGTATTATCAACTGTTCTAAAAGCCAATTTTCCGGTTTTAGTCACTGCTCGCCTAACATCTTTAAACTCTTTTGTTTTTTGCAAACGTATATCTTCATTAATACTCCTCCCCAGTCTAGCTCTTAAAGCCGATGAAATAGAATGTGTTCCATTTACAGTTGTCACACTTAACTCAGCATAATACGGAACATCTCTTAATGTGAATTTCTTACCATGTTCAAGTGTATTCTTATAATCAATAACCGCCTGTCTAAGTTCACTATATAGTTCAACATAAGATTTTTGCGGTACACCATTTAATTCGTTTTTAAAAGAATTTTCCAAAAAATCTGATATATAAGCCGATGTTGTGATACCTATAGCTTCTGCTTTCTTGTCAATTATAGATTGTAATTCTTCTGATATAAATATAACATTTTGCATTTATTTTCTCCCTTTCTTATATATGTTAACCATATTATAATTAACCATTTTGTATTAGTCAAGGGATTTTTCATTTTTTATTTCATATTTTTAAGGAGTATCTCTAAATGACTCTAATATTGCAATTATTTCCTCCCTGTCTTTATCTGTAAGTTTATCACTTGGCTCTGATCTGAATCCTGCTGAATTAGGACATTCAAACATAAACGCCATAACACAGCCACCACTTCTATAATCAAATGTATCTCCTATTGATTTTTCAGAAGTTGTCACTGCATACATCTCTGCACCATCATCAAATGTTATTGTCTGATCATGCAATGAATCAAAATTACTTGTATTCTTAATTTTGATAATCCAGAAATCTTTTCCCAGATTATATCTTGACTTAGATATCCTGCTCATAGCTGCACTTGTGTACTGAGTTCCAAAATCATACATATATTTATAAACTATATATGGTCTTGCATCGTAACACACTTTTGCCCCATTTTCATTCTGTAATGCAATGTACTCCCCATCATTGCCGACCCTTTCCGTAATAACAGTCCAGTTATCCGGATAGTCAAAATAAAATGTTGTCTGCTCTGGGAAATATTCAGCCATTCTTGTCTTATACGTATGAAGTGATCCTGATTCTTTTACATCAGTTCCCTGTTTTATCTGTTCCTGCGTCGTCTGCTCCTGTGTTGGTGCTTGTGTACCTGCCTCACTTTCTTTTGGCTTGTCATTTTCTGACTGCTCATTGTATGTACATTCCTTCACAAACTGCTTTGTGCCGTCAGAAAGCCTTTCATAATGAAGTGATTTACTTTTTGCAAATGATGCAAATTCACAATCCTTACTTATATTCATTGTACAAAGAAGTGATTTCTTATTCTTATATTTAACACTTTCATCACCAACTCCAAGCTTAAAAACAGGACACTTGACATTAACATCTGAACATATCTGTCCATTTGGTCTGCCTGTTCGTTTTGCATCCGCTTCTGCACCCATATCAAGTTCTGCGTCTAACAGTGGAATGGATTTCATTGTCACAAGCATTGGTGCTGTCCTGAAATATAATCCCATTTTCCCTTCTGCCTCAATTGATGTCTGCATAGGCGAGCGAAGCCCCATTGTTCCATTCACGCCTTTGCCTTTTTCATATGACACTCCGGCATGAAACGGTACTTCTACTTTAAGCGTAATTGAACCGTCTATTGTTGGAACAATATATAATGCCACATTTACTGCAACAAGATGATTACCAATCGGTGCAGGTGTCTGACATAAAAAGATTCCGTCTGAAAAATCACCTTCAACTCCGATTTCGCCTGAAATCTCTGAATCAATATCAACACCTACAGATGCATATTTTAACCCACTCTTAAGAGTATATTTAACCTGTGCGCCTACATTTATATTATTAACATCCCATTTTATGGAGAAATTCTCACATTTTTTATTAAGCTTCTGTTTAATAGGGAGCTTGTATTCTGCCTCCGTATCATTATCTGTCAATGTAACTTCAAGTTCGTTATCATCATTTACCGCTGCCTCTATTGCAAATCCCTTGGAATGAATATTACCAGACACATCTGCTGCCAGCGTAGTTACTGGATTTCCCGCCGACATCTCCACATTATCAATTCCATAATAACTAATAATATCGTCAATTCCTATGCTTGCCGAATCTGAAACTATCAGTGTATCAAAGACCTCATCCATCTCAGGTTCTTCCAGTGAAAATGTGCCATTACCCATATCCTCACCGATTTTCTTTGAAATCTTGTCGCCCTTATAATCAAATACAAATGTGTCACCCTTTTTCAGATTTTTAGCTGCACTGTCATCTAAAGTTATAATATTATCATCTTCATTATAATCTTTAATGTCGAAATATTCGAGCTGTGATACATTTTCATTATAAGAAACATTTTCAATATTATCAGGCCAGAATTCTCCATAATATAAATCATCAAATTTATCAAGAATACCATCAGCCTCTTCGTCTGAGAACCCCTTATCAAGCGAATCTTCTGCTATCAGGTCTTTATCAATTGCAAGTTCTATGTTGGTATTGTCTGATATTTCATCATCAGTGCCAAGATATATCTGCATTTTGCCTTCGCCCATTGCACGCATTGAAGTAAGTGCCATAAAACCGCCTGACGCTATGTCGTCATCACTAAATTCATCGCCATCTGTAATATATCCATATTCCTTAGCCGCTTTTCTGTAATCCTCTGCTTCAATGCCCGTCTTGCTGCATAACTTCTTAAGCCAGTCATAGCATGTTATATCCTCATTTTTAGTCACTGCTGCCTTACACGAAACATTTATATCATTACTGCTTTTTTTGTTCGATGAAGTTCCAGTTACAATGCCTGCAGCTATTGCCACTATAACTATCACTACTACCGATACGCCTATTATTATTTTCTTCTTCACAATGTGTCCCCTCGTTTATTTATTTCCATGGAATTTCCTGCACTCTGATTTCTTTCCCTGATTCTTCTCTATAAAATCTATGCTTTCCACTTTCTGCATCTGCAAGACTACATATCTTTCTTTGCACCATTGTATTATCTAATTCAATATAATCTCCCATCTTGTCATGTACCTTATATAACTTTACTCCTAATACTTCGTTATAAGTTGCAATGTAATGATGGTTAGGATTATTATCTTTTTTATAAGCTGGTATATTAGCCGTATTTTTATCCGGCTTTCTGCTTTTCACACCAACATTACCTGATGAACTTTTATATGAGGTCGAACTTCCACTTCCAGAAGATGTACTTCCTGCACTCTCCTTTGAACTATTACCAAATATTAATATAGCAGCCACTATTCCTACAATTATAATCGCTCCAACTAATGCACCAATCGCCACTATATTTTCCAATAATAAAATTAATGCCAGTATAATAAGATATGCTGCTAATCCTAATCCTTCTGCAAGAAATACATAACTGCCATCACTATCTATAAGAAGCTTAAAGAAAACTATAATTGCAATAAGCGTAACAACACTATATATTAATCTCATTTCCTCACTCATTGAATTATTTTGACCCGTTACCATTTTTACAAAGCAAAATACAATTGCAATTAAATCTATAACAAACAGTATCCATTTCCATATTACTTTTTCCGCAAACATTAAAATAATTGAAACTAGTGTCTGTATACAAATAATTATTGCCAATATAATCCAAACCACATTATTAGATATTATATATATTGTTCCACTTGTAAAATTAGCACTAGCAAAAGCTCCATTTTCTTTAACTCTGGCAACACTCATTGGATATCCGCCATCAATAATAAATTTTATATATGCAAATACTGCCATTAATCCAATAATAATTACAAATACCCACGAAAGATATATAGCTATTGTTTCAAGTGGATTCTCTTTTAATTGTTTTTTATAAGAACTGACTTCTTCATCTATCCATCTTTTCAATCTGTGCATTCTGTTTTCCTCCTCATATTAAACATTTTATCTATTCCTTTGATGACGCTTTATAAACTATTTCTCCCCCCTTCCTGCTAATCTCATAATTTCTATGACCTATACTGTAATTAGCCGACATCTCTTTTATTTCCGATAAATATCTGTCAACAGTAACAAGTTTTTCTTCCATTTCAAGCTTGTTCAGGTCCGAATCTGATTCGTCAGACAATATGGTGTCTACCTTAACCCCAAACAACTCAGAAAATCTGCACAAAGCATCCACTGATGGCACACTCCTGCCACATTCTATATTTGAAATGGCAGAAGCTGTCAGCCCAATATCCCTGCCAAGCTGTTCCTGCGTAATTCCACGCTCAATTCTTAACTTTGAAATATTAATACCTATCCTATCTGTCCTCATTCCTGTTTTTCCCTATCATCATGTACCAAGTTATTATATAATCATTTCTAAATTACCAACATTTTCAAATACTCATAGTTAAACACTGTCCGTGTAATTTTTGTATCTGCTGTATCCTTGGTTTCTTTTATCATAATCATACAATTTGATATTTCCCTCAGAGGTCAATAAAACGCATTTCTAAATTTTTCTAAAAAAAAAAGAATCCCTTTCGGAATCCTTTTTCACCACGCTTCAATTATTATATTATCAACATCATTGCAAATGTCTTATACTTCAATATACACCTCTCCCTTAACCCTTCTGTCATATATCTCACCAAGCCACCTCATAATAATCCCCTTTGGCTTTTCAAAAGGTGTCCTGTGACTCAGCATGAATTTCTCTGCTTTAATGTTCTGTAATACATTTATTTCTTCTTTTAGTATGCCTGCATTGTACAAGTTATGTCCGCATTTCTGCATAGCATATAATGCATCTCCAAGAAAGCACCACTCTTCGTTTACTTCCAACGCAACACAGCCCTTTGCATGGCTTGAAGGCAGTGGAAATATGTGAAGTGACACATCTCCGTCCTGAATATATATGTCATCTTCTACGACTGTTCCCATGCCAGTGTGTCTATGTGTATACTTTCCCTGATACACCTCATCAACGCCCATACCCGGAAGATTACCGATATGATCCTCGTGAAAATGTGACAAGATAGCATTAACTTTTCTTCCATTGCTATATGTGTCTATTATCGCAGGAATTTCTGGATGATTACCAACATCATACAACCATAATGCATCCTTTCCCTTAATCATCACGACATTAGCTGACAATGGGTTCTCTGTAGGTGATATATACGATATTAAATTATTAATTGCAACGACTCTACATTCATCCATTCTTTACTCCAAAAACTCCACATGCCCGTCTTCAAGATGATACACAGCCCCGATAACCTCAAGACCTTTCTCCTCAAGAAGCTTCATATCCGTGTTCTCCTCTATCACTTTAACACTGTGCTTTACATTGAGACAGGTTGCAATATACTCATCTTTCTCTTCCTTAATAGCTTCCCTGATATCGTCAGTTATATACTTGATATGTCCGTCAGGGTCATGCTTTATTGCCGCTTCAACTGCACCGCAATGATTATGCCCAAGTACAACCACCAGCTTACAGTCAAGATGGTCTGCTGCATATTCAATACTTCCAAGCTGATGCGAATCCACTACATTTCCTGCCACGCGGATAACAAAAAGTTCCCCTATTCCCGCTGAGAATATTGCTTCCGGTACCTGTCTGGAATCCGAACAGCACAGAACAATCGCATATGGATGCTGACCATTCTTTAATGTATCCACGCGCCTTTCCATCGAAACATCTCCTGGATTGCTTGTAGCATTAATAAATCTTTTATTACCCTCTATTAATCTTGACTTTGCTTCATGTGCTGGTATTGACATATTATTATTCCGCCTTTCACAACATACTTTCCTACAGTTTATTAATCTTTAAGCAGCCACGCTATCTCTTCCTTATAAGGAGGCTCTTTCTTATCAGTTCCCTCAACTGCTACCCATGGAGTCTCAAGAATCTTAGGAACATCTAAGAATCTTTCATCATGGACAAGTCTGTGAAGAGTCTCATATCCTATGTTTCCCTTATCAATGTTGGCATGTCTGTCCTTAT
>OGFU01000417.1_pt1 | contig 17480 bp, 10 predicted proteins | sample 1571061 | NCBI WGS metagenome assembly OGFU01 (sample SAMEA2582063, study PRJEB24529) | metagenome | biome: Human gut stool | place: China | collected 2011 | reverse complement strand
ATACCGCAGAGACTGAAAAATGTTCGTTTTTGAATTTCGTAAACGAATTGCTCTGATACTATTGGCTTTAGCTGGAGCTTAAGCCGATTTTCAACTTTTAAGAAAGAGTCGGATAGGTAAAAGTAATCACTGCGATTTCTCCTTCTTCGACATTCTCGGTTTGATAGGTACCTTTGAAATGTTCAAAGAACAACTGGTTGATTTTCTGTTGCACTGATACTTTTTGAGAGGCAAACCTGGAATCGGCTATAGGACTGTTCTCTATCCGGCATGCGATGATGTGTTTGTCCGGATGGTTGACCAAGAACATGCTGACTTTGCGTGTTTCTTTGCAGTCGTTCGGATAAAGCAGCATACTTGTCACTATTTGTGTAAGGCGGTTGACGTCGGTATGGATACGTACATCTCCTACCTCCACTTGTAGTTCCAGGAGGATACGGCCTTCACTGCGCATTTGTATTAGACAATCTAGTTCGTTGCACCATTCTTTTACATTACAATCCTGCAATTGAAATTTCATCATATTCGCTTCCAGGCGTGAGAGGTCCAATACGTCGTTTACCAGTTGGATAAGCTCACCCGAATTGGCTTGGATAATACAGGAATACTCTTTTCGCTCTTCTTCATCCAGCTCGTTGTCGGTGGAAAGCAGTTGGGAGAAACCGACTACATTGTTCAGTGGGATACGGATATTATAACTCATATTGGCAAGGAAACGGCTTTTTATTTCGTTGGCTTCTTCGGCAATAATTGCCAATTTACGCATTTCCTTCTCATCTTGTTGCAGCCGCTTCCTGCTTCTATACATATGTAGGTTGAAAAGTAACAAGGCTATAATGATGATGATGGAGGTAACGAGACAGATACGGTGAAAAGTGGCTTGCCGCTGTTCTTTTTGGAAAAGCAGTTGGTCCATATTATATAGGCTTTGTATCTGTTCTATCTGTGAGGTGGAGAATACTGTATATAACGAATCTTTTGCCTTGGTTATTTGTTTATAGACAGGAAGTGCGTCGTCCGGAAACCCCATCTTTACTAATATATCCGCTTTCTGAAGTCCATAAATCATGGCATCATCCAGTGAAATAGGGGTTACAAGTTCAATGGCGTCTTCTAAATAAACCAAAGCTTTGTCGTATTCTTTTGTCAGTTGGTAATATTCGGCATATGCTGCCAAACGTATCAACCGATAAGGAAGAAATGAAGATGTACTGAGATGCCGCTCTGCTTTCTGCAAATATTCCCATGCTTCCGCAGGACGTTGAAGGCGGGTATAGTAAAGGGCGTATTGTAAATCTATGAGCAGATACAAATTGGTATAGCCGTTTGTCAGTACGGTGGTGCCTTCTTCCTGCAATCTGTTTTTTGCATTGTTGAGTTCCTCCAGATACCGGAACATGTTGTCATTGTCATGCAGATATGAGTAAGCCAGTACCGCTTTTGTCAATAAATCAATCTGAGTGGCAAGGGAGGAATCCGGACTTGTCAGTTCAAAAGCCTTGTTTAGGTAGGTGATTCCTTCTTTGTAACGTAAGGTATTGAAATATCCAGTCATCAGGCATAGGCATGCTTCGCGCATACCGTCATGGTTGCCAAGACTTTGAGCCTTGTCGTACATGTCTTGTGCTTGTTTGAGGGCTAATTCAATCTTCTGGCTGATGACATAGAATTCTATCATCATCTTTTTGCCTCTGAAGTAATGACGGTAGTAGTTGTGCTCTTCAGACAACTGTTCGAGCCTCTTCAGCCATTGTTCTGCATGTTTTTGGTCCAGTAGGTTGTAGTAATAAATAATGTGCGCATATATGGCCGCACTCTGGTAAAGTATATTTTTCTGGGCGATGGCCTCTTCCAGTAATTTGTTCTCGTAATAGATGAATGTCGGTGACAGTTGGTCAAGCAGTGCTATCTGATATAGGGTTTCCAATCTGGTGGTATCGGCTGGGGAGGCAAGATATATACGTAGCAGGCTATCCTTGGCTTCTGTCCGTCGCACATCTGCGTGTGCGGACGGTAACAGCCAGCATAAGGCAATGAGCAATGTAAATATCTGTTTCATTTCTTATTCTCCTTTCTGCCTGTCTGGCTTATGGGGTGGGTGAAGCAGAAGCGTGAGCCTTCGGCATACTCTGAATCAATCCATATTTGTCCGCCGATATGCTCTATGATAAGTTGGCATATGGAGAGCCCCAACCCACTGCCTTGAGCATTCTCATTCAGCTTTTCAAAACGTTGGAAAATGTTGGCTTGCTTGTCTTTGGGAATGCCGCAACCGGTATCTGTTACGGTGAATAGTACGGTGTCGTCCGTTTCTTTTTCCAGCTTTAGGACAATGCTGCCTTGTGGGGTAAATTTGGTAGCATTTATCAGTAGGTTAATCAGGACTTGCTGCAGGCGTGAGTCGTCAGTCTCGATGGGCATTTCTTCCAGCTCGGTGGTGAATGTAAGTTCAGCTTGTGTCTGTTTCACTTTGTTCACGGTATCTATCACGTTTCTGCAGATGCTTACGGCATCATGTTGTGCAATACAGAATTGCAGTTTGCCGAATTCAAGACTCGATAGATCTATCACGTCGTTAATAAGCTTCAGCAATAGTTCTGAGTTCTGTTGGATAACTTCATTGCACTGACGGCGTGTCTCATCGTCCAGTCCCTCTTCCGTCAATAGGGATGAAAAGCCCGATAATGCATTGAGTGGGGTACGGATTTCATGGCTCATGTTCGAGAGGAACACGCTTTTTGCACGCATGGCATTTTCGGCATTTATCCGTGATGTTGCCAGTTTTTGGGTGGAGAGTTTCACCTTTTCCCGTTGCCTTTTGAGTAGGATGGCAAGTAGAACAAATAACGTTACTAATGCCATCGTTCCTACCAATATGCTGGTTATGATTTTATTGTATTCGTTATTGCTGGCCGTCTCTGCCTTATCTACCTGGTATTTTGCCTTTATCGTATTGATTTGCCGGATATAGCTTTGTGAAGCGAGTGTATCTATAGGAGGATACAATTCCTGGTAGATTCGGCAGGCTTCCATGGCCATGCCTTGTATTTTACAGAGATAGATTTTTTCCAGCGAAGTCCAGCGGTAATACGTGGAGCGCTTATTACCGGAGTATTCTGCTTGCAATTTGGAGTAGATGTCCAGAGCTTGTTTCCAGTATTGTTTGTCCCAATTTCCCATGGCTCTATAGTAGGCGGCAGTGGTATAATCCAAGTGAAACCGATAGAACTTCTCTGGGTGCAGTTGGTAAATGGAGTCCATTTTGTGGAGCCAGATGTTTGCTTCATCAAGATAGTCTTGTGAGAGGTGTCCATGGGAAATGGCAAAATTCGTCTTTTCGATGCAGAAAAAGAAGTCTGTCGGGTAGTCAGGCTCCTGATATAATATTTTCTCCAGCTCTTCCAGGATTTTTTCCGCTTCTTCCAGACGTCCTTTCCGTTGCAGAACGTTGGACATTTTTAAAAGAAGCTGTGCCCTATATGGATGCTGGTCTGAAATGTTGGATAGTTCAGTCAAAGCATCCTGGTATGATTCCAGGGCTTTATCCCCCATGTTGGCTATTGTATTATAGGCGTCTCCGATGGCTTGGTTGGCCACTACCATACCAAATTGGTAGTCTGTTGCTTTAGCTTCTTCGTACATAAGTTGTGCCCGGTTCGTCGCTAAGCTGATATCGCCGCGCAATGTATAGGCATTGGCCAATTGAAGTTGTAATAGAAAATACGTTGTTCTATCTTCATTTGATTGTTGGGTGGGAAGAAGTTGCTCGCTCCACGCAATGACACTGTCTATGGATATGGAGTCATCATAGAGAACTTGTCTTTTGACCAATGATTGCAGAATACTCTGCTTTTCTTGATTGGCTATTGTATGTGCTGATAAGACAGAAGTATACAGTATCTGCCCCAATAGCATCCATATAATCATTTTTGTTCTCAAATGTTTGTTTGCCTCTTTTGTTTATTATTGGCAAAAATAAATATAAATGAATAAATAAAAAATTAAATAGATGCTTTTTTTATCCTTTATACTCAATTTGTTAGCAACTTTATGCAGGCGATTGGAAGGGATTAATACAGTTCCAAACCAAACTCTTCTTTTAGTTGTAATAGGGCACTGTTCTTTTGTGCCATCATCTGGAATTTTTCAACGCGTCCGTAGGCACGTACCTTTTCAGTAGGAGCACTAATCCGGACAGTCATGGTGACTTTGCGGTTCTTTAGCCGAGTACGTAGGTAATTTTGCAGAGTGGGTATCATGCCGGTAAATTCCTTGGCAACGATTTCATTGTCTACCACAGCCTCAAAAGTTGTGTCATTTATTAAAGTGATGCGCATGTTCTGCATGCGCTTGGCTATGGCTACTTGCTCCTTGGGCATACGTCCGGCATACTCCTGCCAGTAATAGTTCAAATCCCTTTCATTGAAGATGTAGTCTTCTTCCGGTTGTGCTGCTTGGTGGGCGGCAGTAGGGTTAGATGAAGGGTTTCTTTGTTCCTCTTCTATATGGGGGCGTTTGATGGAGACCCCTAATCCGGACATTTTCATGACCGGAATTTTTTTCTCTTCTCTCCCTTGCGCCATTAATACGGCAGCAGGTGTGGCATGTGGAGTTGTTGCATTACTATGCTGCGTGGCAGCAGGTTGGGGAGTGCTGTTTGTCTGTACTGCCGGCTGTACGGTTTGTTGGGGCATGGCAGCAGTGGCCTGTGGCTGCTGAGCGGCGGCAGGCTGCGTGAATATGGGTTTTATAGCTTGTTTAGGGCTGCGCCCATTGGCACCGTCGTCCTCCTCGGCGGTCAGTTGTGCCACTTGTATCAGAGTGAGCTCTACCAGTAGCCGTTTGTTTTTACTGGCACGGTAGTTCAGGTCACAATCGTTGCAGAGCTTCATGGCACGGTAAAGAAAAGGGAGGGGGCATTGCTGTGCTTGTGCTTGGTAACGTTCGCGGATGCTTGCGCCCACTTCAAGCAACGGCAGTGTCGCCGGGTCTTTGCTGACAAGCAAGTCGCGCAGGTGGGATGAAAGTCCGGTGATGAAGTGGCTGCCGTCGAAGCCTTTGTTGAGCACATCATTCAGTAATAGCAACGCGTCACTGATTTTGTTCTCAAGAAAGAATCCGGTTAGTTTGAAGTAGTATTCATAGTCCAGCACATTGAGGTTTTCAATCACGCTCTTATAGGTGATGTGTCCTCCGGTGAAGCTTACCACCTGGTCGAAGATGGATAGTGCGTCGCGCATACCGCCGTCTGCTTTGAGGGCAATGACATTCAACGCTTCCGGTTCAGCAGTGATACCTTCTTTGGAGGCGACATATGCGAGGTGTGCTACGGTATCTTCCACACCAATCCGGCTGAAATCATATATTTGGCAGCGTGAAAGGATGGTGGGCAATATCTTGTGCTTCTCGGTAGTGGCAAGGATGAATATGGCATGGCGTGGAGGCTCTTCCAGTGTTTTCAGGAAAGCATTGAAAGCCGAGGCGGACAGCATATGTACCTCGTCAATGATATATACTTTGTATTTGCCTATCTGAGGTGGAATGCGTACCTGCTCCACCAATTGGCGGATGTCATCCACAGAGTTGTTTGAGGCGGCATCCAGCTCATGGATATTGTAGGAGCGCTGCTCATTGAAGGCAGTGCAGGATTCACATTGGTTGCATGCCTCGCCGTCTGCTGTGGGGCTCATGCAGTTGATTGTTTTAGCAAAGATACGGGCACAAGTTGTTTTTCCCACGCCTCTTGGACCGCAAAAAAGATAGGCATGCGCCAATTTTCCGGTGGCAATGGCGTTCTTCAAGGTAGTGGTCAGTGCACGTTGGCCTACCACAGACTCAAAGGTCGAGGGACGATATTTCCGTGCAGATACGATATAGTTTTCCATATTCGGGATATTCTTTGCTTTTTGTGCAAATGTACACAAAAAAAAGAAATCTTTCGGTTATTCCTCTTATCTTTGTGACGTGAAGTTATATGATGGACAAGCTCCATCATGAATGATAAATTGCTAAATAGTAGATAACGAGATGGATAAACTTGCTTCTCTTTGGTCTTTTGTCCGCAAGCATAAATATTTGATTACGCTTGCGTTGTTTGCTGTAATTATCGGGTTCCTGGATGAGAACAGTGTTGTACGCCGTTTGGGTTACGCCCGGGAAGAAAGCCGTCTGCGCGATGAAATAGAAAAGTACCGCAAGGAATACGAGGAGAATACCGAACGGCTCAATGAGCTTGCCGTCGACTCCGGTGCCATCGAACGGATTGCCCGTGAGAAGTATCTGATGAAAAAGCCCAATGAGGATATTTATGTATTTGAAGAAGATATAGAAGAATGAAACAACTGATACCTGCCCTTTTCGCAGTAGGGGCCGTGATGCTCTTGGCAGGAGCTGCCGTTTATATCACGGGCTGGCCTCTTTCACCTTATATATATACTATCGGCGCTACGATGGTTGCTTTGGCCCAAATTAATTCTCCGTCCAAATGTAAAAGTCCCACTGTCAAACGCCTGCGCCGACAGCAAATATTCGGTGCGCTTTTGCTGGTGCTTACGGGGGCATTCATGCTCTTTACAAGGGGCAATGAATGGATTGTGTCTCTGACGATAGCCGCCATTCTTGAGCTTTACACTTCGATACGTATTCCACAAGAAGAGGCGAAAGAAGGTTTAAGCTAAATCCGGAACATATATTCTGCATAAACAAGAGGGGCTGAACTCTTTTATAGAGCCAGCCCCTTTCTCATTTAGTTAATCTTCTGCGTTATCCGTCTATCTTTCTACCTTTTCTACTGTCAGAACTGCCGAAGAGACACCTGCCGTTACGTCAACTGTGAACCGGTAAGCGACACCGTTTTCCAGGCTTTTGCCTTCTACGAGGCCCAAGTTGCCGGCATCACGTCCGTTGGTACCGTCACCTATAAATACTAAGTCACTGGTGGTAGACAAGGCATCGTTTTTATATTCACCTCCCCAACCTTGCTGGTGGAAGAACTTGAAGTTGATGTCATCAGATTTGATTTGCTCTCCCGCTACTACTGTTACCTGATACTTCTTCGCTTCAATCTGTGACATACAGAGTCCTTTCTCTGTGGTCCAACCTACGGCATTGGTCGCTACGGAAGGTTTACCGATACCGTCACCGATAATCCAAAGGGCGCCGGTTCCGTCATCGTTCAGAGTGGCGGTGCTTGTTCCGTTCATTTTCAATACTTCCAGATAATTCAGGGCCAGGTTGGCAATGACGCGATAAGTTCCATCGATGGGCAGGAACTTCAGCGAACCGTCTTCATTCTTTTCGAAGAAGTCGGGGTCTATCCAATATTGGTCGAAGTTGGGAATGTCTGCAGTGATGTTGTCCCCTTGCTTCAGATTGAGGTCGATGCTGTAATGGTCATCATCCACCATCTCCATTTCAGAACCGTTCAGCAGTAGTTTCACGAAAGGAGCGGCTGCATAAGTCAACGTATTGAAGGAGATGGAATATTCTCCAGCTGACAGATTGGAGAAGGTAATTTCACTGGAGGTACCTTGTGTAATGGCACCGTTGCTCCATCCGAAGTTGATTTCATTCCCGTTGGCGCCTACTTTAGGAGCTTTGATGTAACCTTTCACTTTTTGTGCAAATTCACCGGTCACGCTATACTGATTGGCTGCGACTTTTTCCATGCGGTATTCTTGGTCTCCGGAAATCAGAGTTAGGTAGGGGAAGTCCGGACGACTCAGCGCCACGTCATAGCTTTTTTCTGTAATTGTGAAATTGATGTTCTGCAGAATGAACTTCAATGTAGCTGTTCCGTTGGGAATATTTGCCAGATAGGGAACATATATTTTCCCGGTATAGTCTTGACCGTTTACTTTTGTACGGATTATAGTCTCTGACACCATTTCGTCGCTGAAGTATAACCGCGCTTTTAACGTGGAAAGGGGTACATCTGCGTCCGATGCCTTGATTGTAAAAGGCAGACTGTCTCCGAACAAGGCTGAAGAAGGTTCTGCCTGAAAGTCCATTGTCGGGTTGCCGGGAACCGGATCGTCATCGCTGCAAGCATTCAGCATGGCTATGCCTGCCAATGCCATTAGATAGTATTTTAAGCTTTTCATTATAATCTTCTGTTTAAATTATTAGTTTTATTTTTTCCAACGGTAAGAAACGACTGCTTTGGCCGGAACTTCGTAGGAAAAGTAGTGTGTGCCGTCGCTTACGGTGATTCGCTTGGCATCTGCATTGTTGTTTGCCAATACGAATGCATAGGTACCGTCCGTATTCTCGAAGGCGGAGTAGGTGATTCCGTTGGCTGTGTAACCGGTCGTTCCGATACGTACAGCTCCCGGTTTCACGACTGAAGACATGTGCCCGATAAGGTAATAATGGGAATTACGGACAATTTTAGAATAGTTTGTATTGTCAATATCCACTGCACCGTAGCAGGTCTTGCAAGAACCATCTGAGGGGCTTACCGGTCCCAGGTCACTGTCTAACATCAGATTCCACACAATGGTGCCGCGGCACCAGTTGTTGGCTGTTCCCAATGCTATTTCTTCCATATCGTTAAGCAGGCGTGCTTCCAAATCGCGACCGGAGTTCCAAGTACCGATGGAGGTTTCCGTAAAAAGCAGTTCCTTGTTGGGATAGAGTTTGTGGATATTCAGCAACTCAGAACGGTTCCCGCCATAATTATGGTAGGCAGCGCCCGCAATGTATTGTGAGGCTTCCGCATCATCATAAATCTTGGTAGGGTAACTTTTTTGGTCGGCCAGATTGTCGTAGTTGTAGTTATGGTCGAAAACATAAATCTTTGTAGTAACTCCGGCTTCTTTGAAGGCAGGGCCCAGGCCGGTCTTGATGAAGTCACGGGCTTCTTCCCATCCCATGAACAAGGATGCTGAGTTACCGTGGTTCAGCGGTTCGTTCTGCGGAGTCACAGCGTGGATTTTGATGCCTTCCTTTTCGAAAGCTTGTATCCATTTTACGAAATAGTCGCCATACGTTCTGTAATATTCGGGGTTCAAGTGTCCGCTGGTCCATGAGTCAAAGGGTACACGTTCCTCCAGGCTTTTCACTTTCATCCACTTCGGACATGTCCAGGGAGCGGCAATTATTTTGACGGCAGGATTGATTGCCAGAATTTCCTTCAATATAGGAATCACATATTTGGTGTCTTCCATCGGAAGGGCAAAGTGCTCAAGCCCCTTTTCGTCACAGCAAGTGAATTCACTGAATGAGAAGTCGGAACAACCGATGGCAATACGTACATAGCTGAAGCCATAGCCTTCTTTGTCCGAGAATGTTTCAGTCAGAAACTTCGTGCGGTTCTCTTGTGTCATCTGCATCAGGTTGTAACCGGTAGAGCCGGTGATGGCTGCACCGAAACCGTCCATTTCCTGATAGCGGGTGGCAGGGTCAAGTGTCACGGTAGAAGGTGACATGTTGCTTCCGGTGCCGAAGGCCAGCCCGGACTTTGTCAAATCATAAGTACGACTGGTGTTCGTTACATAGAGGGTAACATCCTTTGCCTCTTCCGTGGGTTGGTCTGGCTTGGGTTCCGGTGTAGGGGTGATGTTACTGTCATTGTCATTGCCGCAGGCTGCCAGTATGGTGAAGCAGCCTAATGCGGTAGTGAATATATTTCTTAAATTCATATTCAATTGATTTTTATATTACTCATTAGTATTAATAGCCCGGGTTCTGTATCAGATTTTCGTTCTGGTCGATGGCTCCTTGGGGAATAGCCAGCAGATAGGAGTTCTCATTGAACAGATTTTCTTGTGCATGGCGGCCGCTGTCTTTGGCGTAAACGGCGTTCATCACTTCTTCTACCTTATTGAGGCGGCAAAGGTCGTACCAGCGCTGTCCTTCAAAGGCAAGCTCCATGCGGCGTTCGTCCATATAAGCTTGGAGCAATGCTTCTTTACTGCTGCGGGTGCTTTGTGGAAGTTTGCCCAGTCCGGCGCGGTTGCGGATGCGGTCGATGATGTCGGCTGCACCGTTCAGGTCGGGAGCCTCTCCCATAATTTTTGCTTCGGCTTTGAGGAGCAGGATATCGGCATATCGCAGATAGATAATGCTGTTGAACGCAGAGCGGCATTTGTACATGAAGGCATAATGGTCTGCCGGATAATAGTTGCTCCATCCGCAGTCATACCATACAACAGATTCATTGTAACGTTTCGTGTCTCCTTGCTCTTCATAGAGGCGGATAAGGTCACGGGAAGGGGTAATCCATTTGGCCCAGGTGAAACTTTCATCCCAGTTGCTCAAGTTACGGCCGAACATCCAAGTACACCAGTTGCCGGAGCCGGGAGGAAAGTGGGCTTCGAGAATTGCCTCCTTGGTATTGCGTACCCGGCAGTCTTTTTTTTCCGTATCATACGCCCAAAGGTCGCTGAAGTCTTCCACGAGGTCGAAGCCGTCGGCAGCAAGTTCATCGGCATATTTGATAACCTTTGCATAATCGCGCAGAGGTTTTTCTGCATAGACCTTGGCAAGCATGGCACGTGCCACCGATTTGGTAAGTATGCTCTTGTCTGATGTGTCGTTTGTCGGTGTGTTGGGGTTTTCCACTGCTTCAGTCAGGTCTTTCTCTATTTGGGCGTAAGCCTCTTCAGCCGTATTCTGTGGAGGAAAATAGGTCGGGTACATTTCTTCTACGTTGTCTTCGGTAATGTCACCGCCCACGGTAGTGATGACCGGGAAGTTACCCCATAAGCGTACCATATCGAACATGACCATGGCACGGAATATCTTGGCTTGTGACTGATACTTGCCGCGTTCACTTTCACTGAGTGCCTTGAGCTGGTCACAGCCCACGATGATGCGGTTGGCAACGGCAATGTCGCCTAAGAAACGGTCCCAGTCACGTTTTAGTACAGAATTAGAGCCTTCAATGGAGTTGGTTTCGTAAGGCACCACTTCGGCCCCCGTTGTTCCGGCGTAGGCATTATCGGAATGAGCGTCACCGATAAGCAGTTTGTCGACATACCAGTGCTCCTGCCGGTCACGAAATTTTTTGTGAAGGGTTACCATTGAAGTTTCCACGTCTTGCACACTGTTGAAAATAGGCTTTTCATCAGTTTTGTTCACTCCTTCCGTTACATCCGAGTAGGTGTCTACCGGATTATAGTCCAAGTCACATGAGGTTGCGGTCATTGCCAACAATACACCGCAAGCTATACTTTTATATATATGGTTTAGTTTCATAAGTTATTTCTTCCTTTTTTAGAATTCAACATTGATACCGAAAACGAATGATTTGCTCTGCGGGTAAGTTCCATAGTCGATGCCCTGTACAGAACCGCTGTTGCCATATTGGTTCACTTCGGGGTCCATACCTGAATAGCTGGGCCAGGTAAGCGAATTGCTCTCAATGCAATCAGGGTATACTCGGCTGATACCCCATTTCTTGAACTGGCGGCAACGGATGTTGTAAGAGAGTGAAATGTCTTTGACACGCAGGTAGCTGCCGTCTTCTACAAAATAAGTGGAGTTCTTGATGTTGAAGTTGGCTTTCGGGACATTCGTAATCTGTCCGGGGATTCTCCAGCGTTTCAATACTTCCGTTGACTGGTTTTTGCCGTCGTACATGCCTTCGGTTTCCATACGGGACACATTGAAGATGTCGTTTCCGTAGCTTCCCTGGATGAAGATGCTCAGGCTGAGGTCTTTCCATGTAAAGGTGTTTGTCAATCCGTAGATGAAGTCGGGGTTCGGGTCGCCGATATAGGTACGGTCGGAAGTGGAAATCTTGCCGTCTTCGTTAAGGTCGCGATAGATCAGGTTACCGGTTTCAGGGTCTACGCCGTCGCTGATGTAACCGTAGAAACCACCCAAAGGACGTCCGGGCTCATTGCGTACGATATTCTCTTTCACCACCTCGGCACTGCTTGCTGCGGTATAGATTTTCTGCAATGACAGCTTGGTCAGCTTGTTCTTATTGAAAGAAATGTTGAAGTCTGTATCCCAGGAAAACTCGCCGGTCAGGTTGTGGGAGTTGATGGCGAACTCGAATCCCTTGTTGGTCATCTCGCCTTCGTTACGGGTGATGCTGGTGGTTGCTGCCGCACCCGCAGGCAGACTTACGTTCATCAACATGTCTGTGGTTTTCTTGTAATAGTAGTCCATGCTGAAGGTCAGTCTGTTGTTCAGTACGGTCAGGTCAAGGCCGATGTTGGTCTGGCTGGTGGTTTCCCATTTCAGGTCACTTGTTCTCAGGTTGGCCTGGCTGATGCCGGGAACAGCATGGTCGTTGCCCTCTTCGAACCACGGTATGCGGTTGATGTTGTAGCGTTGCAGATACGAGTAATCGCCTATGCCGCTTTGGTTACCGGTCTGTCCCCAGCCGCCACGGAGTTTCAGGTCATCAATCCAAGTGATGTCTTTCATGAATTTTTCCGATGAAATGCGCCAGGCAGCCGAGAAGGACGGGAAAATGCCCCAACGATGGTCGGGATGCAGTTTGGACGAACCGTCGGCACGCATGTTCATGGTAAGCATGTACTTGCTGTCATAATTGTAGGACACGCGGGCGAAATAGGAAGAGATAGCCCACTGTGAAGCTCCTGTTCCGGTACCGTCCCATGAAATTTTATTGGCGGCATTCAGAGTCTGTATCTTATCGTCCCGGAAGTGTGAGCCGTTTATCCAGCTGTTGGTATAGTCCGATTTGGTATAGGAAGAACCTGCCATGACGTCGATACCATGTTTCTTGATGTTGGTGTTGTAAGTCAATATATTGTCGAAAACCAATACGGTATTCATGTTTCGGTTGTCGGAAGCTGTACCGAAGCTGTTGCGTCCGTCGGTGGTCGATATTGGATCGAGGAATGTGGTGCTTACACCGTTACGGCGGTCCAGGGCTACGGATGATTTCAACTTCAGGTTGGGCAGAAAGCTGATGGTAGCGGCTCCGGATGCGATGAGGCGGTTCTCCTTGTTCTTGTTGTTTTTCTGGCGGGCCAGGTTTTCCATCGGGTTCATGATATTTACCCCGTAGAAGTTCTTATTGTATTGATTCGGCTTTTCAGGGTCCCAAATAGGAGCATAGGTCGGTGTGTTGATAACCGAGAGGACTACACCGCCACGGTTGGCACCCGTACCGGAAATGATGCCGGTGTTTCCGATATTGTCGGAGTAGGAGATATTGGCACTTACGTTCAGCCAACTGCGTATCTGGTTGTCAATGTTGGCACGGAAGCTATATCGTTTGAAGTACGTGCCTTCCAAAATGCCTTTTTCATTCAGATAACCGGCAGAGAGGAAGTATTTCATCTTTTCGTTTCCGTTAGATACGGACACCTGGTAGTTTTGGGTCTGTCCGGTTTTGTAAACTTCATCAAACCAGTCTGTCTGGTCTGTTAGACCTTCAAGGGCAGCGGGGTTGACAGCCCCGATTTCTTCCTGTAACTCACGGTATTGTTCTGTATTCAGGGCATCCATGCTCTTGGCTACTTTCGTCATACCATATTGTACGTTCAGTGCCACTTTGGCATTGCCTTCTGCTCCGGCTTTGGTCGTAATCAGTACCACACCGTTGGCTGCACGCGAACCATAGATGGCTGCCGATGAGGCATCCTTTAGGATAGAGAGACTTTCAATGTCGTTGGGAGAGAGAAAGTTGATGTTGTCCACGGGCACACCGTCCACTACGTAGAGCGGGTCGTTGCTGCCGTTGAATGAGGTGGTACCACGTACGCGGATGCTCATGCCTCCGCCCGGTTCACCGCTGGGTTGCATAACCGACACGCCGGCTGCTTTGCCTTGCAGGGCTTGGGCTGCCGATACAATGGGGCGTTGGTCCAAATCCTTTGTAGAAACCGTGGATACGGCTGTGGTTACGTCTTTACGCTTCACACTTCCATAACCGATAACTACCACTTCGTCCAGCAGTTCGTTATCTTCCTGCAATGTGATATTCATGTTGGTGGTTGCTTTTACCTCTATCGTTTTGTAGCCGATGAAGGATATTACCAGTGTGGCATTCTGTCCTACACTCAGGGAAAACTCCCCGTCCAGATTGGTAACAACACCGTTGGCGGTACCCTTTTCCAATACGGATGCGCCAATGACCTCCAGGCCTGCAGCATCTGTTACTTTACCCGTAGCTGTCAATCGTTGGGCAAATGCATTTGTTGACATTAGCAGTACGAGTAATGTCAAAAGGAGCTTGTAACTCCGCGTAAGAAGATTTCTTGTAATCATTCTCATAGTACTTTAATTGAAAGATTTAATTTATTATTAGAAAAGTATGTCCTAATAGAGATTGGTGGTTTTCCATAGTACACTTTTCTTTCTGTGCTGCAAAGATAGCGGACAACCCTATTCGTCCGATAGGCAGGTAATATGGAGAAGTAAGTCTGTGTGAAATGTAAATATCAGATATATAATAAGTTGTATTCTTGCTGATTACTGTGTAAAGTAAAGGTCGGCCACTATGGAAGGAGGTCTGTATATACTGTTTTGTCGCTTTGAGCGGTCGAAATATCTCTTAAATTTCATGTACTTTTTAGGGTGGAGGTAGTTTATGTTTAGATAGATTAATTTATCTTTGTGCTCTCAGCCTTATATAGATAATAGAAATGAAAAGAAAAATCATAGCTTTACTATTTTTGCTGATGGGGTGTACCTTTCTGAATGCGGCACCTTACAGTGAAAAGATAAAAGAACTGCTGGAGCGTCTTGTTTTTCTGATTGTGCACACAATAACGTTTGCTATGCTTAAAGAGGCGAAGATTGCCCAGTTGCACAAGTTGCGAAAGGATGTGCGTACTTTGGAGGAGAGATATTGGCTGAATAAAAATCTTTATGATGAGTATTGTGTCTATAATGCCGATTCTGCAATGAATTATGTGGCAGGCAATTTGGACATAGTTTATAAGCAGAATGATAAATACCGGCAGATGGAGTGGAAGATAAAAAAGTCTTTTCTGTTGGCTGCCACCGGTCTGTTGAAAGAAGCCCAGGATGAGTTGGACGGAGTCTCGGGCGGTTCGCTCCCCAAAGAATTGTTAGTGGACTATTACGGACAAATGTTGTATCTGTATTCGCATTTCAATCAGTATACCGGTAGTGAAATGGGTACTTTGCATGAACATTATGCACAGTTGGAGCGTGTTTACAAGGACTCTTTGAATATGGTTCTTACCCCTGAAGACCCCTTGTTCTTGTGGTATAAAGGGCAGGTAGTACAAGGTACGGACAGTATGTATGTTTTTAAAGAACGTTTGCAGAAGGGAATTCTTAATTCTGCATTCGACACTCGGCGCGATGCCATGAATGCTTACGTGCTGGCCTGCTTTTATCGCGAGTCCGATGAGCAGGAAAATTATCTGACTTACCTGATATATTCTGCTATGGCCGATGTACGTATCTCCAATAAAGATATTGCTTCGTTGGAAGAGCTGGCGGGGGTACTTTTTAGTTTGGGTGATATTGACCATGCCTATGTCTACATGAGTTACTGCTTACAGAATGCCTTGGCATATCGGAACCGGGTGAGGGTAGTGGGCATCTCTGCGGTGCAGGACACCATTCATCAGATCTATCAGGAACGTAATCAGAAGCAAGAAGCGCGGTTGCGCATGTACTTGGTACTGGTCAGTGTCTTGTCCTTGATATCCTTGTTTGCCTTCCTATATATATACAAGCAGATGAAGCGGTTGAAGCAGTCGCGCCAACAGCTGAATGAGGCAAACAACCGCTTGAATAAGCATGTGGAAGAGCTTTCGAAAATGCACGGACAAGTGGCAGAAACGAATGTACAGCTTACTTCTTTGAATGAACAGTTGAGGGATACCAATAATCAGCTTCGTGAATCCAACTATGTGAAGGAGGAATACATAGGTTATGTCTTTTCCATTTGTTCCAATTATATCAGTAAGCTGGATGAGTATCGGAAAAATATCAATCGTAAGCTTAAGGCAAACCAGTTGGAGGATGTGAAAGCATTAACCGATACTCATTCTATGGCACAGAATGAGTTGAAAGAGTTCTATCATAACTTTGATGCTATCTTCTTGCACATTTATCCGGATTTTGTAAGTGACTTCAATGCCTTGCTCCATCCTGACGAGCAGATTGTGCTAAAAGATGGTGAGTTACTGAATACGGAATTGCGCATTTATGCTTTGGTGCGTTTAGGTATCACTGATAGTGTGAAGATTGCCGAATTCTTGCATTATTCACCTCAGACCGTTTATAATAATCGTTTGAAAACACGTAATAAGGCTATCATTCCTCGGGAAGAGTTTGCTGCCGTTGTGCGTTCTTTGGGTAGGGCACAGAAGTGGATTTGATAAAGGCTTCTACTGATTGTCGCTGTATGATGCGTAGATGACACCTAAGAGTTAGGAAAAAAACTGCGATGTACTACCTTGTTTTTCTCTAAAAACTAATCTTTCCACAGCAATGTTCTTTTCTTACCACAGCTGTGGAAAGAAAGAAACACGGGTGTGGTAAGAAAGAAACATGTCTGTAGTGAGAAAAGTTGTTCAGTAGTTCTCGTTTAGTATCCGGGCTTTCCGGATGTAGCCTTTCGCAGGTTTATTGTCAGTTCTCTTTGGGCTCCTCAAGCGTGGTGCCGGCCGTTCTGTGGTCTATGTCAAGGGGTGAACTTATTATATTCCGATGCTCGCGCGTATATATATAATGTGTCCCCTTCCTTCCTGCCTTTCTTTCCCTTTAAAAAACATGCTTTAAAACATATCTATCAATCAGCTAGTTATGAAAAAGTTCACGTAAACCCTCAAAAAAAGCTTGTATATATTTTGCAGATGTCCGTAAAAGCGCTACTTTTGCATCCGCTTTCGGGAACGAAGGCGGCGATGTTTTGACATTCTGACAGTAAAACGGAGCGGTAAGCTTCCATTTTTCTCTTCTTTGCCATAGGTTTCTTTCGGAACTTCGGCCTTGGAAAAGAAAAGTGAAAAAAAAACTTCCGAAACATTTGGAAGTTATGCTTTAAAGTTCTTACCTTTGCACCCGCTTTTGAAAACGAAAGCAGCGCGAGTTGACATTCTTCTTTCAAGAAACGGTGACCGGTTTTTTTTCTTCCTTTTTCTTTTTGCCTCCCTTTCGACAAGAGAGACGACGAGGAAAGAGAAAAAAGAAAAAATAAAAAAAAACTTCCGAAAATATTTGGAAGATATGCCTTAAAGTTCTTACCTTTGCATCCGCTTTCTGAAAAGAACAGCAATCGTGAAACGAGCGATCTTTGAACAGATTTACATAAACAATACAAGTAGTACAAGAGCAGGTGCTTCGCAAATTAATAATTGGAAACTAATGATTAAGGCGCGTCGTACCTGGGTAAAACAAAAGAACCGTCAATACTTATTCTATATAGATTAGGTAAAGATAAACTTTTTGAATTCGAGCGTCCTGAACAGATAATTAAGCTGTCGCACTTTAATTTTTAATATGCGCAGTCAAGATACTTTTACAATGAAGAGTTTGATCCTGGCTCAGGATGAACGCTAGCTACAGGC
>OGFU01000416.1_pt1 | contig 17491 bp, 19 predicted proteins | sample 1571061 | NCBI WGS metagenome assembly OGFU01 (sample SAMEA2582063, study PRJEB24529) | metagenome | biome: Human gut stool | place: China | collected 2011 | reverse complement strand
TGAAGAACTTCGGTGAGTTCTACGACGACCAGATCAGCCACGCAAGCTGCATCCTGCTCAGCCGCACCCAGACCGCCAGCGAGGAGAAGATCGCCGCTGCGGTCGCCATGCTGCGCGAGAAGAACCCCACCGCTACCATCGTGACCACCGCATGGGACGAGCTGACCGGTGAGCAGATCCTGAAGGCCATGTCCACCAAGGACGACTTCAAGGCAGAGCTGATCGCCATGGCTGCAAAGGCCAATGAGGAGCACGCCCACGAGGACGAGGAAGAAGAGCACCACCACCATCATCACCACGATGACGAGAACGGTGTGTGCAGCTGCGGCCATCATCACGACCACGATGATGATGACGACGAGGACGAACATCACCACGATCACGATGAAGATGATGACCACGATGAGCATGAGCATGAGCACCATCATCACCACGATCATGACGACCACGACCATTGCTGCTGCGGCCACCATCACGACCACGATGATGACGATGATGACGACGAGCACGAGCATCATCACGACCATGACGGCCACTGCTGCTGCGGCCATCACCACCATCATCATGACCACGATGCCGACGAGGTATTCACCAGCTGGGGCGTTGAGACGGCCCGCAAGTTCACCAAGGCAGAAGTGGAGCACGCCCTCACCGAGCTGGATACCGGCAATTACGGCATGATCCTGCGCAGCAAGGGCATCGTGAACGGCGGCGCAGACGGCTGGCTGGAGTTCGACTATGTGCCCGGCGAATGGGAAGTGCGTGCCCGCGGTGCAGATGTGGGCGGCAAGCTGGTCGTGATCGGCTCCAAGCTGAACGAAAAGGCCATTGCAGAGCTGTTCGGCTGCTGAGCTTAAAGTAAAAAGGAGAAACCATTCCTATGGCAAAAGAAATTCCGGTCTACCTGTTTGTGGGCTTTCTGGAAAGCGGCAAGACCAAATTCATTCAGGAGACCTTTGAAGACCCCAACTTCGACTCCGGCGACAAGACCCTGCTGCTGATCTGCGAAGAGGGCGAAGAAGAGTATAATCCCAAAAAGTTCGCCTTTCCCGGCGTGACCGTCAAGGTGCTGGAGGACAAGGCCGAGCTGAACCCGCAGAATCTGCTCAAGCTGGAAAAGGAATCCGGTGCAGGCCGTGTGGTCATTGAGTACAACGGCATGTGGCTGCTGCAGGATCTGGCCGAGGCTCTGCCCGAGAGCTGGATCGTGTACCAGTGCATCGCCACCGCCGACGGCACCACCGCCCTGACCTACGCCCGCGACAACTCCATGCGCAGCCTGCTGCTGGACAAGATCGCCCGCAGTGAGCTGATCGTGTTCAACCGCGCTGAGGCCGTGAACAACGATGCCGCCCGTCAGGAGCTGCACAAGCTAGTGCGTCAGGCTTCCCGCAAATGCGATATCGCCTACGAGTTTGCCGACGGCAGCGTGGCCTACGACGATATCCCTGATCCGCTGCCCTTTGACATCAACGCGGACATCATCGACATTCCGGATGACGATTTCGGCATCTGGTACATGGACTGTCAGGACGAGCCCCAGAAGTATACCGGAAAAACGGTCAAATTCCTTGCACAGGTGTGTCAGACCAACCGTGCCGGCAAGAACAGCTTCGTGCCGGGCCGTTTCGCCATGACCTGCTGCGTGCAGGACATCCAGTTCGTGGGCTTTCCCTGCAGCTACGATGGCTACAAGGCGCTGGAGCAGCGCGCATGGGTGCGGGTGACCGCAAAGGTAGGCTACAAGTTCCACAACATCTACCGCGGCAAAGGCCCGGTGCTCACCGCCATTTCGGTGGAGCCTGCCGAAAAGCCGCTGAACGATGTGGTAACATTCTCTTGATCTGATCTTTCAAGGAGGTCCTGGCATGAAAACACTGTTTCGTATCCTTGGCACGGCCGCTGCGGTAGCCGTTACCGGTGCTGCCATTGTGGCACTGGACAAGATCCTGAACCAGAAAGACCCGCTCCATGTGGAGGAAGTAGAGTTCCCGGAGGACGCCGAGCAGAACGCTGAGGAAGCCGCCAAGACTGCCGAAGCCTACGCCGAAGCGGAAACCAAAGCCTCCGATGCTGCCAACGAAAAGGCTGCAGAAGAAGCTGCGCCGGAAGCTCCTGCCGAAGAAGCGGCAGCTGCTGCCCAGCCCGAAGAAGCCTCTGCCCCGGCGGCACCCGCAGAGGGCGGCGAGAAGCCGGTGTTCGACCCGGAAGCTCCCAACCAGAACCCTGTGGAAGCAGGCCCCGCCGTTGCTCCCAAAGACGAGAGCGGAAAATTCGACCCCACCAAGATCGCCGAAGCCAGTGACTTTGGCGACTGGGAAGAACAGGGCTGCAAAGGATAACCTATGACCCAAAAAGGGACGATGTGATGTTCACATCGCCCCTTTTTTGTTATTCTCCTCTTGCCAGCTGCTGCAGCTTTTTCCTGTCCAGCACCTGCACGCCGCCCCGGAACAGCCGCACCCAGCCCTCCTGCGCAAAGTATTTCAGCATCCGGCTCACCACCTCGCGGGCAGACCCCATGTATTTTGCCATCTGGTCGTGGGTCATGCGTACCTCATCACCGCCGGTCTTGGCCAGCTCATCGGTAAGAAAAATGGCAAGTCTGCGGTCTGCGCTCATGAACAGCACCTGCTGCATGGTCCACATGCTGTCGGAAAAGCGCTCCGCCGTCATCTGGTAGGCGTAGCAGCGCACATGCACGTTCTGCTGCATCAGCCTGCGGAAAACGCCCGCGCTGATGCAGTAGGCCTCGGTGTCCTCTTCGGCATCAATATACAGGTCGATGTTCACCGAGTCCATCACGCAGGATGCCGACAGGATGCACACCTCCCCGCCGAACAGGCGGTAGAGCGTCACGTCCCGCCCGTCCTCCGAGAGCAGGTAGGCCCGCAGCTGGCCCGAGCGCAGCAGCAGGATGCCCACACAACTTTCCAGCGGGCTGTGCACCCTTGCCCCCTTTGCGTAGTGCACCGGACGGGTATAGCGGCAGAGCATGTCCTGTTCGTCGGGTGTCAAATCGTTCCAGAAGGGAAAACCTTTGGCCAGACAATCGCGGTGTTCCTTTGTTGTTTCCGACATTGCTTTTCATCCTTTCCGCAGGGCCTTAGCGGCTTCAGTGCCCGCCTGCGCGCCCTCATACACGGCCTTTGCCATCTGCAGAAGGCCCCCGGTGCAGTCGCCCGCCGCATACAGGCCGGGCACGGTGGTCTGCATTTTTTCGTCCACCACGATGCGGTTCCCGTCCACCTCTGCGCCGATTTTCCTGGCCAGTGCGGTGCTGCCCGCTACGCCCAGTGCCACAAATACACCGCTGACAGGCAGCTGCACACCGCCAGACAGCTGCACGCCGGTGACAACGGTTTCGCCCAGAACAGCCTCCACGGCCTGCGGATAGACTGTGACCTCCGGCGGGAAGTCCGCCGTCAGCGGTGCGCCGTTGGTCAGCAGGGCAACGCTTTTTGCCACCGGCAGCAGAGCCTGCACCTCGTGCAGGGCATACTCGCCGCTGCCCAGCACCGCCACGTCCTTTCCACGGTAGAAAAAGGCGTCGCAGGCGGCACAATAGCTCACACCGTGCCCCTCCAGCCCGGCAAGGCCCGGGATGCGCGGCACCGCCCGGGATGCGCCCGTGGCAAGGATCACAGCGTCCGCCGGGTAATTTTTATCCACTGTTTCTACGGTGAGTTTATCCGTATAGGTCAGGCCCACGGCTTCGGCTGTGACGAATCTCACACCAAGGCGCTTTGCATTCTCGATGCTGCGGCGTTCCAGCTCCGCCCCGGAAACGGGCTGGGCAAAGCCGTAGTAGTTTTCAATTTTTTCGGCGCGGTCCAGCGCACCGGGGCCTTTGGTGAGCACCGTGGTATCCACACCGGCGCGGACAGCGTACAGCGCGGCGGATACGCCCGCCGGGCCGGAACCGATGATGACAATATTGGGCATAACATTCTCCTTTTATCATTTTCTTTAGTATACACCAAATTCCCCCAAACTTCTATGACCGGGTCGCAAAAATTGCGCTTTGCGGCGGCTGGCCGCTTTTCAAGCGGAAAAGAGTATGTTATACTGTTTCAGTTATCTGAATTTTCTGCCACGGAGGCTTATTTTATGACCAAGCAACGTCTCCTTTTCATCACCACCGGCGGCACCATTGCCAGCGTACGCACTCAGCAGGGGTTAAAACCCGTGCTTACCAGCGAGGAGCTGCTTGCCCATCTGCCGGAATTGAAAGAACTGTGCTGCCCGGAAACGCTGGCGCTGTGCAGCATTGACAGCACCGACCTCGGGCAGGAGCACTGGCTCATGATGGCACGCGCTATTCAGGAAAACTACGCTTTATACGATGGTTTTATCATCTGCCACGGCACGGATACGCTGGCCTACTCTGCGGCGGCGCTCTCCTACCTGATTCAGAACGCGGATAAGCCCATCATCCTCACCGGCGCACAGCAGCCCATCTCCAACGAGATCACGGATGCCAAGAAAAACCTGCGGGACAGCGTGGTCTGCGCCATCGACCCGGGCAGCCGGGGCGTAATGGTGGTGTTTGGCGGACACGTCATTGTGGGCACTCGTGCCAAGAAGAACAAGACCATCAGCTACGATGCCTTTGCCTCAGTCAACTTCCCGGAGCTGGCGCTGGTGCAGGGTGACCGGCTGGTGCGGTACATTTCCTCGCCGTGGCCCACCGGCCCGGTGGAGTTCAGCCGTGTGCTGGACCCGAAGGTGTTCCTGCTCAAGCTGACCCCGGGCATGTCCCCGGCGCTCATCCCGGAGATCTTCCGCCTGTACGACTGCGTCATCGTGGAAAGCTTCGGCGTGGGCGGCATTCCGCAGCAGCTGATGGATGCCTTTGCCGAAGGCCTGGGCGACTACGAGACCACCCATAAGGTGCTCATCATGACCACGCAGGTCACCTACGAGGGCAGCGACGTGGGCGTTTACGAGGTGGGCAAGCGGGTGAAGAACCGCTTCCGTTTTCTGGAAGCCCACGATATGACCATCGAGGCCGCAGTGACTAAAAGCATGTGGCTGCTGGCGCAGAACTGCGAAAGCTTTGACCAGCTGCAGCAGCGGTTCTACCGTCAGGTGAACTTTGACACCTTCTATCACTGAGGATAAAGCCGCCGGGCAGGCCAGTGCTTGCCCGGCGGTTTTGCCTGTGCACCCTTGCGCCGGGAGGGCTGCGGTGTTACACTAGACAAAAAGGGAGGCGCATCTTACTGTGTGGTTCGTGTTTGCACTGGGCAGTGCCGTGTTTGCGGCCCTTACCTCCATCCTGGCCAAGATCGGCATCCAGGGGGTCAACTCCACCCTGGCCACCGCCATCCGCACGGTGGTGGTGCTGGTCATGAGCTGGGGCATGGTGTTCCTCACCGGGACCCAGGGCGGCGTGGGGGATATCTCTCGCCACAGCTGGCTGTTTTTGATCCTTTCCGGCCTGGCCACCGGGGCCAGCTGGCTGTGCTATTACCACGCTTTGCAGATCGGGGCCGCCTCCAAGGTGGTTCCGGTGGACAAGCTCAGCGTGGTGATCACCCTGGCTTTGGCCTTTGTGATCCTGAAGGAACCCTTTACCGCCAAAAACCTGGTGGGCTGTGCCCTGATCACCGCCGGCACCCTGTTTATGGTGCTGTAAAGCCGCCCTACCAAAAATGCGCCCGGGATACTCCCGGGCGCATTTTTTATTCCGACAGCCGCTGCCGGGTCTTGTTCATCAGGTCCAGCTCCGGCATCAGCTCATCGCTGATGATGGTGAGCATCTGCTCCAGCTTGTCCACGTCCTCTTCCGGGAATCGCTTGCGCACCCGCTCGATCACGGTGCTCAGATAGGAATAGCTGATGTTGTAGTAGTCGATATACTTCTGGGTGGGGCGCAGGTGGTACTCACGCCGGTCGGTGGTGGACTGGATCTTTTCCACATAGCCCTTCTTCACCAGACTGCCGATCTTATACGCCGCGTTGGGGGTGGAGATCTGCATCATGCGGGAAAACTCCGCAATGGTGGGTTCGCCCATAGCCATGATGCCCTCCATGCAGAAGGACTCCACCGTGGTCAGCGTGGCTTCGCGGGTGGCAAAACGCTGAAAAACATTCTGGTAGAAATGCAGCTTGAATTTGGTGTATACGTCCTGAAATGCCTGTTCCAGCATAGGTCGTGTGCCTCCGATAGTTCATTTTATTTAAAAATACCACGTTTTGGCCGCGGCGCAAAGCGAAACAGCTGAATTTTTGGCAGGAATTTATTCTGCCGCCTTTTTGTTCGTGCGCACACGGATCACGCTGAGCACCACCAGCTCTACGGCAATGGCAACGGCCAGCAGGATCAGCGAGGTGAACAGGCTGCCGTTGGCACCCAGAAAAGCCTGTGCAATGCCTGTGATGACATAGCACACTGCCGCGCAGGAAGCCGCCGTAATGGCGTAGGGCAGCTGGGTGGACACATGGTTCACATGGCTGCAGTGGGCACCGGCGGATGCCATGATGGTGGTGTCCGAGATGGGGGAGCAGTGGTCGCCGCAGACGGCACCGGACAAGCAGGCCGCAATGGAAATGACCAGCATCTCGCCCTCCGGGAAGGCATGGCACACGATGGGGATGAGGATGGAGAAGGTTCCCCAGCTCGTGCCGGTGGCAAAGGCAAGGAACACCGCCACAAGGAAGATGATGACCGGCAGCATGTACTGCAGCGCTGCAGCAGAGCCACTCAGCAGGTTAGCAACGTAATATTTTGCGCCCAGCAGGCCGGTCATGCCGGACAGGGTCCATGCGAGGGAGAGGATCAGCATGGGGCTGACCATGGCCTTGAAGCCCTCGGGAATGCAGGCGGCAAAGTCTTGAAAGGTCATCACATTGCCGCAAAGGCGGTAACGAAGTCCACGCCCTCAAAGAAGCCGCCGGTGTAGATCATGCCGAAGATGCAGGCCGCGATCAGCACCAGCACCGGGGCGATCAGGTCCGCCACATGGCCGCAGGTATCGGTGCCATCGTCCACATCGTTGCCGTAGGGACGGTCGGCGGTGGTAAACAGGTCGCCGTTTCTGGCGTTGTCCTCGTTGAGCTTCATGGAGCCAAAGTCCGTGCCGGTGAAGATGAGGAACAGGCTCATCACGATGGTGAGCAGGGCATAGTAGTTATAAGGAATGGTGCGCAGGAACATGGTAAAGCCATTGATGCCGGAGCCTTCCGGCACGCTGGAAGTGACCGCAGCTGCCCAGCTGGACACCGGCGCAATGATGCACACGGGTGCTGCGGTGGCATCGATCAGGTAGGCCAGCTTTGCGCGGGACACCTTCTGCCGGTCGGTGACGGGGCGCATGACAGAGCCCACGGTCAGGCAGTTGAAGTAGTCATCCACAAAGATCATCACGCCCAGCAGCAGGGTGGCAAACTGCGCACCGGCCCGGGAGTGGATGTGGGTGGAGGCCCAGCGGCCAAAGGCGGCAGAGCCGCCGGCCTTGTTCATCAGGGCCACAAGGATGCCCAGCATGACAAGGAACACCAAAATGCCCACGTTGCTGCTGTCCGAGAGCTTGGCCACCATGCCGCCGTCCTCATTGAAGAACAGGGTGTTGATGGCCAGCTCCAGATTGCCGTTGGCGTACAGCAGTGCACCGGATGCGATGCCCACCAGCAGGGATGTGTACACCTCCTTGGTGTTCAGCGCCAGCACAATGGCGATCACCGGCGGCAGCAGCGAAAAGATGGTGCTGTACACCGCACAGGTATAGGTGGACGGGTCCGCGATCTTGCCGGGCGTTGCCGCTGTGCACCACAGCAGCAGGGCAAACACCAGCAGAGCTGCGAACCATGAAAGGTTCTTATTTTTCATAACGGATTCCTCTTTTTTCAAATTTCCGGGGATGCATACCCCTCTTTGCGCAGGAAAAACTATCCCCATCGAATGCAAAGGGAGGTGTGCGCCGCGCCGGACTATAAAGCGATGTATTTTGAGCTGTTCCGGGCCAGCGTGCAGGCCGCCCAGCTCTTGCAGGACGCGCAGAAGCGTGCCGAGCAGCACCTGCTGGAAGCTGACCCGCCGCCGATTCGATTGGAGCAAACAGAGCAAACGGATGAAGAATAGTTTTCTTCGGTCAGCGTCCTCGCCCTCTCAGTCTCGCATACGCTCGACAGATTCCCCCTTTTGCCGCTTATGCGGCATCCGTTCCCCTCTTTGTCACCTACGGTGACATTTCTCCCCGGCCGGGGAGAATCTGTCCCGGCCGGGGGAAGTCTTTCCTCAAAGTGGGAGCCTTTGGCAGTACGGTAAAGTTCCCAGTTTTGCCAAGGGCTCTCCCCTTGGGAGAGCTGGCACCGAAGGTGACTGAGAGGGCGAGCCCGTTTGCCTTTTAACCCTTCTTTGCCTCCGCCTTGGCTGCGAACTTGGCGTTGTTGATGACAAAACGTTCGTGGATGCCGCCGCCTACAGGGCCTTTTTCGTCGTGCAGGGCCACCTTGAAGGTGAGCTTGCGGCCTTCTACCGCCACCAGCTCGCTCTCGCAGGTAACGGTCATGCCCACAGGGGTGGGGGCAGTGTGCTCCAGCTCGAGCTTGGTGCCCACCGAGCCATTGCCTTCGCCCAGCGCGTCGGCCACGCTCATCCAGCAGGTCTTTTCCGCCAGAGCCACAAGGGCCGGGGTGGCAAACACCTCCAGCGTGCCGCTGCCCATGGTCTTTGCGGTATTGGCTGCGGTGACGAGCACGCTCTGTTCCCCGCGGATACCGGTTTCCAATGTCATATACTTTCCTCTCCTTTTGCGCGCCGTATGGCGCATTTTATTTTTGAACACCTTTATAAGATACCACATTTTGCACCAGAACGCACCCTATTTTGCACTTTTTTGTGAATTTCTCTTTTTCTTTTTGCGCAAACGGGCTGCCAAGTCCTCTCCCTTTGAGGAAAGACTTCCCCCGGCCGGGGGAAGATGTCGCGTAGCGACAAAAGGGGGAGTGTGACACCGAAGGTGACGGAGAAGGCGAGGACGCTGACCATGCGGCGACCTCTTTTTTGTTTTCGCCTTCCCTCCAATCCGCATCCTTATTGCGATTCAAAAACGCAAATTTTCTGCGTTTTAAGGCAAATTTCATCAATTTAGAGCAGACGCTGAAAATCTTTAAAAAAGCCTTGACAAGGAGCATTCCGTGTGCTACTATGAACACATGAACAAGCATTCATGTGAATCCACAGCGAAGGGAGATGTCAACATGGCGGAAATAAAGGAAGCAATGCCCGCGCCGCAGCCGGAAGCCTTGGATATGCCGGACGACGAGGTGCTGTACGAGCTGGCCGACCTGTTCCGGGTGTTCGGCGACTCCACCCGCATCAAGATCCTGTATGCACTGCACGACAACGAGCTGTGCGTGCAGGACATTGCAAACGCCGTGCAGCTGAGCCAGTCGGCGGTGAGCCATCAGCTGCGGGTGCTCAAGGATTCCAAGCTCGTGCGGTTCCGGCGCGAGGGCAAAACCGTTTACTACGCACTGGACGATGACCATGTGCGCAGCATCCTCTCCATGGGGATGGATCATATCGAAGAATAACGAAAGGCTGGTATTACTTATGAAGAAGAGCTACAAGATCGAAGTGGACTGCGCAAACTGCGCTCAGAAGATGGAAGACGCTGCCAACACCGTTGCAGGCGTGGCAAGTGCTACCGTCAGCTTTATGACCCAGAGGATGAAGGTGGAGTTCTCTGAAGGTGCAGACCCCCACGACACCATGGTGAACGTTCTGGCCGCCTGCAAGAAGGTGGAGGACGACTGCGAGATCTTTGACATCTAAGTGCATTTTCTCCCTTCAAAATGCCCCGCTCCCCTTCGGGGGAGTTTTTTATAGGGAATGTTTTTCGTGTTGAAAAATCAGACAGTTTTCAACAGTTTCCACTCAGTTTTCAACATCATTTGCGGAAAAAACGTAAAATAAACGTGGAAAAGCGCTTTTACGCCTGAAAAACTGTGTGGAAAACACGGGTAAAACCGTGGAATATCCATTTTTATGGGGAAAAGTTGTTGAAATCCCCGCCCGCCGCAGCGTGATGCGGCCCATGGATCCCACAAAAGGAGAGTTTTGTATGAACAAAAAGCAGAAAAAGAACCTGCAGCGCATCATCATTGCGCTGATTTTGGTGCTCATCCTCAAGCTTTTGCCCCAGTTCCCCACGCCGGTGGAGCTGGTACTGTACTGCATCCCGTATCTGGTGGTCGGCTGGGACGTGCTGCGCAAGGCACTGCTTGGCATCAAGAACCGTCAGCCCTTTGACGAGTGCTTTCTGATGGCCGTTGCCACTGTGGGTGCATTTGCACTGGGCGACTACGTGGAGGGCTGTGCCGTTATCATCTTCTACCAGATCGGCGAGCTGTTCCAGAGCGTGGCCGTGGGCAAGAGCCGGCAGAGCATTTCCAGCCTGATGGACATCCGCCCGGACTACGCCAACATTGAGGGTGAGGACGGCAGGCTGGAGCAGGTGGACCCGGACGATGTGGAGATCGGCACCGTGATCGTGGTCCAGCCCGGTGAGCGCGTGCCCATCGACGGCGTGATCGTGGAGGGCGCTTCTGCCCTGAACACCGCCGCCCTGACCGGCGAGAGCCTGCCCCGCGATGTGCAGACCGGCGACGAGGTCATCAGCGGCTGCGTGAACATGACCGGCCTGCTGAAGGTAAAGACCACCAAGGAATTCGGCGAATCCACCGTTTCCAAAATTCTCGATCTGGTGGAAAATTCCAGCATGAAGAAGGCCCGCGCCGAGAACTTCATCACCCGTTTTGCCCGCGTGTACACCCCCGCCGTGTGCTATGGCGCACTGGCTCTGGCCTTTATCCCGCCCATCGTGCTGCTGCTCATGGACCAGCCCGCCCGCTTTGGCGACTGGGTCTACCGTGCCTTGACCTTCCTTGTTATCAGCTGCCCCTGCGCACTGGTCATCAGCATCCCCCTGAGCTTCTTTGGCGGCATCGGCGGTGCATCTGCCTGCGGCATTCTGGTCAAGGGTTCCACCTATCTGGAAGAGCTGGCCCGCACCGGCATCGTTGTGTTCGACAAGACCGGCACCCTGACCCAGGGCACCTTTAAAGTGACCGGCATCCACCCCGCAGAGGGCACCAGCGAGGAGCAGCTGGTGGAAGCTGCCGCGCTGGCCGAGAGCTGGTCCAAGCACCCCATCTCCCTCAGCATCAAGGCCGCTTACGGCAGGGAGATCGATCCGAACCGTGTCACCGATGTGCAGGAGCTTGGCGGTCACGGCGTGACCGCCAAGGTGGACGGCAGGACCGTTGCTGCCGGCAACGCCCGCCTGATGGAAAAGCTGGGCCTGAAGGCTCCCGCCGTCAGCGAGACCGGCACCATCGTGCATGTGGCCATCGAGGGCATGTACGCCGGTTATCTGCTGATCGCCGATGTGGTGAAGCCCCACAGTGCACAGGCCATCCGGGGCCTGAAGGATGCCGGTGTGCGCAAGACCGTGATGCTGACCGGCGATGCCGAGCCGGTTGCAAAGGCCGTTTCCGCAGAGCTTGGGCTGGATGAATACCATGCGGGCCTGCTGCCGGGCGACAAGGTAGACCAGATCGAAACGCTGCTCGCCGCAAAGCGGCCCAAAGAGAACCTTGCCTTTGTGGGCGACGGCATCAACGATGCCCCGGTGCTGTCCCGTGCCGATGTGGGCATTGCAATGGGCGCTCTGGGCTCTGACGCTGCCATTGAGGCCGCTGACGTGGTGCTGATGGACGACGACCCCGCCAAGATCGCACTGGCCATGCGCATTGCCCGCCGCACATTACGCATCGTGTACCAGAACATCGTGTTTGCACTGGCCATCAAGTTTGCCTGCCTTGTGCTGGGCGCGATCGGCATGGCCAGCATGTGGACCGCCATCTTTGCCGATGTGGGCGTGATGGTGCTGGCTGTGCTCAACGCCACCCGTGCCCTGTACACCAAGGATCTGGCGAAAAAGAATGAACCGTAAAAAACAGTGCCGGACAGCCTGAAAACTGTCCGGCACTGTTTTTATATATGAGGTGCATACAGGCGTTCTATTTCATGCACAAGCTCCGGTTCTTTTTCGATATCAAATTTTCTGGCAAACATGCAGGGCGATGCTTTCAGCTGTTCCAGATCAGCGTATTTCCAGACCCATGGATTGCCTCTGTCCCAATCGATGGCACGGGCACTGGTATCACCCGGCCCCTGATAGATCTTATCCTGATACGGCGACTGCACAATCAGTGTCTGCACAAAGAACTCGTCCGAGCAAAAGGTCTTGTCCAGCACCTGCAGGACCCACTCTTCTTTTGTCAGCAGATACCGTGCAAAGCCATCCGTGCAGCTGAACCATTGACTGCCCTTTGTGAAGTGAACGTCCTGATTGCGCTTTATTCTCAGCAGCTTCTGGCCCGACAGCAGGATTCCATTGATCACGCCGAGCACCGGATGGCGGCGCAGATCGATATTCTGGAAAAAGTGCCGGTAATAAACGCGCTCATCATTGAACGGGCTGAATGGGTGCGGGTCGAAATGGACAAATTCCACGTCCGGGTTTGCCTCAAAAAATGCACGGATATCTTCCGGTGGCTGAATCGGCAGATCCGCACCGGAGATCAGGTGATAATGCTGGTATGGGCCATGATCTACCGCTGCCTTGAGCAATACAAACTCTGCCTTTACTAAAGTAATACCACCCCAAACAGCGCTCGTTCTCTGTGCGTGGAAAACCTTGGCATATTTTACATATCGTTCAACGGTTTCTGACTGGTAGTTTTCATTCTTGCTGTCCATATGGATGAAAATATCATTCCACGGTGCATCCAGCATCCGAAGCAAAGTCCAAAACATCTCATTGCACTGATGTGCCATAAGCATGTACGCCTGTTTTTCTCTTGTTTCCATCGTTTTCTCCTCTTACTTCTGCACCGCATTTTCATTTTATTATAACAGAATCCTCTTTGAAAACAATCCTACCACCCCTTTTTTACAGCACAAAGCCGCTGCTTTCCCTTGCAGAGGGAGAGCGGCGGCTTTGTTTGGGTATGGAGAAAATGGAGGAAGTCTCAAAGTTCATCCGCGGAATGCGGCGGTATACACCGCCACCACCTCGTCGCGGGTGGGGGTGATCTGGTTGGTAGACATGCAGGTGTCGTGCAGCGCAAGCTCTGCCAGCGCGGCAAAATCTGCAGGGTCCACCTTGTTCAGCTGCGCAAGATTGGCGGGGATGCCCACGCCTGCACTGAGCTGACGGACAAACTGGATCACTGCCGGTGCGGCAGTGTCCGGGGTAAAAGTGCCCTGCAGGCCCATGGCAGTGGCAATGGTCATGAACCGCTCCCGGCACACCGGGCTGCGGCTGTTGAAGGCCAGCACGTAGGGCAGCAGCACCGCATTGCACACACCGTGGGGCAGGTTGTAGTGTCCGCCCAGCGCGTGTGCCATCGCATGCACCATGCCAAGGCCCGCGTTGGAGAAAGCCATGCCTGCCACATTTTCGGCGTAGGCCATCATGGTGCGGGCGGCTTCATCCTGACCGTTGGCAACGGCCCGGGGCAGGTTCTGCACGATCGCCTGCATGGCCCAGTAGGCATCCTTGTCCGTGAGCGGGTTGGCGTTTTTGGAAAGCGCCGCCTCGATGGCGTGGGTCAGCGCGTCCATGCCGGTGGCTGCGGTGAGCTTGGGCGGCATGGAGGACATGAAGTCGGTGTCGTTCACCGCAATGCTGACCATGCAGTTGGGGTCCACCATGGCCATTTTACTGTGGCGGACAGGGTCAGTGACGATGTAGAAGGAGGTGCACTCGCTGCCGGTACCGGCGGTGGTGTTCACCGCCACGATGGGCAGGCCGGGCTTGGAGGACTTGTTCTCGCCCTCGTACTGTTCTACGGTACCGCCGCAGGCCACCACGATGCTGGCTGCCTTAGCGGTATCGATGGCGCTGCCGCCGCCCAGAGCCACCAGCAGCTGCACCTGCAGGGTACGGGCTGCGGCAATGCAGTCGTTCACCACCTGTACGGTGGGGTTGGGCTGCACATTGTAGTACACGGCGTACTCCACACCGGCATCGGACAGTACCTGACCGACCCGGGCAGCGGCACCGGAATCATAGAGAAAGCGGTCTGTCACCAGCAAAGCACGGCGGATGCCCATCTTCTGAAGCTCCGGTCCCAGAAGACGGATGGCACCCTTGCCAAAAAAGCTGGTCTTGACGGCGTTGATGCGTTCTGCCATGTGTTCGCCCTCCGCTTACTGTGCCTGACCGCAGACGATCTGCACCGGGTCCCAAATGGAACAGGACGAGGAGGAATAGACGAAATCCACCTGACCCAGTGCTTCCACGGTCATGCCAGCGCGGATGGCAACGGCAATGGCGTTGATGCGGGCCGAAACATTCTTTTCTCCCCATGCCTGCGCACCCAGCACCTGACGGGTATTGGCCTCATACACCAGCTTGATGGTGATGCGGTGGGGGTTCGGGCAGATGCCCGGACGGTCGGTGCCGGTGGCCATTGCACTCTTGACCCGCAGACCGGCCTTGCGGGCCTCGGTCTCGGTCAGGCCGGTGCGGGCGATTTCCAGATCCGCCACCTTCAGGCTGCTGGTGCGCAGAGAGCCGTCGCGGCAGGCCGCGCAGTCGCCCACGGCATAGATATTGGGCACACTGGTGGCAAGGTCGGCACCAATGAGCACAGCGCCATTGGGTGCCAGCTGCGCCCCGGTACCGGCCAGCAGGCCGGTGTTGGGGGTAACGCCGATGGCTACCACGCAAAGGTCACAGGGGTAGGTGCCGCGGTTGGTCTGCACCTGCTCCACGAAGGTACGGCCCGGGAAGGAGCGCACCTGCTCGCCCAGATTGAACTGCACGCCCTGCGCTTTCAGCTCCTTCTGGATCAGCTTGCTCACCTCAGGGTCAAACTGGGGCAAAAGCTGCTGCTCTTTTTCAATGATACGCACATTGCGGCCCAGCTTGAGGAAGGACTTTGCGATCTCCAAACCGGCCCAGCTGCCGCCCAGGATCACGATGTCCCGCACATAGGGGGTGCGGACGAACTCCTTGAGGAAGATCAGATCTTCCACGGTCTTGAGGGTCTGCACGCCCACGCGGTCACTGCCGGGCACCTGCGGCACACGGTTGGAAGAACCGGTGGCCAGCACCAGCTTGTCGTAGTGGTCTTCAAACACGCGTCCGGTGGCAAGATTACATACCGTCACCTTGCGGGCGGCTGCGTCGATGCCGCGCACCTCATGGCGCAGATGTGCGGTGATGCCCTGCGCGTTCAGCTCAGTCTCCTTGGCCTGAATGGCCTTGTTCAGGCTGTCCAGATCCTCGCACAGGTAATGGGGCAGGCCGCCGGTGCCGCAGGAGTAGAAGCCGCCTTTTTCGTAGACGGTGATCTGCGCTCCGCGCTGGGCGGCGGCAAGTCTGGCGGCGGCCGAAACCCCGGCGGCAATGCTGCCGATGATAATAATTTTCATTGTTTAAGCCTCACGATCCCGCCGGGAGGAAGCCCCTCTCTGCGGCAAAACTTGCAGGGTGTTACTTACTCAGGGTGGGAGGATTGTCCACGATGCCCACGATGAAAGCATCAATGGGCGACGGATGGTCCAGACCATGCTGGGTGGTCTCGTCGGTGGTGACCAGAACCATCTCGCCTACACCCGCGCCGATGTTGTCGCCCGCCACGATGGTATCCTTTTTGGAGCCGAACACCGGCTCCACCAGCAGGAACTTATAGCCTACAAGCTCCGGCATTTTGCGGGTGGCGACAACGGTCCCCTTGACGATCCCTAAAATCATAGCTTACTCCTCTTTGCCCAGCACGGTGACCAGCTGCCCCTGCTTGAGCAGGAAGGCATTGCCATCGTCCGTGTCGATGTGAAAATCCAGTGCACATTTGTCGTTTGCGCGGATCAGCACCCCGCCCATCACGCCCGGCTTGGGGCCGTCGATCTTTACCTTCACGCGGTCGCCGTCGGCAAGGCCGAAGGCAGCTGCCTGTGCAGGGGTCATATGGATGTGGCGGTCGGCGATCATCACGCCCTCCGGCACGGTCAGGGTGCCATTGGGGCCGCGCAGGGTCACGCCCGGCGTACCCTTTGTGTCACCGCTGGAGCGCACCGGCGCTTTGATGCCGATGTTGCGGCAGTCGGTCTGCGCCAGCTCGATCTGAGTGGCACTGCGCTCCGGGCCAAGGATGCGGACATGCTTCAGTTCGCCCTTGGGGCCGATGATATCCAGACATTCCTCGCAGGCAAACTGGCCGGGCTGGCTCAGCGCCTTTTTGGGGGTGAGCTGGTAGCCATAGCCGAACAGCTTGTCCACATCATCGCGGGTAAGGTGGATGTGCCGCACCGAGATGCCTACCGGCACCTGACGGCTGCGCTTTTGCAGCTCTGCCTGCACGGCCTGCGTGATCAGGAGCAGCAGCTGTTCCTGACTGATGTCATGGTAAACCAAGGCACAGCGCTCCTTTCTTATGCAGCGTCAGCGCAGTTCTCAGCGCAGCTCAGGCATGCACTCGGACACGCTTGCGTGCGGGCGGGGAATGACCAGTGCGCTGACCACTTCGCCAATGCGGGAAGCAGCGGTCTGGCCTGCCTCAACAGCAGCCTTCACAGCGCCAACGTCGCCCTGCACGAACACGGTAACAAGGCCTGCGCCGATCTTCTCCTGACCCACCAGAGAGACATCTGCGCTCTTCAGCATGGCATCGGCTGCCTCGATGGAAGCGGTCAGGCCGTTGGTCTCGATCATGCCCAGAGCGGCATCCAGCGGCACCTGCTCGCCTGCGGGCAGGCCGGACTTGCCGGTCGCGGGGCCCTTGGCGGGCATGATGCGGGCCAGATCTGCGTGAGGACGTGCAATGACGTTGACGCAGAACAGCTCACCCAGCAATTAGTTAAAAACTTGTTCTTATCCAGTGAACGTTCTATTACCCGTAAAGCCAATGAAGCGTTGATGTCATTAGTATTAGATTGGCGATATGATAAAAACCGTATTTTAGAAACCTATCTGAACGAGATTTACCTTGGTCAAAATGGTGATATCCAAATTCACGGTTTTGCATTGGCGAGCCAATTCTATTTTGGTCGTTCTATCCGTGAAATTAGCCTAGATCAGATTGCCCTTTTAGTTGGCATGGTGAAAGGGCCATCCCTTTATAATCCATGGCGAAATCCACAATATGCACTCGATCGCCGAAATGTGGTGTTAAAACTGATGCTTGATCACCAAATGATTGGGGATGAGTTGTATGAGATGTTAAGTAAACGTCCATTAGGCGTGCAAGCTAAAGGTCAAATTTCACGTAAATATCCTGCTTTCATTCAAACCTTACAAGCGGATCTTCGCCGTCAATTAGGGGAAAATAAAACCTCTGCCCTACTTGGTGCACGTATTTTCTCCACCATGGATTTAAAACAACAGGCACAAGCTGAAAATGCTGTGGTGAATACGGTTAATCAATTACAAATACAAACTAAAAATCCACATTTAGAAGGCGCAAT
>OGFU01000399.1_pt1 | contig 18120 bp, 10 predicted proteins | sample 1571061 | NCBI WGS metagenome assembly OGFU01 (sample SAMEA2582063, study PRJEB24529) | metagenome | biome: Human gut stool | place: China | collected 2011 | reverse complement strand
TTCGTAAAGAATGATGGAAATAAGACACCTGATAAGGATATGGCGTTGAATGTAATAGAGATGTTAAGAGATGAGCATATTCTTACATCAGTTATAGGCCATTACGGAAATATCTTAAAGCTTCGTCCACCAATGGTATTTTCAGAGAACGATATTGACTGGTTTGCAACATCTCTGGATAAATGTATTACAAAGCTTGAAAATAAATAAATTGAAAAAATCGGACACAGACATTAAACATCTGTGTCTTATTTTTTGCTTACAACAAGAATTTTACATAAGATTTACAGTACAATTATTGTAAGTTTACCACATAGGGATATAGTAATGACAATTCGTTGTACAACAGTATACGAATAAATATATCTCATTATGTGGAGGAAAAAATGAAGAGAAGTAAGAATTTATTAAGAAAAGGTGCAGCACTTGCTGCAATGTCAACAGTTCTTGTAAGTCAGGCACCACTTATTAATGCATTTGCATATGGTGAGGCGGATGTAAGTCAGAGTACCTTCAAGCAGGATACAGATAATTCTGCTGATTTCCAGAACTGGCTTTCTAATGTATGGCAGGGAGGAGAAAAAGCTTATGCACAGACTGAAAATGTAGCTTTAACTCTAGGCTCAGATGCGGCAGATCTTAATTTTTCATGGTATTCAGCTGGAAAAGGAACACCGGCAGTAAAGGTATGGAAGGATGGTTCAAAGTCATCAGCCAAGGTTGTAACAGGTAATGCAGAGGCTATCAGTGCTGAGAACTGGCAGGGAAAGTCATACAGTGCAGCCAATAAGGTAAACATAGCTGATTATTTTGAAGAGAACACACAGTATCATTACCAGTATACAGACAATTACACAGGAGATGACAGTGTATGGTCTGCTGAGTATGATTACACAACTAAGGCAACGGATAAGTTTTCAGTTATTCTTACCGGTGACCCACAGGTTGGTGCTTCAGGAAGCAGTTCAGATTATTCAGCTAATGATGCCAGTGTTGCAAGAGATGCATACAACTGGAACAGGACAATGCAGCAGGCATTAAAGACATGTCCTGATGCATCGTTCCTTTTATCAGCAGGTGATCAGATTAACCAGTCTGGTGCAACTAAGGATAATGATAAAAAGACAAGAGAGAGCGAGTATGCAGGATATCTTTATCCATCAGTATTCAGAAGCCTTCCAATCGCTGCAACAATCGGTAACCACGATATGGCAGGTTCAGATTACTCAGCACATTTTAACAATCCTAATTCAGAGGATAAGTTAGGAAGCACAGCAGCAGGAAGTGATTTCTATTTCAACTATGGAGATGTATTATTCATTTCATTAAACAGCAACAACCGTAATCAGGAGGAGCACAGAACATTTATGAATAAGGCTGTTGCAAGCAATCCTGATGCTAAGTGGAAGGTTGTAATATTCCATAGCGATATCTATGGTTCAGGACAGCCACATGCAGATACAGATGCTGCTACTAACAGAATTGTATTTGCACCATTAATGGATGAATTTAACATTGATATTTGTCTTACAGGACATGACCACACATTTTCAAGAAGTTATCAGATTCTTGATGGAAATGTAGTTGACTATGATATAAGCAGCGGTTCAGTAACTAATCCGGATGGAACTCTTTATATAACAACAGGTTCAGGCTCAGGTTCTAAGTACTACAATCTGCTTAACTATACACCATACTACATTGCAGAGAGAACTAATGCATGTCTCCCATCATTCTCAACAATTGATTTTTCAAGCGGCTCACTTACCATCAAGACATATGACTACAATGGTAATAAATATGCTGATGATTTTACAATCAATAAGACTAATACAGATATGTCAGTGGATGAGGTTATTAATAATGCAGAAGCTTTAATTAACGGCACAGAGGTTAATTATACAGAAGACAGCATGAATTCTCTTAAGGATGCTCTTTCAGCATTAAAGAAGATTAAGGCAGTATATACAACAGACAAGGACCCAATGCTTGCAGATATCGTAAATAATTATGGCAAGGATACTGACAGAGTGCCAGGATATGGTTCTGTAAAGAATGCAGCAGACAAGTCAACATCTGAAAGCGGAAAGAGTGTTAATAGATTTAAGAAGGGTGTATCAACACTTCTGGACAAGACTATATACATTCAGGCACAGGAAGGTGCACAGGCACAGCTTGCAGATTATAAGTCAGAGAATGCACCTAAGATTGATGCCAAGGCATTAGAGGACGCAAAAACCGCAGTTGTTAATGCAATTAATGCACTTACTGTACAGGAAGATAACAATACTGTAACAGAACCATCTGCACCGGCAGAAGGTTCATCAGCAGATAACTCATCAACCAATAATTCTTCTACAGATAATGGCAAAGCTCCACAGACAGGAGATAACATGCTTGCAAGAGTATATGCCTGTATGGCTGCTGCAGCAGCAGGCATCGGTGCTGTTATAGTTGGAATCAGAAAGAAGGAAGACATTTGCGAAAGATAATAGACACATTTGGTAAATACCTTGTTGTGGCACTTATTATGATTGCGATGTTTCTATTCTACACCAGTGTAGAAAGAAAACCACTGCTTGCCAAAGACAATACTAAGTTTGTTAAGGCAGTGGTTATACAGAATGATAATGAAGACCTTCAGGCTGCCGCTGACTTAGAAAGCGGCGACAGCCAGGAGGTTGTTTTACGTATTAAATCAGGAAGCCACAAGGGAGAAGAAGTAAAAGCGTACAGTCTTAACGGATATCTGTACGGAGCCAACTGTAAGGTTGGAACAAGGGTAATAGCTAATATAAGTGAATATAATGGAAACCTCTCAGCCAATGTATATAATTATGACCGTGAACCGGAGATAATTGCGTTATTAGCAGCATTTTTCGGACTTATGTGGCTGGTTGGCGGAAAGAAAGGTTTCAATTCAGTACTCGCGCTTATATTCACATTTGCAGTTGTAGTAATGATGTATATTCCGATGATGTATATAGGTGTTTCACCATTTATTGCAGCTACATTATCAGTTGTCATAATTACGCTAATAACATTTATCCTGCTGGCAGATTTTCAGAAGAAATCAATTGGCGCTATGCTTGGTACAATAGCCGGAGTGGTTGTATCAGGTCTTATAGCACTTGTTTTCGGACATTTTGGACATGTAACAGGATATAATGTTGATGATATAGAGAATCTAATATATGTAGGTCAGAATTCAAAGCTTGACATAGGCGGTATGCTGTTTTCAGGAATACTGATTGCATCGTTAGGAGCAGTAATGGATGTTGCAATGTCAGTTTCATCATCATTACATGAGATTAAAGAAAACAGACCTGACATATCAGCAAAGGAAATATTCCATGCAGGAATTAATATTGGACGTGATATGATAGGAACAATGTCTAACACACTTATTCTTGCTTATGCAGGAGGAAGTCTGGGACTTGTCATGATAATATACGCATATTCATACCAGATGCACCAGATTCTTAACATGTACTCGGTTGCAATTGAGATAATGCGTGGAATATCAGGAACAATGGGCATAATACTTACAGTGCCGATAACTTCATTGATAATGTCAGTTCTGCTGACACAGAAAGGGAAGAAGTAAGATATGAGCTTGCCGTGATGTGAGTTGGATTTCTGGCTTTTTGAGGCAGAAACCTACTAAGTGGGCAAATATATCAAGTTTAGTATGCTTTTTTCAGTTGAGATGTGGCTCTTTCAGAGAATAATTGATGGGAAAAGCCTACTAAAATGTATCTGGATAATGAATGAGTGGGTTTAATGGTTGAAATCAACGTATTAAGTTGGAAAATATACCTACGAAATCGAGAATTCACCGGAGTTTAGTGGGCTTTGGTCAACAAACTGTTGCCAACAGGCCATCAATCAATTCATTTTAATTAACAGATATGCTTTAACAGAATAAAATGATATAATACTTCCAGAAACTAATGCATGTAGTTAAGGGGGATTTATGTCAGATACAGTAATAATAGAGGAAGAAAAAGATATAGAACATATAGCAGAAAGGAAAGTAGCCGTCATTAGGAAAAAGATGATGGCTGCTTTTTGTGTTATGGCAGGAATTGCCATACTTATAGTTGCTGTTACGACTGGATTTTATGAATTAAAGTTCAGGGCACTGGCAGCAGGACTTTATAATATAGATGAAAAATCAGGAGAATATCTGATAGATATGATGTTTTATAACAGGTATTCATTAAGTGATGTGACAAAGTATAAGAACGTAGTTATGCAGTGCGGGTATACAGAAAATGGTTCATCATATATGTATTTTAGAAGTGGTCAGTGGATAATTGCAGTGGCAGGAATAATTATAATTGCAGTTGTAATGGCAGCATGCATAAGGATGATTGTAAAAATCGGACATAATGATATCTATTCATATGTTATTAATCTAGATACAGAGAACCAGCAATTAAAGAAAAAACAGAAAGCAGATGAAAGATTTCTTGTTGAGCGTAATGAAAAACTGCAGAATTTTACAGAGAATATTGCACATCAGATTAAGACACCTCTTACTGCACTCAGTCTTGCATTAGACAGATTAGAGGAGAGCGGTGAGAACAGGGAGCTTCTTGAAAGATGTTTTGAACAGATTGAAAGAATCAGGTCATTTATAAGTAAGCTGATGACAATAAGCAGAATGGAAGCAGGCAAGATAATCATGACAGAGCAGGACATTAATGTGAACAGCATGCTTTGTGATGTTGTGAACCAGCTTCCTAAGAATGACTGCAATATAACGGTGGAATGTGATGACAAAGACTATTGCATCAATGCTGATGAAGAATGGATAAGAGAAGCATTTATCAATATAATACAGAACAGCAGCGAGTTGTGCGATAAGGTTGAAGTTAAAGCTGCATGCCGTGATGACAAATGTATAGTCAATATTAAGGATAATGGAAGTGGATTTGAAGAGGACCGGATACCGTATGTATTTGACAGGTTTGAGACAACGGGAAGTGCTGCCGCAGGGCATGCCGGTATAGGACTTAACCTGTCCCGGCTCATTATTGAAGCACATCATGGAACCGTAGATGTGCGTAATAACGAGGACGGAAAGGGTGCTGTTATAAGGGTACAGATACCAAGATATGTTCTTAAGAGAAAGGCTGAATTGTAAGATATGTGTAAGGTTAGTGCATTACAATATAGAAAATGTACTGTCTGGGAGGGAATATGACCAAGATACTTATATTGGAAGATGATGATTTTATAAGGCAGCAGCTTGCAGGAATATTACAGGAAAAAGGATATTTAGTTGTGGAAGCGGCAAGCGTAGGACAGTTTAATAATATATATGAACAGGAAGAAGCTGTAATAGATGTATTCTTGTTAGATGTATATCTGCCTGATGGCAATGGATTTGATGTCTGCAGGAAGATAAGAGAACACGGAAGTCAGATAATAATATTTTTAACATCGTGTGATGATGAAGACAGTATTATTAAAGGACTTGACTGCGGCGGTGATGACTATGTTGTGAAGCCGTTCAGGGTTGCGGAGCTTGTATCAAGAATAATGGCTAATGTTAGAAGAATATCAGGTGGCACAGACATTTATAAAGATGGAACTCTTACAGTAGACTTTAAGAATAAGTCAATTATTCATGCAGATAAACAGATATGTGTGTCTCCGACAGAATTTCATGTATTAGAGATACTTATAAACAACAAGGGACTTATTGTAAGAAGAGATACATTTTTTCAGAAAATGTGGGACAGATACGGAACATTTGTAGAGGATAATACGCTGACAGTTACTGTGAGCAGGCTAAAGACAAAGCTTGGAAACCGTGAGGACGGCAGAGCTTATATAGAGACAATCCGCGGAATCGGCTACCGGTGGAAGATTAATTAAGAGAGACTTCGCAGTTGTTTGTCCATATCATATATATCCCCTGTCAGTATGAGTGTTTATAGCACAAAACTTTCGGGATGACATCGCTTAGCAGGAGTAAATGCCGCTATCTACAAAGTTTATTACAGTCCACAAAAGCAAACGAAGTGCGTTTGCTTTTGTGGACTGACCTTATGTATATAGCGGCATTAACTCCTGCACAGCTCGTCATATTCAAATTTTGTGCTATAGACACTCATACCAGCATTACACATATAAAATGGACAAAGAACTGCGAAGTCTTATAAAAATATTTGGCTGTAAGGTTTTTGTAAGGTTCGCATGATAATGTATAAGCATGGTAATAAGGTATATACATAAATCTTACAGGGGGTACTTGAATGAATGTTTTAAAGATTACTTTCAAAAGTATAAGGAGACGGTTCTCGCAGATATGGAAGGCGGCGCTTACAACACTTGTGGCGGTGTTTTTTGTGACGGCGGTTCTTATATTTCAGGAGAATATGTACCAGTGGCAGATGTCATCCAATAAGTCAAGATTCGGAGACTGGTTCATATGTGAGAGAAGTAAGAAAGAAGCTAACGAAATATTAAGCACACATAATTATCTGTGTGAGCCGGTCAGCGCGAAAAGCAGTGTGGAGTTATATGACAGTGAATGGAATGAGACGAAGTTGCATATAGGAAGCATGACAGACGATTTCATTAAGCAGGGCAGATTAAAACTTGACGAAGGCCGTATGCCACAGAATAATGATGAGATTGCAATGGATTGGAATACATTGTTAAAGCTTGGATATGCAGGGGAGTTAGGACAGAAGATAACAATATATTATTATCGTGCAGATAATATTAATTATGAGTCAGATCAAAGAATCGAAACATATACATTAGTAGGAATATTCCAGAATTATACCAATATATGGCAGAACGGGAAAATGATTCCAGGAGCATTAGTTACAGATGAGAAGTTAAACGATTTTGATTATAAAATTGATAATCTGTATCTGTATGGATTCAAGGATTCGATAAGAACAAGTGAATATGCAAATGTTTATAAGAAGATAAAGGAAGACATAAGGTGCGAGACAGTATATAATGCGGCAGTATATGATTATTCACCATGGAAGTCAGCAACAGTTTACATGTATATGTATGTTGTAGTCATGGTTATTGGAATTCTCGCATTGTCATACCAGCTTATTGAATACAGGAATACAAGACGCAAGTCGTATAATATGTTCAGCCAGATGGGAATGACTAAAGCAGGCATCCGTAAAATGTATATAACAGAGAACGCATTTATACTGATTCCGGCAGGAATTATTGGCATTCTGCTTGCACTGGCAGTAGGACACTTTACAGGACAGGCACTTGAAGCCAAGTCTGGTTATGAATTCTACAGGGTGAATATGGAGGTTATTATTAAAAGTGCCAGTTCGGTGGTGATTGCAGTTATAGTTGAGGAACTTAGCGGAATAATATCCAACATACATTTCTATAGAAAGAAAGCAGTGTCCAAGAAATGGGTAAGCAGACAGGTACATATGCGTTATAAGAAAAGCCGTATGAACAGGCATAATCTTGTAAGGTCTGTAAGTTCAAGATTTATAAGAAAAGATGGGGCTTTGATGGCTGTCGGAATAAGGCTTTTTGCATTATGTATATGTGGAGTTATTATATTTTCTGCTTTGAAGATTCAAAATGCTTTTAAAGAATATAAGAGCAATGACAGTGTGCCGGATATATATGGATATATTGATGTTAATCAGGATAAAACGGCATTATTTATGAACTACTGGTATTATCTTAAGGACTATAATAATCTGCCGCTGAAGTCAATGAATTATACTGGTGAAATCACAAGCAGGAATGACATGAGTGAGTATGTCAGTAAGCAGAGAATACGATATAACATACATTTTGATAAGATAAAGGAATTAGTTGAAGCCGGAAATATGTGGGACTGGAATGATGCAATCAAGGTTAATGACAGTGACAGCATAGGAAGGTCACTTGGCTTTATTAATATGGGGCAGAGTAAATATTTAAAAGATCCTAATAATAATATTCTGGAAGGATTTTCTAAGGAATTTATTGACGAGCTGATGGAGATTAATGGAATAAATTCCGTGTCATATTCTGTATTTGAATCAGAAAGAAGCTGGTTCTGGGATTCACAGGATTATGAAAAGATGCAGACATTTACATTTCATCCTTAAAAAAGTTCATATCATAAAGAGCATCTTCCTGATTATGGAGACAGGTATTTGTTTTCTACAGAATATGCACAGCCAACCAAAGAACTATACAGCAAACTGGAGAAATATATAGATAAAGAGTATGTTGATTATGAAGCATTTAAGGAAGGAAAACAGGTGGTTTTATTCTTAAGAGATCTGCCAGAGGGTGGATATGATGACACTATTAATGCCGGAGATACACTTTATTATAATTATTACAGAGTAGATGAGAATACGTACTGCATAAGGACCTGAGCGCCATATAATTGATTCTTCATATTTTTCAATATTTCCTTATGATAAAGCATATAACATGTATTTATTAGATTACAACAATACACATGATTTTAATCCTGATTATAAGCTTATGGAAAAGCTCGAAGCAGCTTATGATGCATGCGTTGCTCCACAGGTTGCTGCTGTTGTCAAAGTTACTGACGAGGTTATGGAGGATTTCAATGGAATAATTCCGACATTTGGTTATTATACCGCAATTGCAAGTATTAACATGGCACAGCAGGCGGTTGACAGACAGAAAGATATTATGGAGAGACTTATTGGAGAAGAGTTAAGCGGTGATATGGATTTTGAACTGTGTTACAACCAGATAAGCATAAAGTATGACCTGACATCAACATTTTCAGCAACCAATAATAAGATAGGTGTGTATTTCAACAATAACGATATCTCTTATAGCAGTAATGTTGATATCAAGAATACATACAGAACACAGCTTATCAACAGTATACTGCAGTATGGAATCACTATTATTGCAATGATAGTTATGCAGCTGTTAATTATGGCAATTGTTATAAGAAACCGTATTAACAGAAGAAAAGAAAAAATGATGCTTTTGCACAGTCTGGGAATGAGGCGTGGAAAGATTGTTTCAGTATGTATGCTTGAGGCACTTCGGGAATCGGTATGGTGCGTGATTACAATGCCATTGTTATTGTTAATGGAACTGCTGATGTTTACTGGATTTGTGAGGAAACTATAAAAATATGGATAGAAGGGATGGGTATATTATGAACGAGATTATGTTAAGAGCGGAGAACATTGAAAGAACTTATCATGCCGGAAGCGTTGATGTTCCGGCACTCAAGAACTGCACACTTGAGTTTGGACAGGGGGAATTTACAGCAATAATAGGAAAGAGTGGTTCAGGTAAATCAACACTTTTGAGGATTCTTGGAAGTGTTGACGAGCCGGATACCGGAAGTGTTATTATTGCCGGAAAGAAGATAACAGGAATGAAGGACAAGGAATTGTCAGAGTTCAGAAGAAGAAATATAGGATATATATATCAGGATTACAGCCTTTTTCCAGAATTCACAGCATATGAAAATGTTGTTATGCCGATTCTTATAGATGGCAAGAAGCCTGATGAGAATGAAGTTGATGATTTGTTAGAGGAATTGGGAATATCGCATTGTAAGAATAAGTTTCCATCGCAGATGTCAGGTGGTGAACAGCAGAGAGTTGCGATAGCAAGAGCGCTGATTACTCATCCGGCTGTAATCCTTGCTGATGAGCCGACTGGTAATCTTGACGCAGGAAGTGCGGGAACAGTTGCACAGATGTTATCCAAGGCAAGCCAGAAGCACAATCAGACAATAATTATGGTTACGCATGACAGACAGATGGCAGATTATGCGGATAAGATAATTACTATAGTAGATGGTGTGTGTCAGTAACATAGAAGTACATACGAAAGGGGGATTGCGTATGTCGGTATTTGGGATTACTCTGTTGAGCATTAAAAGACGTATGCCGCAGATTATCAAAGCAGCGTGTACCACGCTTGCAGCCGTGTTTTTTGTAACAGCGGTTCTTATATTTCAGGAGAATATGTACCAGTGGCAGATGTCGTCTAATAAATCAAGATTTGGGGACTGGTTTTTATGTGAAGTTACATCTAAAGAACCTAATAAGTCTTTAAGTGAACATGCATATCTTAATCCGCCTGTTAAGGCAGTTACATGTGTTGATATGTTCAATCAGGACTGGAAGATGACAGGGTACATACTAGGAAGCTTTGATGAAGCATTTGTAAAACAGGGAAGACTTAAGCTTGATGAGGGACATCTTCCGGAGAATGATGACGAGATAGCAATGGATTGGAACACACTATTGTCGCTTGGCTATGTGGGTGAGATAGGGGAGACAATCACAATCAGATATTGTGAAGAAAACAGCGTGTATAATGCGTCAGCAAGACAGGAAAGACAGTTCCGTCTGTGTGGCATATTTGCCAATTACACAAGCATATGGAAATATGGCAGGAAGATGCCAGGTGCTGTCGTAACTGAAAATGCACTTTCAGTATTTAACACAAAGAGTAGGAATTCATATTTGTATTCATTGAAAGAATCGGTCAGAACATCAGATTACAATACTGTGTATAAGAAGATTAAAGAAGACGCAAAGACAGAGACAGAATATAATTCCGCAGTATATGATTACCAGCCCTGGAGTTCAGCACTTGTATATGCTTATATGTACATAGTTGTTATGGTAATTGGAATTCTTGCACTTTCATACCAGTTAATAGAGTACCGTGGCAGGAGACAGACAGCATACCAGAGATTCAGAAGACTTGGCATGGACAAGTCCATGATGCGTAAAATGTATATCACTGAGAATGCACTTATAATTATTCCAGCAGGTATTGTGGGGCTTCTTCTGGCACTGCTCACAGGTCTGGCAATAGGAAAGGGATTAGAGATTCATAATGGCTTTCATTTCTATAAAATCACTGCAGGTATAATAATAAAGAGTGTGTGTTCAGTAATTGCTGCAATTGTGTTAGAAGAACTTGCAGGACTTATCGCTAACAGGTTAAGAAAGCATAAAGGCAGTATTAAGAGCAGAACACACGAATCTGTCAGTGCAGCAGGAAAGCAGTCGCGTATGAAGCCATCTAATCTTGTCAGGATAATAAGCTCAAGATTAATGAGAAAAGATGGAATGTTCATGGCTGTGGGACTCAGGGCATTTGCATTATGTATATGCGGAATACTTGTGTTCTCGGCGTTAATGATAAGAAAATCATATGCTGACTATAAGAAGAATAATGAACTTCCTGATATATATGGATACCTTGATCCGTCAGATTCTGAGTATGAAATGACTCTGTACTATTATTCATATATAAAAGGATATTATAATATACCGGAACAGGATGATATATATGGCGTCAGCGAAAGAAGCCAGCTTCTTAATAAAGCATGGAAAGAACGAAACAGGTTTAATATAAGCTTTGATGAATTAAAAAGCAAAATGAATAATTCCTTCATGAGAATTAAATATAATGATGAAGATTTACTGGAATTAGATAGGATAAATATTCACTATGGACGCAGGTACTGTAAAAGAGGTAACACTAATCTGCTCAGCGGTTTCACTAGTGAATTCCTTGAAGAACTTGATAATATAGGCGGAATAGAATCAATATCATATTCTGCCTATGAATCAGAAAGAAAATGGTTCTGGGATAATCAGGATTATCATAAGATGGGGCTGGATATGATATCGCCAGATATGTCTAATTCAAGAGATACACCGATTACAGATTATGGTTATCGTTATATATTTTCTACGGAATATGTTAATCCGACCAAAGAACTTTATAAGAAACTTGAAAAATATATTGATAAAGAGTACAGAAACTATGATGATTTCGTCAATGGCAGACAGGTTGTGGTATTCTTACAGGATGCACCTGATGGAAGCTATGATGATACGCTTAAAGCAGGAGATACACTTAATTATAATTATTATGAACTGCCGGTAGATGCCAGTTTCCATGTTCCAATGAGCATTGCAGGTGGAAGATATGTATATCCATATGATAAAGCATTTTTCGATAAATACAATAATTCAGGCAAAATTGATCTGCATGCCCACTATTATGTTTCAGGAGGAAATATGATAGGAGGCACAGGTACAGAAAATCCTGTAAGGGAGCAGGTTATTGATGGATATGAAGTATTATTCGGGGCATGTGTATCACCGACTGTTGCAGCAGTTATAAAAGTAACCGATGATGTAAGAGAGGATTTCAATGGAATAATGGTCGATTATGGTTATTACACAGCACTTGCCGGAATGTCACTGGCAGAGCAGGCAGTTGATAACCAGCGAAACCTTATGGAGAGAATGACAGGTGATGAGATGACGGGTGACCTTGATTTCAGCCTGCATTATAACCAGTTGAGTGTACAGTATGATTTATCATCAGCATTTTCAGCAACTAATAACAAGCTGTCAGTGTACTTCGAGAATAATGACCTTGCATATGGTTCTAATGTTGACGCAAAGAATATATACAGAACACAGCTTATCAACAATATTCTTCAATATGGAATAACAATAGCAGCGGCAGTTGTAATCCAGCTTCTTATAATGGCAATCATTGTAAGAAACAGGATTGAACGCAGAAAAGAAAGATATAAGCTGCTTCATGGTCTGGGGATGAGAAGGGGAACGATAGTAAGAATCTGTATGCTTGAAGCATTAAGAGAATCAGTATGGTGCATATTCACAATGCCACTGATACTTATAATGGAACTGCTTATGTATACGAGAAAGAATCTGGTTGAATAATTAAATATTATCGTGTATCATAAAAAAAGAGCCACTTGTTGGCTCTTTTTTTACGAAAAGGACAGGTAGTTAATATGAATCAGACATATATGAAGGAGCAGAAGATACTTACATTATTATTAAAAATGTCGCTTCCAATGGTAATCTCAATGATGGTTAATTCATTGTACAACATTGTTGACAGCTTCTTTGTTGCCAAGATAAGTGAAAATGCGATGACAGCTCTGTCACTTGTCTTTCCGGTACAGAATCTTATAAGTTCGGTTATGATAGGATTTGCAATAGGAATTAATGCAGTCATATCATTTTTTATGGGTGCACAGAACCAGAAGCAGGCAGATAAAGCAGCCAGTCAGGGTATGCTCCTAAGCTGCATACACGCTGTTGTGCTTACTGTTATATGCATAGCAGGCATGCCGGTATTTTTAAAAATGTTTACAAAGGACGCAGAGATAGTTTCACTAGGACTTAAATATTCCAATATTGCATTTGCATTTTCAATAATGCTTGGAATTGAGCTTATGTTTGAGAAGGTGTTTCAGGCAGTTGGAAGAATGAATGCTTCTATGGTATGCCTTATGACAGGCTGTATAGTTAATATTGTGCTTGACCCGATGATGATATTCGGAATAGGTCCATTTCCTGCAATGGGAATTGAAGGCGCTGCACTTGCGACAGGAATAGGCCAGACTTCGGCAGCAGTGCTATATATCATAATATATATTGTTAAGCCTATTCCGGTTAAATTCAGAAAATCGGAGATGAGAATAGAAGGTTCGATGGCAAAAAGACTTTATTCTATTGGTATGCCTGCAAGCTTAAGCCTTGCACTTCCATCTATTCTTATATCAGTGCTTAATGTAATACTTGCTGCGTACTCGGCTGTGTATGTATTCGTTCTTGGAGTATATTACAAGCTGCAGACATTTCTGTATCTGCCGGCCAACGGAGTTGTACAGGGAATGAGACCGCTTATGGGCTATAACTATGGAGCAGGAGAGCATGAGAGAGTAAGAAAGATATATAAGACATCAATGGTACTTATATTTGCTATTATGGCAGCAGGTACAATTCTCTGTCTTGCAATACCGGGGTCACTTATCGGTCTGTTTACAAGTAATCCAGATACAATAAGTGCTGGCGAGACAGCGTTAAGAATAATAAGTGCCGGATTTATTGTATCAACGGTATCAGTTACTTCGGCGGGTGCGCTTGAAGGACTTGGGAAAGGATTTCCGTCACTTATCATATCTGTGTGCAGATATGTTGTGGTAATAATTCCGGTTGCATTCGTTATGTCAAGGATAACAGGTGCAGTTGGCGTATGGCATGCTTTCTGGATTACAGAGGTGATTACATCAGTAATTTCTTATATGGTTTATAAGAAAAATGTAAAATAATTATAAAAATGTCTTCTTGACATTGCTTGAACTTGAAAATACAATAGTTGTATATGCAACAATTGGAGGTGCAAGTAATGTTGAGAAGAATTTTTTCTTATATGAAAGAATATAAGAAATACGCATGGCTGGCGCTTATATGTATAGGTGTTGAAGTTGTGCTTGAGATTATGGTACCTAAGCTGATGGCTGACCTGATTGATATAGGTGTGACCAATTCAGATGTTCCATATAAACAAAGGTATCCAGATGGCTGTATGTGCAGTTGCAGCGCTTATATTAGGTGTGGGAAGTGCAAGATTTTCTGCGCTTGCAGGTCAGGGACTGGGTGCTAATATAAGAAAGGCTGAGTATGAGAAACTTCAGTCTTATTCATTTTCTAATATAGACCATTTCAGTGTTTCGTCATTGGTTACACGACTCACAAGTGATGTGACTAATATCCAGAATGCTGTATCAACAGGAATGCGTCCATTTGGACGAAGTCCGGTAATGCTGATATTTGCAACGACTCTGGCATTCAAGATTAATTCAACACTGGCGTTGGTCTTTCTTGTAGCACTGCCAGTTCTGGCAGTCCTGCTCATCATAATAATCATTAATGTTGGTCCACGATATGGAAGAATGCAGGGAGCAGTCGACCTTGTAAACAGGTGTATAGAGGAGAATCTTACAGCAGTAAGAGTTGTTAAATCATATGTGCGTGGTGATTACGAAATTGAAAAATTCGGACACGTTAATGATAATCTGAAAAACGAATCAGAGAAAGCATTTGGAATAGCTGTACTTAACATGCCTGCTATGCAGTTCGTTATGTATTCTACAATTCTTGGTATTCTTCTTATAGGCGGAAGACTGATTAATTCAGGACAGATGATGATAGGACAGCTTACTTCTTTCTTAAGCTATGTTCTTCTGATACTTAATTCTCTTATGATGATGTCAAATGTGTTCCTTCTTATGACAAGGTCACTTGCTTCTGCAGAAAGAATCATGAAGGTAATTGATGAGCCGATTGATATAACTGATGAGAATGCAAAGGACATTGAAGTTAAGAAGGGTGAGATTGAATTTAACCATGTCTGGTTTAAATATAAGGATACTGCTAAAGAATATGTGCTGTCAGATGTTTCATTTCACATTAATGCAGGACAGACAGTCGGAATAATCGGCCAGACAGGTTCATCAAAGACGACGCTTATCCAGCTTATTCCAAGACTTTATGATGCAAGTAAGGGTGAAATTAAGATAGATGGAATTAGTATTAAGGAATACCCGGTAAGACATTTAAGAGATGCAATCTCAGTTGTATTGCAGAAGAATACGCTGTTTTCAGGCTCGCTTATTGATAATTTAAGATGGGGCGATGAAAATGCGACTCTGGATGAGATTAAAGAGGCATGCAGCATAGCGTGTGTTGATGAATTCATAGACAGGCTTCCTGGAGGATTTGATGCAGAGATGGGACAGGAAGGTGTTAATGTATCAGGCGGACAGAAGCAGAGAATATGTATTGCAAGAGCAATATTAAAGAAGCCTAAAGTGCTTATTCTTGATGATTCAACGAGTGCGGTTGATACTGCAACTGAAGGAAAGATAAGAAATGCACTTGCAAAGAAGCTGCCTGATATGACTAAGATTATAATCGCACAGAGAATTTCATCAGTGCGTCATGCGGACCAGATAATTATTATGGACGGTGGATGGGTGAATGCGATTGGAACACACGAGAGTCTGTTAAAGACTAATAAGATATATCAGGAAATATATGAATCCCAGAAGGAAGGAGCTGATCTTTAATGGCTAAGTATGTCGGATATAAAAGACCTAAAGATACAAAAAAGACTGTTAAGCATCTCCTTACATATCTGGGTCATTACAAATGGGCATTTCTGCTTATAGCAATTCTTGTATTTATAAGCGCAGGTGCAGGAATCATGGGAACATTTTTAATAAAGCCTGTTGTTAATAATTTTATCGTGCCGGGTAATATGAAGGGACTTATCATAGCTGTGTGCGGAATGGGTGTTATGTATGCATGTGGCGCATTGTCAACACTTGGCTACAACAGGCTTATGGTGCATACTTCCCAGAAGGTAGTAAGCGAGATTCGAATGGACCTTTTTAAGCACACACAGAAGCTTCCGTTGAAATATTTTGATAATAATACACATGGCGAGATTATGAGTCATTTCACCAATGATGTGGACACTGTGCAGGAAGCAATGAACAACAGCTTTGCGATGGTAATACAGAGCTTTCTTACACTTTTTGGAACTATAACAATGATGCTGGTATTAAGTGTAAGGCTGACTATTATTGTTGTTGTTTTTCTTATTCTTATGTTCTTTTTTATCAAATACAATGGTAAACGCAGCAAGAAATATTATCACAGACAGCAGAAGGAGCTTGGTAATATCAACGGTTTTGTTCAAGAAATGATGGCAGGTCAGAAGGTTGAAAAAGTATTTAACCATGAGCAGAAGAATTTTGAAAAATTTTGTGAGATGAATGAGAGCTTTAGAAAGGAATCGACTAATGCACTTGCATATTCGGGCATGCTTATCCCGGTAATTGTAAGTCTGTCATATTTCAATTATGCGCTTTCTGCCTGCGTTGGAGGCATATTTGTAATAAAAGGAATCATGGACCTTGGCAGCATATCTGCATATCTTGTGTATGTAAGACAGAGTGCCATGCCATTAAACCAGTTCACACAGCAGGTTAATTTTATACTTTCAGCGCTTTCGGGAGCTGAGAGAATATTTGATATGATGGATGAGGCAGAGGAGCCTGACGAAGGGAAAGTAACTTTGTGCAATGTCATTAAAAATGCGGATAATACCCTTACAGAAACTTCTGATAAGACAGGATTTTTTGCATGGAAGCTACCGGCAGGGGAGCTTATTGAGCTTAAGGGCGATGTAAGATTTAATGATGTTGTGTTCGGATATGTGCCTGAAAAGAGGGTACTTAACAAGATTTCGTTGTTTGCAAAGCCAGGACAGAAGATAGCATTTGTTGGTTCGACAGGAGCGGGAAAGACTACTATTGTTAATCTTATAAACAGATTTTACGATATCCAGTCAGGTACGATTACTTATGACGGCATTGATGTAATGAATATTGAGAAAGACGACCTGAGGCGTTCACTTGCAATGGTAATTCAGGATACACATTTGTTCACAGGAACTATTGCAGATAATATAAGATATGGAAAGCTTGATGCAACTGATGAGGAAATCAGGGAAGCAGCTAAGATTGCCAATGCTGATTCATTTATAACAAGACTTCCGCGGGGGTATGACACGATGCTTACTGCTGATGGCAGCAATCTTTCGCAGGGACAGAGACAGCTCATAGCAATAGCCAGAGCAGCGATTGCCAAGCCACCGGTGCTTATTCTTGATGAGGCGACAAGCTCGGTTGATACAAGAACTGAACGGTTGATAGAGAAGGGAATGGATGCGATAATGGAGGGAAGAACCGTATTTGTTATTGCACACAGACTTTCGACAGTAAGAAATTCCAATGCCATAATGGTGTTTGAAAAGGGCGAGGTGATTGAGCGTGGCAGCCACGACGAACTGCTTGAACAGAAGGGCAGATATTATCAGTTGTATACAGGACAGTTTGAGCTTGAGTAAGAGAGGAATGAAATATGGATAAGAAAACAAAGAATGTATTTTTTGATATAGAAATGTTAAGAAGAAGACTGATAAGACCATATTTTATAGAACTTGGCCTTACGGTTGGACAGGGGCAGCCAAGAATTCTTAAGGAATTAAGAGAACATGGAATTATGAATCAGAAAGAGCTGGCGGATGCTTGCCTTATGGATGTAACTACAATGTCAAGAACATTAGACAGAATGGAAAAGGATGGTCTGTTAAAGAGAGAAAATAATCCGGCAAGCAGAAGGTCGTGGAATGTGTTACTTACTGATTATGGCAGCCAGAAGGCTGATGAAGTTATCAGGA
>OGFU01000396.1_pt1 | contig 18268 bp, 17 predicted proteins | sample 1571061 | NCBI WGS metagenome assembly OGFU01 (sample SAMEA2582063, study PRJEB24529) | metagenome | biome: Human gut stool | place: China | collected 2011 | reverse complement strand
AGAGTACGCGTCTGGGGGGCGTGTGGTCGCAAGTTCGAATCTTGTCATCCCGACTGTTGAGCATTGAGGAGTTAAGTCTAAAACTTAGCTCCTTATTTTTTTACATTAACTCAATGTCCGATATTCATTCGGAGAACATCCTACAACTCTTTTGAAAGCCTTGCTGAAATACTGTGGATATTGATATCCTAAGGCATAAGCAACGTCACCGACAGATTTAGCGGGGTCAGTAAGCAACTCTTTTGCCCTATCCATTATTTTGGTTAATATATATTCTTGCGCAGAAACACCTGTCTCCTTTTTAATCAAGTCTCCGAAATAATTTGCAGACAGGTTCAGTTGGTCTGCACAATAAGCCACAGTCAGCGTACCCCGCTCAGCGGGTTTATCCGATACGAAATAGTCGTTCAGCAATGCTTCAAAAGAGCCGAGCATGCCCTTGTTCTCCTTTTTACGGGTAGTAAACTGTCTATCATAGAAACGAATGCAATAGTTGAGCAGCAGCTCGATGGCAGAAGCGATAATCAGGTTAGTGTGACGGTCTGCCTGGTTGTATGTTTCCTCGTCAATCTTTGTCAAACAATCAATGATGGTCTGTTGCTCTTGTTTGGATAGATGCAATGCTTCGTTAGCGGCGTATGAGAAAAACGTATAATCCTGCATATGCCGACCGAGCGGCGTACCGCGTAGCAGGTCGGGATGGAACAACAGGCACCATCCGGAACCGGTAAAAATCGACCCGTCGGCTTCATGCCCGAATACTTGCCCCGGAGCGATAAACACCAGCGTGTTCTCCTGAAAATCGTAAGAGCGACGACCGTAGGTCAAATCGTCCGTACATCGTAGTTCTTTCAGAAAAATCACATACATCCCCACGTGCTTGCGTGCATGGGGTACGGGGTGCGGCATACGGCTTCCCTCTATGACACTGACCAGAGGATGCCTTGTTTCCACACCCATATAGTCATTGTACTCCTTTATCGTTTTCAGTTGCATAACCTTCTCCATAACAGTCTATTTCAGTGGTTTCTATGCAAATGTAGAAAATATCTTCAGGTTATCTCTCCAATCAGTAAAAATTATCCTTTAAACCGTAATTCATGACCGGTCGAAGTGGAAAATCCAGCCTAATTTTGCAGCAAGTAAAACTTGATACATAATAATAAAGATTATGAAACTAAAAATGAGAATTATGACAACGCTACTCGGACTTGTCTTTGGATGCGGCATCGCAGCTTCGCAAACACCGAGAGCAGAACAAACCATGAACAGTAAACGACAATACATCGCAGAGGTCGCAGCCCTTACAAGCATGGGGCACCTCGACCAATTAAGAACAGTCCTTATCGGTGGACTGAATAGCGGTATCACCGTCAGCGAGCTTAAAGAAGTTATGGTCCATTCCTACGCCTATTGTGGTTTTCCGCGTGCCCTGCGCGGACTGCAAACATTGGTTGCGGTACTTGACGAGCGTAAGGCAAAAGGCATCAGAGACAACCAGGGGCGCGAAGCGTCACCGATAACCGATACCCGCAGCAAATACGAACGCGGACGTGACATTCTTGCAGAGATTTCGGGCACCCCGGCAGATGCGCCGAAAGCCAACTATGCCGTCCTGGCCCCGGAAATCGAAGTATTCCTTAAAGAACATCTCTTTGCCGAGCTTTTCGAGCGGGACGTGCTGACCTATGCCGAACGGGAACTGGCAACCGTTGCCATAATAGCTTCTTTGGGCAAAGGCGTGGAACCGATGCTGAAAGGGCACATGGGTATTGCGCTGAATGTAGGCGTAACACCGGACGAATTACGCGGTGTGCTGGCTATCATTGAAAAGAATATCGGACGTAGCGAAGCCGATAATGGCAAACAAGTATTGAACGAATTATTGCAAAGCAAAGGGTTGACTATCAAACCGGAAACCCCGATTGTAGCAGTGGAGAATGACGTGAAGAAACAGAAAGTGACATTCCACAACCGTTTTTTGATTGATATAGTTGGCGACCTCTATTTCCCTGCAGACTATGATGCCACAAAGAAATATGCCGCCATCATCGTCGGTCATCCCTTTGGTGGCGTCAAAGAACAGACTTCGGGACTCCATGCCCGTAAGTTGGCGGAACTCGGCTATGTGGCATTAGCCTTCGATGCGTCCTATTATGGCGAGAGTGGCGGTTATCCGCGTCGTATGGAATCGCCCGAAGTGCGGGTAGAAGACTTCAGTGCGGCAGTCGATTTCCTCACGAACCATCCGGCTGTCTATGCTGATAAGATAGGAGTAATCGGCATCTGTGGCGGAGGCTGCTACTCTGTCAGTGCTACGCAGATAGACCATCGCATCAAGGCACTTGCCACCATCAGTATGTACGACATGGGCCGCGCCCGCCGTCAGGGTGTAGGCGACTCGCAGACTTACGAACAGCGTATGGCTATCCTTGATGAAATCGGCCGCCAGCGTACGATGGAATATGGTGGGGCTGTACGCAAGGATATCCGTGCCCTGCCCGAAAAAGTGGATGAGAACACACCGAAGTTTGCCATCGACTTCCTCGATTATTACGACAATCCACAACGCGGTCAACATCCCAACTCTACGGGCTATTACTCCTACACGAGCCTCGCACCGATGATGAACTTCTTCCCCTTTGCGCAAATCGAGACTATATCGCCACGTCCTATGCTTTTCATAGTGGGAGAAAATGCAGTATCGAAATATTTTTCTGAGGACGCATACGCGAAAGCCGCCGAACCGAAAGAACTGTTTGTCGTACCCGGAGCTTCGCACGTGGATTTATACGACCAGCCGAAATATCTGAAAATCACGCTTCCCAAACTGGACTCTTTCTTTAAACAACATTTAAAATAACTCTTCAAGATGAAAAAGATGACTTACTTATTTCTACTGGCTGCAACACTTGGTGCTTGCAGTCCGAAACCGGAAAACAAGATTGAAACACCCCCAAAAGCATCAGCCTCTCTCTTTACCCAAGGAGATGCCATCGAGGGCAGCAATTTCAACGGAACGGCATACCTCCAACGGCTGATGACCGACAGTGAAACATTCGATGTGGTAGTCTCCGACGTGATATTCGAGCCGAAAGCCCGAAACAGCTGGCATTCGCATCCGGGCGGACAGATTCTGATTGCCACCGCCGGAAAAGGTTACTATCAGGAAAAGGGGAAGCCTATACAAGTGTTGAATCCCGGCGATGTAGTCGCTATTCCGGCAGATGTGGTGCATTGGCACGGAGCGGCTCCCGACAGCGGATTCACGCATATAGCTATCAATACAAAAGTTCATTTGGGTGCTACACAGTGGTATGAACCTGTAAGCGATGAAGAATACACTAATCAATAAATATCTAAAAACAACTCGAATATGAAAAAGTTACTTCTTATTCCGCTCTTGCTCCTCTCTCTAACGACAATGGCAGCATGCTCTACCACCGACGACACTCCCGATACTCCATCCGGAAACGGCAATATGCTTGTGCTCTACTTTTCTGCCGAAGGACACACCCAGGCCATTGCCGAACGTATCGTGAAACTTACAGGCGCAGATATCCATCGCATTGAGGCTGCCGAACCGTATGCTGCAAATCCTTACGATGACAGCGACCGCATTCAGCATGAAGCCTATAATGACCTGCGCCCTGGAGTAGCGAATCTGCTTGATAAATAGGCATTGGCGAAATATGATACAATTTTCGTCGGTTCGCCTTGCTGGTGGCATCAACCCGCAATGGTAGTCTGTACATTCCTCGAAGCATACGACCTGAAAGACAAGGTAATCATTCCTTTCTTTACCTACGGGGCTACTACCTATCTGAACGAGTCCATGCAGAAAATTTACAAGGTAACATCCACTTCAAGACATATTCCGGAATCACTTCCCGAAGACCTTGATGCGGAGGATATTACGACACCAGGACGCCCTGATGATGCAGATATCGACATGCCGGGCAACGCTAATGGTACAGAAGGATGGTTACACCGAATCGGAATAGCAGTGCGTTCGGGAATATTCAATACATCTGCCGACTAATTGATAATATCTTTTTCTTCTTCGAGCACTCCGTCTGCCAATGCAATATCTTCCCCCATCTCCCAATACTTCATCCACTTTTACTGGAATTCTCGTAAGAAATCTCTATTTTTGCACTTTAAACAAGAAAAATTATGGGAGCAGCTAAATGGATAGGCGGCATCATCGGCTTCATGGCCGGAGGACCGCTGGGAGCCTTGGCAGGTTTTGTATTCGGTTCATTGTTCGACACCGATTCAAATGACGCAGGCAGTTATTATGGAGAAGCACCAACGCACGGCACTACCTATACCGGGCAACGGAACAGTTTCCTCTTCTCCATGCTCGTGATGGCTTCGTACATTATCCGTGCAGACGGGCGCATCATGCATAGTGAAATGGAATTCGTCCGCCGCTTTCTGAGAAGCACATTCGGTGAGGCTGCCGTGGGCGAGGGAGAACGGATACTGCTCAACCTCTTCGAACAGCGCAAGCAGATGGACAGACAAAACCCACTGGCATTTAAAAACACCATCCGTGACTGTGGAACGCAGATTGCCGCCAACCTGACATACGAGGAACGCTTGCAACTGCTGGTATTCTTGGTAGAAATTGCCAAAAGCGACGGACACGTCTGCAACGAGGAGATAGAAGCCTTGAAAGAAGTGGCCATGTACATGGGACTATCCGTCAAGGAAGTGGAATCCATGCTTAACCTAGGCGGTAGCTCACTGAACGAGGCCTACAAAGTACTTGAAATTGAACCCACTGCCACCAATGACGAAGTGCGTGCCGCTTACCGCCGCCTAGCCTTGAAACACCATCCCGACCGGGTGGCAACGCTGGGCGAAGACATCAAGAAAGCCGCAGAAGAGAAGTTCCAAAGCATCAACAATGCCAAAGAACAGATATACAAGGCACGAGGTATGAAATGACGTACCTCGCTCCTTGCCTTGTGGACAGCATCATGACGTTTATAAACATTCTATATTAACATCAACCCACACACTTATGAAGAAAACCCTTGCAATCCTTGCACTAGGCCTTACTGCCATTGCCGGACATGCCGCCACGCCGCTCTGGATGCGCGATGTGCAAATCTCTCCCGACGGTACGGAAATCGCATTCTGCTACAAAGGAGACATCTACAAGGTGCCGGCCAAAGGTGGAACCGCCACACAGCTTACTACCCAAGAGAGCTACGAATGTACCCCCATATGGTCGCCGGACGGCAAACAAATAGCCTTTGCCAGCGACAGATACGGCAACTTCGACGTATTCGTGATGCCGGCAGACGGCGGAACCGCCCAACGGCTCACTACCCACTCCACCGGTGAGATACCCTCCACATTCACTCCGGACGGAAAGTATATCTTGTTTTCCGCATCCATCCAGGACCCGGCAAGCAGCGCTCTTTTCCCCACTTCGGCCATGACCGAGCTTTACAAAGTACCTGCAACGGGAGGGCGTACGGAGCAAGTGCTGGGCACCCCTGCCGAAGCGGTCTGCTTCGACAAGGCGGGCCATCAGTTCCTCTACCAAGACCGCAAGGGATTTGAAGATGAATGGAGAAAGCACCACACCTCCTCCATCACCCGCGACATCTGGCTGTATGATGCAAAGACGGGTATCCATACCAACCTCACCGACCGCGCGGGCGAAGACCGCAACCCGGTGTTGTCACCCGATGGAAGAACGGTTTACTTTTTGAGTGAGAGAAACGGCGGCTCATTCAACGTGTATGCCTTCCCGCTGGCACAGCCCCGAGAGGTGAAGCCCATCACCAGCTTCAAGACACATCCCGTGCGCTTCCTCTCCATGAGTGACGGCGGGACGTTGTGCTACAGTTACGACGGCGAAATCTATACCCAGCAGCCGGATGCCACCCCGAAGAAAGTCGCCATAGAACTGGTGCGCGATGACCGGCCGCAATTCGCCAACCTGCAGTCTTCCGACGGAGCCACCTCTGCCGTTGTGTCCCCGGACGGAAAACAGATTGCCTTCACGCTGCGCGGAGAAGTCTTTGTCACTTCGGCAGACTATGCCACTACCAAGCAGGTGACGCACACACCGGCACGCGAAGCGGGCCTCTCCTTTGCGACGGACAACCGCACCCTGGCCTACGCCAGCGAGCGAGGCGGCAACTGGCAGCTCTACCTTGCCAAGATAGCCCGCAAGGAAGACCCTAACTTCCCGAACGCCACGCTGATTGAAGAAGAAGTGCTGCTGCCCTCCACCACCGTGGAACGTGCCTATCCGCAATTCTCGCCCGACGGCAAGGAACTCGCCTTTATCGAAGACCGCATCCGGCTGATGGTGCTCAATCTGGAGACGAAGAAGGTGCGCCAGATTACGGACGGCTCCACCTGGTACAGCACCGGCGGAGGATTTGACTACGCATGGTCGCCGGACGGTAAATGGTTTACACTTGAGTTCACGGGTAACAAGCACGACCCCTACTCCGACATCGGCCTGGTCAGCGCAGAGGGAGGCAAAGACATCATCAACCTCACCAATAGCGGCTACATGAGCGGCTATCCCCACTTTGCGCTGGACGGCAACGCCATCCTTTTCACCACCGAACGCTACGGCATGCGTGCCCATGCCTCATGGGGCTCGCTGAACGACGCCATGCTCGTCTTCCTCAACCAAGACGCCTACGACAAATACTGCCTGAGCAAAGAAGACTACGAGTTGCGCAAGGAGCTGGAGAAGGAGCAGAAGAAGTCTGCCGGGAAGGACACCCCCCAAGGCAAAAACAAGGATAAAAAGAAGAAATACGACAAGAAAGACAGCAATGCTGACGAAAAAGATGACCAGCCGAAAGACATCGTCGTAGAGCTGAAAGGCATCGAAGACCGTGTGGTGCGCCTCACCCCGAACTCTTCCGACATGGGCAGCACCATCATCTCCAAGGATGGCGAGACACTCTACTACCTGGCAGCCTTCGAAGGTGGCTACGACCTCTGGAAGATGAACCTCCGCAAGAAGGAAACCAAACTGCTGCACAAGATGGATGCCGGATGGGCAGACATGCAGCTGGACAAGGACGGCAAAAACCTCTTCCTGCTGGGCAGCCGCAAGATGCAGAAAATGGACACTTCATCCGACGCGCTGACCCCCATCACCTTCCAGGTAGATGCCAAGATGGACCTGGCTGCGGAGCGCGAATACATGTTCGACCACGTGTACCGCCAACAGCAGAAGCGATTCTACAATACCAATATGCACGGAGTGGACTGGGACAAGATGACCGCCGCCTATCGCCGCTTCCTGCCCCATATCGACAACAATTATGACTTTGCCGAACTGCTGAGCGAATGGCTGGGCGAGCTGAACGTATCTCACACCGGCGGCCGTTTCTATCCCAAAGGGCAATCCGAACCTACTGCCAGCCTGGGACTGTTCTTCGACTGGAACTACACGGGCAAGGGCATGCTCATTGCCGAAGTAGTGGAGAAAGGCCCCTTCGACACAGCCAACACCCGGGTGAAAGCCGGCACAGTCATCGAAAAGATAGACGGCGTGGAAATCACCCCCGATGCGGACTATTACACGCTGCTCAACAACAAGGCACGGAAGAAAACACTTGTTTCTCTCTTCGACCCGCAGACCAAGGAGCACTGGGAAGAGGTCATTATCCCCATTACGAACGGTGCGTTCAGCGATTTACTCTACAGCCGCTGGGTGAAACAGCGTGCGGCAGACGTTGACCGATGGTCGGGTGGCCGATTGGGTTACGTGCACATCGAGTCTATGGGAGACGACAGTTTCCGTTCCGTCTACTCGGACATCCTGGGAAAATACAACAACCGCGAAAGCATCGTCATCGACACCCGTTTCAATGGCGGTGGACGCTTGCACGAGGATATAGAAATACTTTTCAGTGGACAAAAATACTTCACCCAAGTGGTGCGCGGTCGCGAGACGTGCGACATGCCCAGCCGCCGCTGGAACAAACCCTCCATCATGGTGATGTGCGAGGCCAACTACTCCAATGCGCACGGCACGCCGTGGGTTTACAGCCACCGCGGACTGGGCAAGCTGGTAGGCATGCCCGTGCCGGGAACCATGACCAGCGTGTCGTGGGAACGCCTGCAAGACCCGTCATTGGTATTCGGCATCCCCGTCGTGGGCTACCGCCTGTCGGACGGCAGCTATCTGGAGAACTCGCAGCTGGAGCCGGACATCAAAGTAGCCAATTCACCCGAGACCATCGTGAAGGGAGAAGACACACAGCTGAAAGCTGCCGTAGAGGAACTGCTGAAGGAACTCGAAAAATAAGTACCGCCCTGCCCCACGCAGGAATACCGGTCATATAGGCCGATATATATATTAAGATGATGTGTCAAAACGGTTGATGGCACATCATCTTTTTTTATATGCCACAAGGAAGCAATACTTTTTCTATCTCACTTTTTTGCACTATCTTTGTGACATAAATTCCTAACTCTTTAACTGATTATGTTTGCTGACTTGTTAAACTCCTCCTATTTCGCGCTCTTTCTCATTGTGGCTTTAGGCTTCATGTTGGGAAGAATCAAGATTAAAGGGCTTTCGCTCGACGTCTCCGCCGTCATCTTCATTGCCCTGCTGTTCGGACACTTCGGTGTCATCATCCCCAAAGAATTAGGAAACTTCGGACTGGTGCTCTTCATCTTCACCATCGGCATCCAGGCCGGTCCCGGATTTTTCGACTCCTTCCGGAGCAAGGGCAAGACGCTTATCATCATCACCCTGCTCATCATCTGCTCCGCCGCCCTGACGGCAGTAGGACTGAAATATGCCTTCGACATCGATACTCCCAGTGTCGTGGGACTGATAGCCGGTGCCCTGACCAGTACGCCGGGACTCGCCGTTGCCATTGACAGCACCCATTCCCCACTGGCATCCATCGCTTACGGTATTGCCTATCCTTTCGGCGTTATCGGCGTGATTCTCTTCGTTAAGCTGCTGCCCCGTATCATGCGCATCGACCTCGACAAGGAGGCGCGCCGGTTGGAGAAGGAACGCCGCAGCCAGTTCCCGGAACTGACAACCTGTCTGTTCCGCGTAACCAACCCCGCCGTCTTCGACCGGAGCCTGATGCAAATCAATGCGCGCGCCATGACCGGAGCCGTCATCTCACGCCACAAGCACAACGAGCAGATAGCCATCCCCACCGCCCAGACCATCCTGCACGAGGGAGACTACATACAAGCCGTGGGTAGCGAAGAGGCCTTAAACCAGCTCGCCGTCCTCATGGGCGAACGCGAAGAAGGCGAACTGCCACTCGTAGACATGCAGGAGATTGAATCCCTGCTGCTCACCAAGAAGGATATGATAAACAAGCAGCTGGGCGACCTCAACCTGATGAAGAACTTCGGCTGCACCGTCACCCGCATCCGCCGAAGCGGCATCGACCTCTCCCCCTCGCCCGACCTCGCCCTGAAATTCGGCGACAAGCTGATGGTGGTGGGCGAGAAGGACGGCATCAAGGGAGTGGCACGCCTGCTGGGCAACGACACCAAGCAACTGTCCGACACCGACTTCTTCCCCATCGCCCTGGGCATCGTGCTGGGCGTGCTCTTCGGCAAGCTCAACATCTCCTTCTCGGACAGTCTGTCGTTCTCTCCGGGACTGACGGGAGGCATCCTGATGGTCGCCTTGTTCCTGAGCGCCATCGGAAAGACCGGCCCCATTCTGTGGTCCATGTCCGGCCCTGCCAACCAACTGCTGCGCCAGCTGGGACTGCTGCTCTTCCTTGCCGAAGTAGGGACATCGGCAGGACGGAATCTGATGGCCACGTTCCAGGAAAGCGGCTGGCTCTTGTTCGGCGTAGGCGCCGCCATCACGCTGGTGCCCATGCTGGTGGCAGTATGCGTAGGCCTGTTCGTGTTCAAGATAAACATTCTCGACCTGCTGGGCACCATCACCGGTGGCATGACCAGTACGCCCGGCCTTGCCGCCGCCGACTCCATGACGGACAGCAACATACCGAGCGTGGCCTATGCCACGGTATATCCCATTGCCATGGTGTTCCTCATTCTGATAATCCAGGTGATAGCCTCCGCAGTCTATTGACGCATGAAGACGTACAGCCGGACAGAAACCATCGCCCGCATGAACGCACTGGCCGGAGCCAATGTGCCCTTCCTCTTCATCGTAGACTACGCGCAAGAGCAGTCGCACATCGAGCCCCTCGACCGGATAGACCCCGCCACTTGCCTTTTCCAATTCCCGAAGGCAGGCAACGCGGGGGCGGCTGCAACAGCCCTTGCCAGAAGCACAGCCGCCCGATGCGCCGGCCCTATTCAGTGGGACATCATTCCCCCTTCCCCCACCGCATACAGACATTCGTTCGACCTCGTGAAGCAAAACCTGCTGGCGGGCAACAGCTACCTGACGAACCTCACTTGCCGGGTACCCGTCACCACCAATCTGACAATGGAAGAAATATTCCTCCACTCCGAAGCCTTGTACAAGCTGTGGCTGAAAGACCGATTCGTCTGCTTCTCCCCCGAAATCTTTGTCCGCATAGAGAAGGGCAAGATAAAGTCCTTCCCCATGAAAGGCACCATCGACGCCACCCTGCCCGATGCGGAACAGCTCTTGATGCAGGACACCAAAGAGGCAGCCGAGCACGCCACCATCGTCGACCTGATACGCAACGACCTCAGCATGGTTTCGGAACACGTCGAAGTGACCTCCTACCGATACATAGACCGCCTGCAAACCAATAAGGGCCCCATCCTCCAGACCAGCTCCGAGATATGCGGCACCCTGCCCGAAGACTACACCGCACACCTGGGCGACATCATCTTCCGCCTGCTTCCTGCCGGCTCCATCACCGGTGCCCCCAAGCCCAAAACCGTAGAAATCATCGCCCAGGCCGAGGACTACCGCCGGGGCTTCTACACCGGCATCATGGGGCATTATGCCGACGGACAGCTGGACAGCGCTGTCATGATACGCTTCATCGAGCAGGAAAACGGCCAGCTCCACTTCAAGGCAGGAGGCGGCATCACCGCCAAAAGCCGGTGGGAAAGCGAATACAACGAAGTAATACAGAAAATATATGTGCCTATTTATTGAAACCATACGCATCGACCACGGAAGGGTCTGCAACCTTTCCCGCCACAACCGGAGGCTGAACGATACCCGCGCCCACTTCTGGCCGGAAAGCACACCGCTGCAACTGTCCGATTATCTGTCGTCTCCCGGCTGTGGAGCAGGCATCACCGGGGCGGGCATCGTCAAGGCACGCGTAGTGTATGGTGAAAAAGGTATTGAAGACCTCAGCTACTCCCCCTACGCCGTGCGGCACGTGCATTCGCTGGCACTGATGCAGGCCGATACCATCGACTACACCTACAAAAGCGCCGGACGCGAACCGCTGAACTGCCTCTTTGCCCTGCGCGGCGCATGCGACGACATTCTGATTGTGAAACAAGGCCTGCTGACAGACACCTCCATCGCCAACATCGCCCTTTCCGACGGTACCCACTGGTACACGCCGGCACATCCCCTGCTGAAAGGGACCAAACGGGCAGCCTTGCTGGAAGAAGGAATCTTGCAGGAAAAAGATATCAGACCGGAAGACTTGCCTTCATTCTCTACTGTCAGGCTGTTCAATGCCATGATTGACTGGGGAGAACTGGAACTCCCCGTACGGAACATCATCCCGTAGAGCCTCTACTCGTGCATATCGTTGAGATGTATCTCCAAAGACTTCACCGATATATATATTTCGTACACCGATATGGCCAGCGAAATAATCAGCAATATCAGCGCCAAACCGAAGATATAGGCCGAAAGCAGATGGAGACGGATATAGACAAAGAACATGCTGACCACGCACAGCAGCAGGCTGCCGATGCCCGCCACCTGCATGGCACGCGTCAGGTAGAGCCGCTTCCTCAGGTTGGCAATCTGCGCCGCCTTCACCGAAGACGGGTTCTCCATGTACTGTTCCTTCAAGGTGCGCACCAGTTGGGCATAGGACAAGAAACGGTTGGTATAGGCCAGCATAATCAGCGATATGGCCGAAAACAGCAAGGCGGGGGTGGTTAAATCTATTTCCATAAGAATGATGCTTAATTATATCTATCCGTCCCGATAGCAGGACTTACCTCCGCAAAGATAAACGAAAGATTGAAACCACAGAAACAAGTTTCCTTTTTTCCATTTCCCAAAGATTTATCCTACTTTTGCAGTGACAATAAAAAAACTCCTTACCACCGTAACTTAACAAATACGACCATGCGATATACCGTTTCCGCTCCTGCCTCACTGCACGCAGCCATACAGCTCCCGGCATCCAAAAGTATCAGTAACCGGGCACTCATCCTCCACTCCCTTGCCCACGGCAATATCCTGCCCCGCAATCTGAGCGATTGTGACGACACCATAGTGATGACTCGCGCCCTCGACGGAAATCCCGGACATATAGATATCCTTGCCGCCGGCACCGCCATGCGTTTCCTCACCGCCTACCTCAGCGTAACTCCTGGCACCCGAATCATCACCGGTACGCAACGCATGCAGCAACGCCCCATCCGCATACTGGTAGACGCCCTGCGAGAGCTCGGCGCCCGCATAGAATACGTCGGAAACGAAGGGTTCCCTCCCTTGCGCATCACCGGAACAGAACTGACCGGCAGCGAAATATCCCTCGCCGGCAATGTCAGCTCACAATACATATCCGCCCTGCTGATGATTGGTACCGTCCTTCCCAAAGGCCTGCGCCTGCACTTGACGGGTGACATCATCTCCCGCCCCTACATCAACCTGACCCTGCAACTGATGCGCGACTTCGGCGCCCAAGCCGACTGGGTCTCCGAAGATTGCATCACCGTCAGCCCCGGCGGATACACGGATACCCCTTTCACCGTAGAAAGCGATTGGAGCGCCGCCTCTTACTGGTATCAGATGATGGCAATAGAAGGAATTAAAAATGAAAAAATAAAAGGGGGAGACAGAAGTAGCGCAAAAGAAAGTGAAGACAGCACGAAGGAAGAAGCGCACACGGCAGAAATCGAACTGCTCGGTCTCTTCGCCCACAGCTATCAAGGCGACAGCCGCGGCGCGGAAGTCTTTACCCGCCTCGGCGTCCATACCGAATATACAGACCGGGGAGTAAAACTGACCCGGAAGGGTACTCCCGCCACCCGTCTCGACGAAGACATGGTGGACATCCCGGACCTGGCGCAGACCTTTGTCGTCACCTGCTGCTTGATGGACATCCCTTTCCGCTTCGAGCAAGACAGCATCTTGTTGTGGGATGGCGAACGCTGCCCGGCAGACGCTGACCCCGTCATCGCCACCTACGAAGACCACCGTATGGCCATGGCATTTGCCCCCGCCTGCCTTGTACTGCCCCAAATACGGATAAATGAACCACAGGTCGTTACCAAATCTTACCCTGCTTACTGGGAAGACTTGCAAAAGGCGGGATTTAAAGTCTGCCAAGATGCAATGCAATCTTAGAATAAAGCTTTTATTCTTAGAAATACAGCCTTTATTCTTAAGAATATAACCTTTATTCTTAGGAATAAAGGATACATTCTAAGATTAGGATGCATCCAAAGTAGTTTTATACTGCGTTCCAGGCAAGTAATGCCTGCGTCGGGTGGAAGTAATCTGCCTACCTGCAATCTGACTCATTATTTTGTCGTGTACAAAACAATGTGTATCTTTGTCCGTTCTATTAATGGAACATGTTTTTCAAGAAAAGGAAGCCCATGTGGATATTGATTATTAGCCTGATTGTCCTTGCCCTCGTGGCAGCCACAGCCGGAATTATACGCAACCGGAAACTGCAGAAGAAGATAGACCGCGGCGAACTGGACGCCATGCCCGAAGTGCAGGAAGTGAATTCCGAATGCTGCGGACAGCATGAAATCTGCGAACGTGACAGCTTACTGGCAGCCGTCAGCAAACAAATTGAATATTACGATGACGAGGAACTGGACAAATACATCGGCACCGCTCCCGATGCCTATACTCCCGAGCAGGAAGACGAGTTCCGCGACGTGTTCTACACCATGCAAGACACGGACGTAGCCGGATGGGTACGCAGCCTGCAACTGCGTGGCATAGCCTTGCCGGACAACATCAAGGATGAAGTGTTCCTCATCATCGGCGAACGCCGTCTCACCCCCCATTCCTAACACTCCACATCCAACTTTTAATTTTTAATTCTTAATTTTTAATTGAATAAATGGAGCTACTGCAATACACTTTTTTCCAACATGCCCTCATCGGCAGTCTGCTGGCAAGCATTGCTTGCGGGCTGATAGGCACGTACATCGTTACCCGGAGACTAGTGTTCATCAGCGGCGGATTGACGCATGCATCTTTTGGCGGTATCGGTCTGGGATTGTATACCGGCATTTCCCCCATTCTGTCGGCAGCCTTGTTTGCAGTCTTGTCCGCTTTCGGTGTAGAGTGGCTCAGCAAACGGAAGGATATGCGGGAAGACTCTGCCATTGCCGTATTCTGGACATTGGGCATGGCACTGGGCATCATGTTCACTTTCCTCTCGCCGGGATTCGCCCCCGACTTGTCCGCCTATCTCTTCGGCAACATTCTCACGATTACCTGGAGCGACATCGCTCTATTGGGAGGGCTCGCCGTCCTGCTGATACTGTTTTTCGCGCTGTATCTCCATCCCATCATCTACGTGGCTTTCGACCGGGAGTTTGCTCGCTCGCAAGGTATTCCGGTGCAGGTATTCGAATATGTACTGATGATGTTCATTGCGCTGACCATCGTGGCATGCCTGCGCATGGTGGGCATCGTGCTGGTTATTTCACTGCTCACCGTTCCGCAGATGACCGCCAACTTGTTCTCGCACCGGTTCCACCGCATCATCTGGCTTTCCATCGGCATCGGTTACCTCAGTTGCCTGGGCGGGCTGATGATTTCTTTCTACTTGAATGTCCCCTCGGGTGCATCCATTATATTCTTTTCCATCATTATCTATGCCATTTGCAAGACGGGAAAAAGTTTTTGGCTATATTTGCAACGCTAAATCAAAAGACACAATGGAAATCAAAATTCAGTCATTAGACCAGATTCACGAAGCCGCCCGCCAGTTCATCGCTGAAATGGGTGACAATACCGTCTTCGCCCTCTATGGAAAAATGGGGGCGGGCAAGACGACTTTCATCAAAGCCGTTTGCGAGGAATTGGGCGTTTCCGACGTCATCACCTCCCCTACCTTCGCCATTGTTAACGAATACCGTTCCGACACTGCCGGCGAACTGATTTACCATTTTGACTTCTACCGCATCAAGAAGCTGGAAGAAGTGTATGACATGGGGTACGAAGATTACTTCTACAGCGGCGCCCTCTGCTTCATAGAATGGCCGGAGCTGGTAGAGGAGCTTCTGCCGGGTAATACCATCAAAGTGACCATTGAGGAAATAGAGAACGGAGAGCGGAAAGTCACCCTGGAAGACTTTGAATAACCCCTCCCCCCTCTTTTTAATTTTTAATTTATAATTTTTAGTTCTCCATGAGCCAATACATCGTTCAAGGGATTTTTGCCGTCGCAGGCATCATCGCCTTGCTGGCAGCCATATTGGACTGGAACTGGTTCTTTACTGCCCGAAACACCCAGTTTATCGTACAAAATGTAGGGCGGCGACAAGCCCGCCTGTTCTACGGCGTATTGGGTGTCATCCTCATCGGCACGTCCATCTTCTTTTTTCTGAATACGCCACCGGCTACATAAAAACAAAAAATCGCGGATGAAGCCATGCTCATCCGCGATTTTCCTATACTTTTGATACAGACTATTCTTCGTCCAAAGATTCCGTATATTCCATCTCACCTTGTACGATGAAAAGGATTTCTTCCGGATCATAGTCACCCATCTCATCCTTATGGGCTTCCTTGACAATATAGTCCACGATTTTCCCCAAATCAATCTCGATGTACCCATCCGCATCCGGCTGCGCATCAAGGATGCCGCTCTCGGAATAGTACTCGTCAATCAAATCGAGAAAATAATAGAACTCGTCGTCAGAGAACTTCTCTTTCAACTCCTGCGGCAAATAATTCTTGATGTACTCGATGGTCTTTTCATCATCGACATCATTCTGCAAAAAATCGTCTTCCATTCCCATACTTACTATTGCTTAAAGGGTTAATGTTATTGACTATTTGACGATTTACGATTTACTATTTGGCTGCGCTATGATGCCGAAAGGGTAAATCGTAAATAGTAAATCGTCAAATAGTACCTTATAATATCGCTTCTATCTTGGCCACGTAAGCAGATTTCGGAGCAGAACCTACTTGCTTGTCCACCAGCTCTCCATTCTTGAAGAACAAGACTGTAGGGATGTTGCGTATACCATATTCGGCAGCCACGTCGCCGTTCTCATCCACGTCACATTTGCCAATGATTACCTTTCCTTCATATTCAGTAGCCAATTCATCGATGATTGGTCCCACCATCTTACAAGGGCCGCACCAAGGTGCCCAGAAATCCATAACTACCGGTTTTCCCTCTGCCAGGATTTCTTGAAAATTGCTGTCTGTAATTTCTAAAGCCATTTCTTTTAATATTAAATGTCAACTATAATTATTAATTTACTGTCAATTGCGTTTTATCAACCTTCGCTTTCGAAGCAAAGATAGTGCAAACCGAATGCAAAACAAAATGAACTAGTTCATTTTTTATGCTGAGATGCAGCCTATCTTCGTTTTCCAACAAAGATAACTAATTAATCCTGAACTCAAGATCCGAACGCTCTTTTAAATAAGTAATCAGTTCACGCCCCACGGAAAGCTTCACGGGACGGGAAATCAAATCGACCGTCATCTTGCTATCCTCATCTCTGACTTTGAAATAAAGCTCCGTACTGCCCGGACGTTCCTTGGTCAGTTCCGCCAGTTCAGTTATCAAAGCCTTGTTCAGCACACTCAGCGGAATGAGAATGGTTATCTTCTCAATCAGTTTCTCCTTGACGTCAGGCAACAGTTCCATGGAGGTTATCTTCAGCTCCAACTCATCCTGCCGCCATTGCTTGGGCTGGCAACGGGCTTTGATGAACAAGAAGGTACGTTCACCCAGATACCCCTGATAGGTCACCCAATCATTTCCGAAGAAAGGAAGCTCTGCCGAACCGGAATAGTCTTCAATCTTGGCTATGCCGTAAGGATTTCCATTTTTGCTGATACCGCGACGCACGGCGGTCACGATGCCACCCATTGTTATTTCGCGTCCCACAAGTGCCGTCTTATCTTCCAGCTCTGCCATGTGAGTGTTGCAAACATGCTCCAGAACTACGGAATACTCATCCAACGGGTGTGCGGACAGATAGATACCTACCAAATCGCGCTCCCGGTTCAAACGGTCGAGGTCGCTCCAACGTTCCGCTACCGGTATTTCCGGAGTGGCGATATCCACCACATTCTCACCGCCGAACAAGGAGTTTGCAGCCGCAGCCTGGTCGGCCTGGTAACGGTTACCATACCGCACCAAGGTTTCGAGGAAGACCTCGTTCTTGGAATTTACGGCAAAATACTGCTCTCGCTTCAGCTCCGGGAAGCTGTCGAACCCGCCCGCCAAAGCAAGACATTCCAGATTCTTCTTGTTGCAGGCTGTCAGATTGACACGCTGCACAAAATCAAATATACCCTTGAAAGGACCATTCTTCTCGCGTTCCTCCATGATGCTCTGCACAGCACCCTCGCCTACCCCTTTCACCGCGCCAAGACCAAAACGGATATTGCCTTCCTTGTTCACGGTGAACTTCAGGTTACTTTCATTCACATCCGGCCCCAATGTATTGATGCCCATTGCCTTGCATTCGTCCATCAGTTTGGTTATATCGGTAATATTCGCCAAACTTCGGCTCATGACCGCCGCCATGTATTCGGCCGGATAGTTGGCCTTGAGGAAAGCCGTCTGATAGGCCACCCACGAATAGCAAGTGGCATGTGACTTGTTGAAGGCATAGGATGCAAACTTTTCCCAGTCGGCCCAGATTTTCTCAAGCACTTTCGGGTCGTGGCCGTTCTTTTGTCCGCCCGAAATGAATTTCGGCTTCATGTGGTCCAGCTTGTCACGCAGTTTCTTACCCATCGCCTTACGCAAGGCATCGGACTCACCACGGGTGAAGTCCGCCAGCAAACGCGACAGAAGCATGACCTGCTCCTGGTAGACCGTAATACCGTAGGTATCCTTCAGATACTTCTCCATGATGGGGATGTCATACTCGATGGGCTTGCGTCCCCACTTACGGTCGATGA
>OGFU01000394.1_pt1 | contig 18347 bp, 16 predicted proteins | sample 1571061 | NCBI WGS metagenome assembly OGFU01 (sample SAMEA2582063, study PRJEB24529) | metagenome | biome: Human gut stool | place: China | collected 2011 | reverse complement strand
AGGAAAAGTGTTGCACCGTTGCCGCCGATCACGGTAACGAAATCGCCCTCGTTCAGCTTCAGGTTCAGGCCGTTCAGGGCAGTTTTCTGGTTGACCGTGCCAGCGTTAAAGGTCTTGGAAACATTCTGGATCTCAAGCATTTTTTGCATCCTCCTTTGCCTTCTTCACCGGCTTCGAGAAGTACTTGCCCTTCCAGTACGGCACGGCAAGGAAAACAGCCACCACAGAAGCGCTCAGCAGCTTGAGCAGGTTGGCATCGAAACCCAGAGTCAGCACCAGCTGGATGACAATGTAGTAGATGATCGCCCCCAGAGAGACAGAAACCATCTTGAGTGCAAAGTTGTGGAAGATGCGGCTGAACAGAGCCTCGCCAATGATGACAGCAGCCAGACCAATGACGATCGCGCCACGGCCCATGCCGACATCTGCAAAGCCCTGATACTGGCTCAGCAGAGCGCCAGACAGCGCCACCAGACCGTTGGACACAGCCAGACCCAGCACGATATTGAAGTTGGTGTTGATGCCCTGCGCACGGGACATGGCAGGGTTAGAGCCGGTGGCACGGATGGCACAGCCCAGTTCGGTGCCGAAGAACCAGTACAGAATGCCGATCAGCACCGCTGTGACAATGATGATCATAACGATCGGGTTGTGGAGAGCGAACTCCTTGACCCAGCGCAGGGAGATCAACAGGTTGTACTTGTCCACGTTGATGGCCTGATTGGCTTTGCCCATGATTTTGAGGTTAATGGAATACAGCGAAAGCTGAGTCAGGATGCCGGCAAGGATGGCCGGAATGCCCATAAATGTGTGCAGGACACCGGTGACGAGGCCGGACAGCAGGCCTGCCAGCAGCGCCATGAGCAGGGAGACCCAGACGTTCTGGCCGGACAGCAGGCACATGACGCACACTGCACCGCCGGTGCCAAAGGAGCCGTCCACGGTCAGATCGGCCACATCCAGAATACGGTAGGTCAGGTACACGCCAATGGCCATGATACCCCAGATAAGGCCCTGTGCACAGGCACCCGGCAAAGCGCCCGGCAGATTTGCCAGTCTTGCAATGATTTCCAAAACAATTCCTCCTAAACATTACACTTTTTTACTTCCCGTTTGATACGGGAAAGCGGAGAAGAGTACTTTTTGCCCTTCTCCGCTGATTTTCTGTTTGGTTTCCCGGAGTATTTTAGCCCTCGATCTCCTCGTAGCCGTCGGGAACGGTCAGGCCCAGATCGTCGCAGATCGTCTTGTTGTACTTCTTGGTCACATCGGTGTACTCGATGGGCATGGTGGAGATATCAGCCTCGCCGTTCAGGATCTTCACTGCCATCTCACCAGTGGTGTAGCCCAAATCGTAGTAACTGATGGAAAGGGTAGCCACGCCGCAGCCGGCGCAGATGCCCTCTTCGCCAGCGAACACGGGCTTCTTGGCCGGGCGGCAGATGCCGTCCACGATGCCGGTGTTTGCAGCAACCGTGTTATCGGTGGGCACATACAGTGCGTCGTTCTCGTCGGCAGCCTTCTGGCAGACAGAGGACAGGTCGTTGGAATCAGAGAAAGCGTACTGGGTAACGGTAACACCCTTTTCCTCCAGATACTTCTGGACCTCGTCCACCTGATACTGGCTGTTTGCCTCAGCAGAGCAGTACAGCAGGCCAACCTTCTTGGCCTCCGGCATCCACTCCACGATCATCTCAGCCTGCTGATCCAGCGGGGCCAAATCAGAGGTGCCGGAAATGTTGCCGCCCACGGTGCCGTCGAAATCGGTCAGGCCCAGAGCCACACCGTACTCGGTAACAGAGGTGCCCAGCACCGGAATGCTGTTGGTAGCAGACTGTGCAGCCTGCAGAGCGGGCGTAGCATTGGCCATGATCAGATCCACACCAGAGGAAACGAAGCCGTTGGTGATGGTAGCGCAGGTAGCGGAATCGCCCTGTGCATTCTGGAAATCGAAGGTGACGTTCTCGCCGAAGGAAGCAGTCAGAGCATCCTCAAAGCCCTGCGTAGCGGCATCCAGAGCGGCATGCTGCACCAACTGGCAGATGCCGATCGTGAACTTCTGGCCATCGGCTGCAGCAGAAGCAGCAGCGGAGGATGCAGGCGCAGCGGAAGAAGCAGCTGCAGAAGATGCAGAAGAACCGCCGCAGGCAGTCAGGGCAGCAGCTGCGCCGCAGGCAGCGGCAGCAGCCAGAAACGAACGACGAGTGATTTTACGCATAATGTTTCTCTCCTCTATCTCTTTGCGTGTGCGGCCTACAGGTACCGCACCGGAAAGTTATATTTTGTATGCAAGGCTCGTACAGTCTCGCTTTACACTCGTGAAGTATATCACACCTTTCACGGTAAAACAACTCACTTTTGCCCTAAAACGGCCTTTATTATCGATTGCATCAAATATATCGATCGATTATTTTGATGTATTATTTCGTTTTTTCTGATATTCCGTCAGTTTTGCAAATTCAGCATCCAGCCAGTGCAGTTTTTTCTCCAGCTGCGGCAAAAACGGTGCGGCATAGTCGTAGCTAAAATACAGCGCCTGCCAGAGCTTGTCCTGCATCCGGCGCACCAGCACCGGGCTGAGCAACGCTTCCAGCTGTTCCACCGTGTCTTCCAGTGTCATGCAGGTCTGCGCCCAGCGCACATCGGTCTGTTCCCGGGCCGGGACATCGTAACGAGCAAGATAGTCCTCCACCCTTGCCTCGATCACCTGCCCGCCGCAGCCGGTGGGCTGCAGAAAATAGCTCACCTGTCCTTTCCTGCTGATCTCCTGCGCCAGCGGGTACAGAGCACACACCAGCGGTTCGGCATCGTGGATGGCGCAGCGGTCTCCCGTAAGGAAGGGACAGTTGTTCCGGTTCTCCTTCACCGGGGCCAGACGCAACACCGGCAAATGGCTCACCGTGCCAATGCTGGCCCGGCAATATCCCCGCGCCACGATCTGCGGCGGCAGGCGCAGCCGGGCTGCAATGCGCCACAGGTCAAAGCCTGAAAGTACAATGTCCTCTCTGCCACGGCAGCAGTCGCCGCAGCCATTGCACGCAAAGCTGAAATGTGCATCCCGCGCCAGCAGGGGCATTGCCTCGGTACGGGTAAAATCGATCTGGCCGCACAGGTCGATGTGGTCGTCACGCATGGATGATCTTCCTTCTTCCTGAATGATATTGATTTTTATTGTATCACATTGCCGTCAAAAGCAAAAGGGAGCGTTTCCGCTCCCCTTGCGCTATCCTGTCATTGATACTTCTTTGCCGGGATGACGATTGCGCCAAACAGCGATGCAATGTATCCGATAAGCACTGCACGCCACACCTGCCATCCGGTGGCCTGTTCAAACACGACCGCCGCTGCCGTGCAGAGCGGTGTCAGGAGCATACTTACCACGCACCACACCCGCATTGCTTTGAGCACATGGAGCCAGTTGCGGGTTTTGTAGTACACACCCGGAATATGCATGTGGAACGCGCCCTGTGCAAAATTGCAGACATGGTTTTCGTCATAATAGCGCGGCAATGTTTCCGGCATCCAGAACAAGGTGTAGGCCCCATATACGATGCCGAAGATCACGTTTATAATCAGCAGCATCATTGCGCCCTCGGTCCCGGCCAGCCCCACGGCCCAGACAGCTGCGGTCTCTACAAGGCCAAGCACCACGCTGACCCCATACAGCGGCAGAAACTTCTGCGTGCGGGCCTGGCGGCGTTCCGTCGGTTCTGCCGAAAAAATCAGTGCCTTGCGGATCAGTTCCTCTGTTTCCTCGCGGGTAAAGCGCTGCTCCTCCTCCACGCGGCAGCCCTGTAACAGCTCGGCCACGGTCACATTCAGCTGTTCGGCCAGCGGCACCAGCAGGGAGATATCCGGCACGCTCAAGCCCGTTTCCCTTAATTAAAGATATTGTTGGGTAAAAAAGAAAGGTCAGTCGATTTTGCCGATGAAGCGGTAGTAGATTTCTACTTCCTGCTCACGACTTCCGTCCTCGCCCTTGACAGCTTCGTGGACGGTTATTTTTTCAATTAGAGTGTTCAGAAGTTCGGCGGTCAGCTCCACAGGGTTGACATACTGTTTCATTAGAGCAATCCACTTTTCAGCATCCGCTGCGGTCTGTACGGCGGCTTCCATCGTTTCGTGAAGCTGTCTTATTTTTGTTTCAAGTTCCTTTTGCTCGTTCTGGTACTTCTCGGACAGCATATTGAAGTTATACTCGGTTATGCGTCCGGCAGACCAGTCCTCATACATTTTAGCAAACAGCCCGTCAACCTCGGCTTTACGCTTCTCTGCCTTTTTCAGCTCCGCAGCCTGCTTTTTCTTCGCAGAGTTTCTTTCCCTGTCGCTGGCATTGAGCAGCCGTTTCAGCAGCTTGTCCTCGTCTTTCTGTACCATCATAGACCAGTATTGCAGTCTTGCAAGCACATAGGCATACAGTACATCATAGCGGATATAGTGCATGGAACACTGGCGTAATCCCTGTCCGTACTTACTGCAATGGTAGTGTGCATAGGGATTTTTGTTCTGGCTGTTTACACCATAAGCCAATGACCATCCGCAGTCCGCACATTTTACCAGCCCGGAAAATATCTGCGTTGTGCCATTCTTCTGTCGTCTGCGTCTGCTTGCAATCAGCTCCTGAACTTTTTGGAACACTTCTTCGGAAATGATGGCTTCGTGGGTATTTTCCACACGATACCATTCTTCCTGCGGCTTCCGCACCTTTTTCTTGTTCTTGAATGAAATGTTGCTCTGCTTGTTGTGAACGCTGTGACCGATGTAGGTTTCCTCTTTCAAAATGCTCTTGACCTGTGCTATCGTCCACGCATAGGCTTTTTCTGCGGGCGCACCGGCGTAGATATTGGCGAAAGTCCCATATCTTTCATAGTTCAGCCAGCCGGGGGTAGGTACTTTTTCTTCCACCAGAATCCGTGTAATGCTGGCGGCACCCCTCCCGTGTACGGCAAGGTCAAAAATCTTCTCTACAATCCAGCGTGTTTCCGGGTCGATCAGAAGATGACCTTTTTTGTCCGGGTCTTTTACATAGCCCAGCGGTGCATAGGCTCCATAGTGTGCGCCATTGGCAAATCTTGTGTGCATGGCAGCCTTGACCTTTTTGCTGGTCTGTCGGGCGTGCATTTCATTCAGGATGTTTAAGAACGGGGCAAGCTCGCTTTCTCCGTTGATGGTGTCCACATTGTCATTGATGGCAATGTAGCGTACTCCCTTGCTGGGGAAATAGATTTCCGTGTACTGACCGGTCAGGATATAGTTTCTTCCCAGACGGGATAAGTCCTTTGTGACAACGCAGTTGATTTTCCCGTCCTCGATGTCATCAATCATCCTTTGGAAACTTGGACGCTCGAAATTTGTCCCGCTCCATCCGTCGTCAATATACTCGTCTACAACGGTCAGCCCATGCTCTGCGGCATACTGCCTAAGCATCATGCGCTGGGTCTGGATACTGCCGCTTTCCCCCTGTAATTCATCGTCACGGCTCAATCTCAAATATAGTGCAGTGTTATAAATCGTTGTATTGTATGGTTGTTTCACGGTTAAAAATCCTCCTTCTAAAAGAAACAACCCACGCTTATACAATACTCGCTGGTACAAGTATATCATAAGCGTGGGCTGATTGACAGTCGTTATTCCGTATTTTTTCAGGAAGCGGCGGCAGCGTGCTGGATCACATCTTCCAGCAGGCTGTCAAGCGGCTTCCCATCCTGTGCGAAATGCTCCGATACCTTGATACGGACTTTCCCCATGACAAAATACTGGGTGCCGTCTTTTTCGGTAAGCAGGGTGCCGCTGTTTTTGTTATTGCTCTCGTTTTTGCTTTTTGCCATAGGCAGTTACCTCCATAAATGAAATATGCCCGACAAGGGAATGTCAGGCAGGTGTACAGCCGCAGACTGTCTCCATGTCAACCAAACCGTGTCAACCGGCAGAAAAGACTTTGAAAACAATCCATAGGCGCTCTATTATTACTTTTTACTTTTTCTTTGATTTCTTGGTTGACATGGTTGACAAAGGAGAGAAATGCCCCAAATATCAGGCTTTTCCCCGTCAACCGGCTGTCAACCAAAGCGTCAACCAAACTGTCAACCGGTGGCTTTTCAGAATGGCAGTTCCATTTGCCGGGCTTCTTCTTCCGTGATTTCCTGAAAACCGTCCCCCTCCGGCGGAGCTTGGTTGACACGCTCCCAGCCTTTTTGAGAACCGTATTTCTTATACCGCTTCGGGCTTTTGTAGGCTACCCAGCCCTGTATGATGCCGCCCGCAATGCCGGTATTCATAATCTCGCAGATTGCCCGTGTCTCCCAGTCTGCCGGGGAATTTAAGTTCCCCAGTGCTTCCTCATAAAGCTGCTTGGAGCATACCCTGTCGCCGGTGTAGTCCTCCAAATAGGCGTAGATCATGCCAGCTTGTGTGTCTTCCTGCATAAAGTCCTGCTGGTGGGCGTTCAGGTATCGGTTCATTTCCATACTGAATGACAGCTTATACTTCCCACTGCGGTAAACCGTCATGGCTTCCGCCCACATCTGTTCGATATACGCCCTCGCCGCCGCTTCATCATCCAGTATGTGAACCTCCGCCCGTTCCGGGTACACCGTCACGGGGAGAAAGCGCCGGTTGCCGGTGCGGTCACGGGGTAAAAAGTCCTGCCGGTTGGTCGTCCCTCCGAATACACATTGCCGCAGCCGGTCTGCCGGATGTGTCTCATACGGCACTTTGTAGGTTTCTTTCTGGCGGCTTAAGAATGACTTGATTTCCTCAATACTCTTGGCGTTGGCTGTGGCAATCATCTCCGACATCTCGATAATCCAATGCCCTTGCAGCTTGCGGTACACATTTTCATCGTCCAGCTTCTTCAAATCGTCTGAAAACCATTCGTCCCTGCCTGCCAGCAGCCGGAAAAAGGTAGATTTCCCGGCTCCCTGACCACCAACCAGACAGAGCATGACCTCAAACTTGCTCCCCGGTCTGAATACCCGCCGGATGGCTCCCATCAGGAACAGTTTCAAGGCTTCATAGGTGTATTCGTCCGTATCGGCTCCCAGAAAGTGATGCAGGGCGTAACGGATGCGCTCTGTGCCGTCCCATTGCAGGCTGTTCAGGTAATCCCTGACTGGATGGTAGCGGTTTTCATTGGCAACAATCTTGATGGCGCTCTGCACCTTTTTCTCGCTGGTAAGCCCGTAATTTTCTTCCAGATACAAAAGCAGGTAGTTCATGTCCATGTCGGTCAGCGTGGCACTGGTGCGCTCCCAGCCCAGCGGCTTCACAATGTCAATCTGCTCCGTCAAAAGGTTCAGGCGCAGCGCCCCGCGAAACAGAGGGTCACGCTGGAACACCGTCAGGCAGTTTCGGATGCTGTTCTTCACGCCGCCTTTCTGCGTCCCCTCTAACGTCTCCCGGATTTCTGCTGGAGTCTGCGCCGGTTCCATTGTGTCCATCGTCCTTTTGACCGCTTCCTGCGTTTCCGGCGGCAAGCTCTGAAATTCGCTGTTCAAGCCGCAACACCTCCTTTCCCTGTGCGGCGATCAATGCCGCTTTTTCTTCTATTTCTCCGTATAACAAAATATCCAAAAGGTATTCTGTGTAGCTTATCCTCTGCAACGCTTCCACAAAAAGAGGATGCCAGATGGCATCCTGCGGCTGTGGGGCGTGTGCTGTTTTCCAATGCTCCAGCAGGCGCAGATAATCGCATAGCACCCGGAAACAATACCGTTCCGTTTCCTGAAATCTCTGCTCCGCTGATTTTTGTCGGGGCTGTGACCTGTTGTGACGCTTCCTATCTGGCGGCGCATTGCCGGATTTCTCATAGGAAACGCCGAAGTCCTCTGCAAGCCTGACTGCAGCTTCCCGTTTCCCCAATCCATGCAGCAAAGCGGCAAAGTCGATCACATCCCCGGAAGCCCCGCAGCCGAAGCAGTAAAAGCGGCTGTCCACTTTCATGCTGGGCGTGCGGTCATTGTGGAATGGACAGCAGACCATGCCGTTTCTCCCCACCCGGATTCCATAGAATGAAGCAGCCTGCCGAGTGGTAACAGACTGTTTCACCGCTTCAAATACATTCAAATGCTCCCTCCATAAAAATACTGGTAGCGGTAAAGCTGCCGATTATATCATAGCTCCATCTCATGTTTCTTTCTCTGTACTGCCTGTGGCTGCTCCCTCCGGCGCAGTGCGGTATCTACGGCGTTCTGCACCTGCCGTAGCCGTATGACTTCCTCCCGGAGTGGCTTGTGCTGCGGAGACAGTTCGGCATACTCTGTTTTTAACTGTGCGTATTCCTGTTTCCATGCTTTCAGGGCAATGGGTTTTCCGTCCAGTTTTTCTTTCAGAATACGGCGGGCGGCATAAAACAGCCGTAACTCCGCATCGTGGGATGTTTCAAATTTCTCCCTCTGTTTCTTAAACTTGATATTGTTCAATTCCGTATGAACAGGTTTTAGCCGCTGGTAATTCTCGCCCTCCCGTATCAATTCCTGCAATTCCTTTATCCGGGCAGATTTCTTTTTCATGGAGCCGCTTAATGCTTCAAATTCTTCACTGACAGAGGAAAGACGCTCCTGCAAATCCTCTAATGTGAGCAGCTTGTTTTCCGTCAGATAATTGACGGCTTCGGCAAACTGCTTTAAGTTTCCGGTTCTGGCTTTATTGCTCCATGCCCCTGCGTTGCGCTGGTTGTAATAAGCGATCAACAGGTCGGCAAGGCTCGGTGTCTGCGGTTTGGAAAGTTCTTCTTTTACCTCTGCCATCCAGACAAACAGGGCTTTGATCTTCTTCCTCACATCCTGCATGAGCCGGTTGGTGGCTTTAATCCAGCGGTTCAGTTCCCCTTTCTCGGTGCGGATGCCCTTTGCTTCCATCTGCCGGACATTAGCTCCCTCGTGGACAGTAGGTATCAGGTCAAGCCCCTGCCGCACATAGGAACGGTGGTCGATACGCACATCCAGCCCTTTTTCCTCAAATTTTGTATTAACGGCAGCCGCCCACTGCTCCCGCCAGTGTTCCAGCGTTTCCGGCTCATGCCAGTCTGTTGTATGGACAGCGTTAAACATATAATCGCCGTTTTTATCCCGGATTCGGTTTCCATCTTCATCAAGAAGATATTCCCGACGCTGTTTTTGTCCCCATGTGCCATCCGGGTTCAAAGGGCGCATGGTTGTCATCACATGAAAATGCGGGTTAGGGATGCCGCCGTCCTCTTTCTCCGGGCTGTGAAAAGCAAGGTCGGCAATCATGCCTTTTGTCACAAACTGCTCCTGTACGAACTTCCTCGCCAGCTCCATGTTTTCTTCCAGCGTCAATTCATTCTGCATGGCAATATCAAAGGAATAGGCAAGCTGTGCTTTTGGATGTTTCTCGCAGTTCTCCACAGCATTCCAGAGGGTCGCCCGGTCAAGATATATTTCCGGCGCATGGGGCGGCAGCATGATTTCCGAAGCGATCACGCCGCCCTTTTTGGTGTAGTCGCTGACTTCTCCATAGTAGCTGCTGTAAAGACGCTCCCCGGCTCGATAGGCTGCGCTGGCAATGGCGCTCTGACCGGCGCTGCGCTTGATCTGTGCGATTGAAAAATGATAAAGTGCTATCCTTAGTCACCGCCTTTCTCCTGCCCGGAAATACGGGCGTGGTTCTCTGTGGCAGACCGGATGAAATGCTCCGCCTGCGGCAGATTCAAAATGCTTTCCATGAGGGAATAAAATTCCGCTTCGGATAGCTCCTTTGTCTGTGGTGCAATGCTCTCAATAGCTGCCCCACGGGTAATCAGCCGGTGCGTCCTCTGTTTCCGGGAACCGCTTTCCAGATACGCCTGCCGGTTTTTCAAACGCTGCATTTTCCGTTTTTCCTGTTCCAGCAGGACAGTGGTTTTTTCATATTCCTGCTTCAACTGTTCCAAAGATTTTTCCATGTTCTCACATCCTTTGCTGATAAGATAAAGAAAGACCATCCGCAGACAGTCCGTGTGTCAGTGCTTCTATAAAACCCGATGAAAAGGGAAAACCGCAGAGCGGATTTCTCTTTGCGGCGAGTACACAGGGGATAGCCGCTTTAGCGGCGCAAGGGGGTGTAGCCACCTTGTCGGAGCGAAGCGAACGCAGACCTCGGATTGCTGATTTTATCAGCGGCAGAGGTAAGCTCCGCAGGACGCACGATACATGGTCTTTAGACTATGTATAGAAGTGCGCCCTTAGTTCCTAAGGGATTTTGCCGTTTCCGGCAGTCTTGTCCTTTTTCTTGGAACGCTTGGAAAGATACTTCGGGCAGTCAACCACAACCGCCCGGAAGCTCTGTTTACATTCGTGCTGGCATTTCCGGCACAGTTCGTTGTAAGTGATACGGCTGCGGTCATTTAAGAAGAAAGACCATTCCAGCCGCCGCTTGTTGCTCATTCTTGCCATAACCGGCTCCTTTCTCCGTTTCTATCTGATGTACGCAGATAGGCTGTTTTGGTGTAGCGTTTCGGTATCATTTTTAAGGTTTTTCCCTCTGTATACCCCTTTGTAAAGTGCGGCAGTATTTGCAGTCAGGGAATGATAACTCACGCTTATTTGTCGCTTCTCGGTACGGTTTCGGAGCCTTTTGCCATCCATTCAAAGAAAGCAATTTTGCTGACCTTGATAAGTCTGCCCCTGCGGAACGCTGGAAAGCCGGGTGTGTGTACCAGCTCATAGGCGCTCGCTCTTGAAATTCCCATAATCCGCTGAATGTCCGCCACATCCAGAACCAGCGGTAAATCCTCGTAGCTGTTCAATCTCTTTTTATCGTTCATTCTGTTCCTCCCATAAATCAAATAGGTTAAAATGCTTCCTGTTGCCGTTCTCCCCAAAAGCCGTTTTCCTGCCCCATTCCTGCGGTGTTTCCCTGCATTGGTGCGCCGAATGCGTCACTTCTCCTGCCGGTCATATCCCTTTTGGACGGTCATTCACTTGTCAAGGTACTGTGTGGCACGAAATTACCAACTGCAATCATCATAGCGGACTATCCTTGACAAAACAATACTTCTGCGATACCATGAGTGTAACGGATATAACTAAATTATATAATTACCATAAACAAAGGCAGGGGATAGGGATGGAGAATCAGTTTATACGGCATGAGCCATGTTTTGAGAGGATTTTGTTTGTCCTGACGCTGGACAGGAAGAAAATGAAAGAGCGGATTTTGATTGGGGAAGAACAGCAGATCCGCTTCCGTCTGAACGGGGGCCAAAACGCAGAGGTGCTTTGTGATATGACACGCCCACTGGGAACTTTTTTGATAAACTTTGAGCGTGACACGGACAGAGACTGGAACTTATACGGGCTTTCTCCGCTGCGGCAAGCTCTCCACTCCAACCGATGGAAACAGCCGGAGCTGGAGCAGGCGGCAAGCGAATTTCTTTGGGAGAAATATCTTAGCAACGACCCTCTGAAAATGTATGTGGCGTTCCGTATCTGGAACAGCTATCTGCTTGCCAGAGAACCTCGTGACCGTAACGCTGCCTGTGACCGCTTCATGGATAAAATGAGCAGCCTGACCGGGGTATTCCATAACGAAACCATGATCTTTGACAGAGAAACAGGAAAACCGAAACATTTTCAAACTGGCAGCCTTTATTTCAAAGGCGCACCGTCAGAAGATACCCGGCTTGACCTCTGGTTCCCGGACAACCGGCGCACAGAAGAATGTGTGTCTGCCTATGCGTCCCTCTACCCGTTGATTACCTATTATCTGAACAGGCTGAATGACTGGGGGCTTTGCTTCCGGCAGTGCAAGGTCTGCGGGAAATATTTTCTGGCAAAGAGCCAGCGGTATGAGCTGTGCAGCGACAAGTGCCGAAAAGTACAGGCGCTTCAAAACAAGCGGGAATTTGACGAGAGGGCAAGAGAAAACAACTATGACCTGCTTTATAAAAATGAATGCCAGAACTGGCGCAACAAAATAAACCGAGTAAAAAATACCGCAGGCTTTCCGGCTGACCGTCTGGAAAAAATACAGGTTGCCTTTTCCGACTTTAAGAAAGAAGCCTTGCAGAGAAAAAAGGCTGTAAAAACAGGAACAGCCAGCCCGAAAGAATTTACGGACTGGCTGTATCTGCAAAGTAATGTAATTGTGGAACTGACAGAATACTAAATTTTTTTCTCGTTGTGAGGTTTCTGTGACATTTTGCTGATACTATAAAAAGAAAAAGGATGTGATACTATGCGAATACTGGTTGTTGAAGATGACCAGCTTTTGAATAAGACATTAAGCTATAATCTGTCGGCTGTCGGATATTCCGTGGATGGGGCTATGTCAAAGGCTGTTGCCATAAGATTTCTTGAAAAACAGGATTATGATTTAATCGTTTTGGATGTCAATCTGCCAGATGGGAACGGGTTTGATATATGCCGTGAGGTAAAAGAACGCCGTCCTGATACCGCCGTGATTTTTCTAACCGCAAATGATATGGAAAGCGATATGCTGAAAGGATTTGAATTGGGCGCAGATGATTATGTAACAAAGCCCTTTCCTATCAGCGTGTTCCAAAAGAAAGTATCTGCTTTACTGAACCGCATTTCAGCACAATCCGGCGGAGATTTCTACGATGATGGGAATTTGTATATCAATTTTTCCGAATTATCAGCGTGTCTTGCAGGACAGCCGATTACCCTTACATCATTGGAATATCGTTTACTAAAAGTGCTGACAAGAAATTCTCAAACTGTCCTGACCCGGCAGGTATTGCTTGAAAAGCTGTGGGATATAGATGAAAATTATGTGGATGAACACGCACTTACCACAACGATCAGCCGCATCCGCAGTAAAATTGAAACGAACCAGCATTCCTACATCAAAACCGTTTACGGTATGGGCTATATGTGGATTGGAGGAGCGCAAAAATGATTTCAAAAAAACTCTCCTTAAATAAAGTCTGCATAATACTGGCAACTACCATTTTACTTTTATCCGTGGTCATGTTTTCGGTTCTATATATCCTGACAAAAGAAATGTCTGTGGTATTTTGTAGCATGGCGTTCTGTCTGCTTTTTCTGCTTTGTGTTACTGTTTTTGTGATACTGATACGGCGAAAGCTGACTTTGTTTTCTGAAATACTTTGCTGCACCTTAGACGAAATGATGAATGGAAAAATAGATATATCACAGGTTGCCGAAGAAGAAAACCTATTTTATAAAATCAATCATCGGCTGGTGCGTCTTTATGAGGTTATGCAGGAAAGCAAAAACAGCGTTGCCAGTGAACGAGCTGACTTACAGGAATTGATTTCCGATATTTCTCATCAGGTAAAGACACCGATAGCAAACTTAAAAATGGTAAATGCCACCTTATTAGAACAAGAAGTGCCATCGGATAAACAGCGGGAATTTCTGCTTGCCAGTGGCACACAGCTTGATAAACTGGATTTCTTAATGCAGGCTATGATAAAAACATCCCGGCTTGAAACGGGTGTTATCTCACTTGAAAAGAAACAGCAGCCCATTTATGATACTCTTGCTATGGCTCTGGGTGGTATCTTTCTGAACGCTGAAAGGAAGCACATACAAGTTGAAGTAAACTGCCCGGAAACATTGGTTGTTTCCCATGACCGCAAATGGACGGCAGAAGCCCTATTTAACATATTGGATAATGCAGTTAAGTACACGCCGGAGTACGGTTCTATCCGTGTTTGCGTTGAAAGCTGGGAAATGCACCTGAAAGTCAGCATCACTGATACCGGCAAAGGTATTCCCGAAAACCAACAGGGAGCAATTTTTAGGCGCTTTTATCGGGAAGAAAATGTCCACGATATAGAGGGAATCGGCATTGGGCTGTATCTCGCAAGGGAAATTATTAGCTTGCAGAACGGTTATATACAAGTAACTTCTCAAGTAGGAACAGGCTCAACATTCTCCGTTTTTCTTCCCCATGAATAACCTGTTTTTTTGAAATGTCACAGGATTGTGACATTTCAGGGCAATTTATTATGTCGGCTGTGACATTTCTGTGAGGATTGCCCTTTATAATGAAGCCATCACAAGAAAGGATGGTGTTCTCTATGAGCATTTTAGAAACAAAAAACTTGAAAAAATACTATGGCACCGAGCCGAATATCACAAAAGCTCTGGATGGTGTAACTCTCACTGTCGAACAGGGAGAATTTGTTGCCATTGTGGGAACTTCCGGCAGCGGAAAATCCACATTGCTCAATATGATGGGGGGCTTGGATGTTCCCACTTCCGGTAATGTAAAGGTCAAGGGAAAAGATTTGTCAGGGCTGAACGATGAACAGCTTACGATTTTCCGCAGACGCAATATCGGTTTTATTTTCCAGAACTATAACCTTGTTCCCGTTCTCAATGTATATGAAAACATTGTTTTGCCCGTAGAATTGGATGGCGATACAGTAGATAAAAATTTCATGGACGAAGTTGTGCAAATGCTGGCACTCGGCGATAAGCTGCAAAATATGCCGAACAACTTATCCGGCGGTCAGCAACAGCGTGTAGCGATTGCTCGCGCCCTTGTCTCAAAGCCTGCCATTATATTAGCCGATGAACCAACGGGCAATCTTGACAGTAAAACAAGCAGCGATGTATTGGGACTGTTGAAAGTAACAAGCCAGAAATTTCATCAAACGATTGTGATGATTACCCACAATAGCGAGATCGCCCAGCTTGCAGACCGTATTGTCCGCATTGAGGACGGGAAAATTGCAGAATAAGGGGGGCAAAAACTATGAATGATATTTTATTTGGAAATAGCAATCGCCCTGTTATCAAAAAATTATCCAACCGTTATTTCAAAGCAGGAAAGAGTAGAAATATCATTGCAATTATTGCAATCGCTCTAACTACTATACTCTTTACAACCATTTTTACATTAGGCTCTGGTTTGATAGATACCGTTCACGACCAAAATATCAGAAAACAAGGTGGCGACGGTCAAGCGGTTTTGAATTATATAAGCGATGAGGTTTTTGATAATATAAAAGGCAATGAGATGATTGAACAGATTGCCTATACAAAGGCAGTGTCTTATCATATCAATAATCCCGGACTGGAAAAATGGCGTGCTGATATGTGGTTTATGGACGATACTGCTTTGAAGTTTGCACGGTATGAGCCAACAACGGGACACCGTCCTGAAGCAGAGAATGAAATTATGGCTGATACCAAAACGCTGGACGCACTTGGTATTCCTGCTGAAATCGGAGCAACCGTAACTTTGGACTATCAAATTAAAGGGATTTCATATTCAAAGAATTTTGTACTATGCGGATTTTGGGAAACAGACAGCCTAAGTAATATTGGACGACTTATTGTTTCTAAAGCCTTTGTTGACAATAATTCTGAACTTTTAACATACACCTATCCCGAAGATAATGACTATTCCGGCGTAGTCGCCGCTTATGTTATGTTTCATGGAAACGGAGCTATCGAATCAAAATTACATCAGCTTCTTGCTGAAACGGGCTATACTTGTGATACTATGGGCGGAAGTCCATCAGATGACAATTATGTGATCGCTCGTGTTAGTCCTGCATATCAAGGCAGTAACTTTTTAGAAAATCCAGCTTTATTGATTTCGGGGATTGTTGGCATACTTTTAATTATGATAACAGGGTATTTGATTATATATAATATTTTCCAAATCTCTGTCATTCAAGATATTCAATCCTACGGACAGCTTAAAACTTTAGGCACAACAAAACGACAAATAAAGAAACTTATCAGCAAACAGGCTATGTTACTTTCCTTTATCGGTATTCCATTCGGCTTGCTAATTGGTTTCTTTGTTGGACGAGCATTAGTACCATTTTTAATGAACGGCACAGTTTATGCTTCGGACGCAGGAGTAAAAGTAACTGCTAATCCAATTATTTTTATCGGAGCTGCTTTATTTGCACTTGTTACAGTGATTATTAGCGTAAATAAGCCTGCCAAAATAGCAGGTTCAGTATCGCCTATTGAAGCAATCCGCTATACCGAAAATGACGCAACAGCATTTCAAGGCAAAAAGACGTCTAATAAAAAGTCTATACATGGAGCCAAAATTCATCGCATGGCATTATCAAATCTTGGTCGGAACAAGAAACGTACAATTTTGGTTATTATTTCTATGACTTTGAGTTTGGTATTGTTCAACACTGTATTCACACTTGCAAGCGGCTTTGATGTGGAAAAATATGTAGAGAAATTTGTAAACAAGGATTTCATCATCTCTACTGCGGATTACTTCAATTTTAAGTTTGGAAATAGCGACAGCAAAAATGACCTTTCCACTTCTTTTATTGAAGCAGTTAAGCAAAATCCGGCATTTGATGAGGGTGGCGAGTTATATACTACAAAGATTTTGGAAGAAGCATTTTCTGTCGAGAATGGAGTTACCTCAAATTATAACAAAGACGCTGAGGGAAATCCTTTGGTTCAATTATATGGAGCAGATGATTTTTTACTGAACTCAATGGATGTTCTAGAGGGAACGATTGATTGGGAAGCATTAAAATCCGGGAACTATGTACTGTATGCCCTGACCGCTGATGACAATGGAAACATTATTGATGACCCTAATATTCATGTTGGCGATACACTTCACTTCAATCATGTACAAATGAACGGACTTTCCAGTAGTATAGATAATAACTTTGACTGCAAGGTTATGGCAAAGGTGCTAATCAATGAAAACACCGATACGATAAGAAGTACCGGATTTGCAAAGTTCTATATGCCGACGGATGTTTTCTTACCTCTTTGCGAGCAACCTCATTTGGTTAGCTTCCCATTCAATGTAGTTGACGGTATGGAAGCTGATATGGAGGAATTTTTGAGCAGCTATGTTGAGGACATTGAGCCGAGTATGAATTACGACTCTAAACAAACGTATATCAATTCCTTTAATGATTTAACCTCTCTGATTATTACCATAGGGGGAGCGTTAAGCATTATCATTGGCTTAATAGGAATTACAAATTTTGTAAACTCTGTTCTTACCAGCATTATTACACGAAGAAAAGAACTTGCCATGCTTCAAAGTATTGGTATGACAGGAAAACAGCTAAAGAAAATGCTGTCATTTGAGGGCTTATACTATGCTGCGGGAACAGTTGTTGCGTCAATCGTATTTGGTTCTCTGGTATCGGTTATCATTGTAAGAGCAATTTCAAATAGCATTTGGTTTTTCACTTATAAATTTGTTATTTTCCCTATGTTTGTTATCTATCCATTTTTGATTGCGCTAACGGTTATTATTCCGGCAATCATATATCGAAAGATCGCAAAAACAAGTATTATAGAACGGCTTCATCAAAACTAAATAATATAGAAAAGCTGGAAGCAAAATTAAGTCTGCTTCCAGCTTTTTTGTATTTGCTATTGTATGTGGTTGACTAAGGAATATTGTTTAAGCGTGAGTTTGTGATATTGGGTGTGGTATCTTTAACTATGGGAAACTCCGCGCTCCCATTTGCTGACGGCTTTATCCGAAACATACAGGCAGGCGGCAAGCTCCTTCTGGGTCATGCCCTTTTCCCTGCGCAGCTGTGCCAGAAAACTCCCAAAAGCGATCTTGTTCAGTTCGTACATCGTTTTGTCCTCCTTGTGAGCCAGCAGTTCTGTTTGTGGCTCCATTGTACCGGACCGGACATTCCCGCACAACCGACTGGCGGTAGAATTGGCGCAAAACAGTCATTTTTTCTTTTCCAGTCTGCGGTACACCTGCACAGCATCCATGATGTTGGTCTGCTCCGTCGCGTGGTTTCCGGGTGCCCCCAGCGTGACCAGAATGTACTCCTTTTCGTTCACCACGGCAAGGCTGGCAAGTCACAGACCGGCCGCAATAAAGTACATCGGGCTTCTGGAATCGCCCAGCCCGCGGAAGATTGATGCCATGATATTATACGCCGTGATGCATGGAACGCCGATAAAGCAGATGATCAGGTAGGTACGAGTGCCCGCCACGGCCTGCTCCGGTGTGGAGACAATGCGCACGATCGGATCCACAAGCCCTACCAGCACAGATGCCAGTACCACAGATCCTGCCATAAACAGCGTGACTGTGTTGCCAATGAGCCGCGCCGCACGAGGTTTGTTCTCTGCGCCCACGGCCCGGCCAATAGTGACCGTTGCTCCCATGGCAAGGCCCACGATCATCACAGTGATCATATGCATCACCTGACTGCCAATGGACACCGCCGTTGTGCTGGCCACACCTTCAAACTGCCCGATGACGAACAGATCCGCCATGCCGTACAGCGTCAGCAAAAAGTACGAAAGCAGATAGGGCAGTGAAAAAAACAAAATGCTTTTCAGCACACTGCCGCTGGTCAGATTTTTTTCCATAATGTTTTCTGCTCGGCTTCCCTCTTCTCTGCCGAATGTACAGAGCTTACACTG
>OGFU01000360.1_pt1 | contig 19504 bp, 13 predicted proteins | sample 1571061 | NCBI WGS metagenome assembly OGFU01 (sample SAMEA2582063, study PRJEB24529) | metagenome | biome: Human gut stool | place: China | collected 2011 | reverse complement strand
TTCTTAATTATTTGGCACTCGGTGTACCGGCAGCCTTCTTAACGATGACTTTCAGGTTATCCTTGCTCAATACACCCCACTTGTAGTTGACATTTACAGTCAGGAACATGTTGTAGTCAACGTTAACCGGAGTACCATGGTTGTTGAAGTATGCCAAGTGAGTCGGGTCAGCTTTAGCTTCTGTAGCAGTAGACTTAGCTTTTGTCTCATCCCAGTTCATCATCTTCAATGAAGCATTGGTCGGCAACTTACCGTCAGTAGTACCCTCCTTATGCTCATAAGTGCTGGTTGCAGCATTCCAAGCCAAGCTGGTAGTGGTCTTATCAGTCAAGAACTTAACTTCACGCACAGCATAGTAGTCATACAAAGCATGTGCATAAACTTCATCACCAGTGGCCTTGTCAGCTACAGCAGCTACCGGCTTATTATTCCAGTCAGTGAATGTGAAGTTCTTGGCAACGCTCAAGAAGCTACCGTCAATTTCAGCATCAACGAAGTTGTCGCTGATAGAACCGTCAATAGTCAACGGGTTGATGAAGTGTACCTCAAATTCTTGAACTGGAATAACATTGAAGTCATTGTATGCAACAACTAGCTGTACAGGAACTTCCTTGCCAATCAACTTGAGGGCGGCATCAGTACCGTTCAAGTCATCTTTTTCGTGGAGACGGATGATACTGGAGCATTCATTTACGCTATTACCTAATTTTTCATCATAATTCCAAGGCAAGTTCTTTTTGTTTTCTGTAGCATCAGCACCCATCAGGTTATTGATAGTGGCAGCCAAATCGTTAGATTGTATATAATCATTAATTCCTGCATCCGTTCTACCGATGTTGCTGTTGTCACCTACAACTTCGTCTTTTGCTGTACCTTTAGTCTTATACCACAATTGAGTTTGGTCATCGCTTGTGACAAAGTCTTTCAAATGCGGATAAGTAGTCAGGTCTTTCATACGTGTTTCGTCAAAGATAAACTTAACCTCTGCACACTCACGAATATACTGGATGAATTGGGCCAAGTTGGCTGGTTTTTCTTTGGTCGGTTTATATACAAAGCCATTAACCAAGTGAGCTTCGATGTGGCTATAGTCTTTAAGCTCACAACCGTCTGGAGTACCCGGATATACATGCGGGTCTTTCTGTGTTCCACCGTCATTTGCAGTAGTGTAAACAATCGGATTCACATTGAAGACACCTTCGCCCTTACCATTCTTCCAGAAAGTACCTTGGTATGCAAACTTCTGTGCAGGAACAACAATTGTCTGCTTGATGTCATCATTCAAACCAGTTCCGTCAACGTACTTAACATCAATTTCAAATGTAGAAGCATAAGTCTTGTTTGCAGCATTGTAAGCCAATGTACCAACAGTCTTCGGATTCATAGCCCAAACCAAGTTGAAAGAAGTATTGTCCTCAGCATCCTGCAAGAAACCGAATACAAGTTCTTTGTTGTTATTGATGAGTTCACCGCCGTCTTTACCAACTTTATTTGCTCCTTCTTCCCAGTCATTCAAAGCATCTGTAGACTCTGCCAATGTGCTGAGGTCAATCTTCTTACCATCTTTTCTAAGTTCAAGGATTTCGATGTCCTTGTAGATGCTATGGAACTGAGTTTTACTCATACTCTGTCCACCATCGAACTTAACCATATGATAGATCTTCTCGTTCATTTCCTTAGAGAACAGCTGCTGGAACATGTCATGACAAGTTACAGTGTCGTTCGGGAATGTGATAGCAGCAATAGTCTGATCCTTTTCACCAGTCCAACAGATCTTAATGTAGCGAACTGCAATCATGTTACCGTTATTCTTATCCCACAACTCTGCGCGAATGATAGGCTCACGACCGATAGAAGTTTTGGAATATTCGTTGTCTCCCAACTCTACGTCATAAACTTCAGACTTCAGAGTATAACCATCAGACAAGATACGGCCGAATTCCTGCTCGTCTGTCTTGCGGTCACCCTGTAGATATTTGGCTTTTGCCAAAGCAAAACGGAACTCCAGACCATAGTCGGAGTAGTTGCTCAATTCCTTGTGGCTACCATGTTCGTTTTCTGCATAAGTATAGCATACTGTTACCAGTGTTCTCAAATCAAGCGGTTCGTCATATGCTTGTTTAACATCAACCAATACATCATTACCTGATTTGTACAAGCAGATAGAGTCATGATAGTGTACATACTTACCATCTTGTGTTTCATCAGCAAAGTTACCAATGATAGCTTTGTTAAAGTCAATCTTCTTGTTAGCCAGATAAGGGAATACTGTAGATTCTTCGATACGGCTGTATTCAGAACTTACATATACTTCTTCACCAGCCTTCTTTTCGTCATCAGTCAGGTTCTTGTCAGCAATAGGAGCTTTCAAGGAAGCCATCCAGAATGTCTCAAGCTTATCTGCTCCATGTGCTTCACCTGATGTACCGATATTTTCGTTCAGATATTCTTTATTCTTCTTATATTGTACAGTCAAAACACCGCCATCAACAGTATAATCAACAACTTCGAGAGGGGCATTCTCCAGAATTTCCGGAGTAGACTTAGTTACATTTTGAGATTTGATACCTTCGAACAACGGAAGTTTAATATCATCTTTCAACACACCGATGCTTGGACTCATCTTATAGCTTACCTCATTCTTTTCTGTAGAAATATTAAGAGTTTTGGCATTAGCTACAGCTTTATGGTCTACCATAGGCGTACGGGGATGATTTCCCGGTACCACATCATTCTGATGATCTGTTACAGCGGCATAAACCTGCGGAGTATACTGCAATGACAGTAATTCAATAGAAGGGATACCATTGATGTGTGTAGTCGGAATCAGTGTGAGGCTTGTCAAACGATGACCAATCAAGGTCATCACTTCTACGCTCAATTTTTCAACCTTAGTTGCGAGTTCCTTCAAATCTGCATCGGAGATGAAATCTTTCTGTAATTCTGCCTTCAGATCTGCAATCTTTTTGTCTACAGCATCCAGAGAAGCCAACTTGTCGATTTGCTTCTGTAGAGCTGCATCAGCATCCTCCAAAGCTTTCTTCAAGGCTGCAATGTCTTCAGAAGAAGCCCCACCTTGTCCTGCTTTGTCCAATGCTTCTTTAGCTTTGTCCAGTGCTTCTTGTGCTGCTGTTTTAGCATTAGAAGCTTCAGTTTTGGCTTCAGCGATAGAAGTCTCCAAAGTACTTACTTTAGAGTTCAATTCATCAAGTGAAGCTTTCTTGTCCAATTGTCCCTGCAAGTCCTTGATGTCGTCATCATAGTCCTTACAAGACGTGAAAGTTCCTGCAGTACCAGCCATTAAGACACTGAACAAGAATATACTTATGTTTATAATTGAAAACTTTAAATTTATAAATTTTAAAAAATAAAGAGTGAATAATCTCGCATATTTGGTATTACTTTCTCTTATTTTTTTTGTTAAAATTTTCCGTTACTTCGCAGGTAACGGGAACCATCTTGAATCAATTATGTGAAAAGAAGTTTAATATAGTTGTAATGCCCCTATAATTGTTTATAACATTTTAAGTGATGAAAGATGAAAAGTGGCTTATAGGTGGAATTCTGATAATATGACCGAGAGGTAAAGTTACGATAAAGGGAAATCAAAATATTTATAGGGAAAGAAAGACTTAAAGTGTTATTTTGTAGAGTTTTGGCTTAAGGGGAAGTTGTTGAGAAATGAGCGAGAGGACTCTTCCCTTCAAGAGATGCTTCTTGCGGGAGGAATAAATATGGACACATCTAGGCCGCTTTATCAATAAAAATAAAAAAATCTATGCCGAGATTCCATTGCTTTTTACAAAAGAAATTACCTTCTCATTTGCTTCATCAATCTTCTTGTCGTTGAAAGGTTTGAGATAGGTTTCAGTAACATTTATCGATGAATGTCCCATCGCTTCGGAAATAATGCCAGGGTGAATCTCACAATAATATGCCATTGTGGCCCACGTGTGTCTTGCCGAATACGAACTAAGATGTGAACTCATATTCAAATGTGTTTTTAAAGCTGACAGCTGATAGTTAAAACGCCTCAAAGCTGATTGATACTCTTTATAAGCCGCTTCTGTACCATCCTTGCTACGTAATATTGGGAATAAATAAGGTGAGTTCTCGTCCTTATTGGATACCATGTGTACCAGCTGTAAGGCTTCAGGGGATAGAAGTACCCGTAAGGTGCGACCAGTCTTTCTTCTACGATAGGACAATACATTCCCTTGCAGGTCTTTCTTGTGCAAGAAAGCTAAATCGACAAATGGGAGACCACGCATCATAAACATAAAAACAAATAGCATTTTGGCCTTTTGAAGGCTTGAGGAAGGAATCCTTTTGGACAAATCCATTTCTGTCCCGCGAACTAAAGTTCCTATATCCGAAGCTTCCAAAGCTCTTTTCTTGTCTGCTTTAGTTCCTGTATACACATGTTCAAATAATCTAGGAGTATAACGGACACATCGTAAATCTACAGCTCGATTGTAAGCCGAGCGAATGACTTTCATATAGGTAGAAACGGTGTTCCAACTGCAATCTCGTTGACGCAGGTGCATTTCAAAACGTTTCAAAACCACTGGATTCAATTTGCGCAGATGCAAATCCCGATAGTTATTGAATGCGGAAAACACATTCAATGTAGATTGGTAAATATGGGCTGTTCCCCATCTCCCATTTTCTCGAAGCTCTCCAATAATAGTTGACAGCATTTCTTGTAAGGTAATCTCTTTCATCTTCAATTTAAATTATACATTCTCTTATTAATAATATGTATAAGTACAATCCCTTTATAATGCAGAACATACGTGCAAATACACTAATAATTGGGGCGAACAACAATCCCATTAACAAAAAAGTGCGCTTAAATGCAGATTTTTCGATTAATTATAAAAAAACAGCATTATTATTTGCTCATTTATAGAAAAACAATTATGTTTGCACGGAAAATTCCTCCGTTACCTGCGAAGTAACGGAATTTTTTAACAAAAGCATTGTGGGAAAAGGAATGCCGGAAATGAGAAATTATTCACTTTTTATTTTTTAAATTTATAAATTTAAAGTTTTTCAATTATGAACAAAAAGTTTCTAAGTGTGACCCTGTTCAGTGCCTTGATGATAGGTGCGACAGGAACGTTCACGTCTTGTAAGGACTATGATGACGACATCAAGAACTTGCAGGAACAACTGGACAAGAAAGCTTCACTTGAAGAGCTGGCTGCAAAAGTTTCGACTTTGGAGACAGCTGTCAACGATGCTAAAACAGCTGCCAACGAAGCTAAGGACAAGGCTCAGGAAGCTTTGGACAAGGCCGGTTCGGCAGAAGGTGGTGTTTCTGATGACGACTTGAAAGCTCTGAAGAAAGAACTGCAAGACCAAATCGACAAGTTGGCTTCTTTGGACATCGTAAACCAAAAGATTGCGGCTCTGAAAGAAGAATTGAAAGGCGACTTCGTTACAGACGAGAAGCTGAAGGACTTGGCTGCTGAAATTGACAAGGTAAGTGCTGAGGTGATGTCCCTGATTGGTCATCGTCTGACCAGCCTGGCCGTAATCCCTACCAGCCACATCAACGGTATTGCCGCCATCACGCTGACTACCCTGCAATATACCCCGCAGAAGTATCAGGCTATGGCTAAGCATACAACTCAAGACCACACTACGACTCCGGTTTTGGACCACGTAAATGCTGCTGCTACAGCTAACTCCATTTCTACAGATTACAACGAGGCTTATTTCCATGTAAGCCCCAGCGTAGGTGTCCGTACTTCAGATATTGAATTGCCCTCATTTGATTGCATCACATCTGAAAATATTATGACCAAGGCTACCGGTGCTGATATTAAGACTAACAGCCCGATTCAACCGGTTAAGTACGACATCAATAAGGACGTGCTGACAGTAAAATTCAAAAAGACAGTCAAGGGTTCTATCGCTGCAACGACTGCCGGCGACAAGGAAAAGTTCTACATGGCATCTTTGAAAGCTCCTATCGCTGCTGAAAACTATACAGCTGCTGAAAAGAAAGCTTTTGACGAACAAGGTACTAAGGTGTATGTGAACTCTGAATATGTACGTCTGCACGAAGAGGTTAAGGTTCCGTATCTGGTTAATAGCAAAACTGACTTTAGCAAAACTATGACCGGTAAGTTTGCCGATGAAATCCAGAACGACGGCAAAGAAGACTTCTATGTACACTATCATGACTCTGTATGCGTATACGAATCTAAAGCCAACGAATATGTAGACTTTAAGCAACCTTATAACGAGCCGCTTGATTTGAAGAAATTGGTGAAGGTTTGTGTTACAGACGCTAAAGATGCTAAAACTAACCACGCTAACCATGCAAATCTGGCAAACTACAAGGATTATGGTCTGACATTCCGTTTCTACATCCCTACTGCTCCTTATAACACATTGGGTGGCGTAGATGGTAACACCAACAAGACAGACCAGCAGAAATTTGCCAAGCTGGATTCTCACGAAAACGGTATCATGTCTTCCAAGGTTTACACTGTCGAAGGTACTTCTGCAACAGCTGTAGGTCGTGAGCCTATCGTTCGCGTGGAACTGGTGGATACAGTAAACAATGCTTTGGTTGCCATGCGTTACCTGAAAGTGAAATGGGTGAAAGAAGCTGGCGAGAGAGAGTTGTCTCATGCTTTTGCTGATTCTATCTATTACTGCAGCAACTACACCGGTCGTATCGGTACTCAGGAAATGAATGAGGACATCTACGACAAGGCTAAAGAAGGTGGTATGACCAAGCAGGAATTCCACGCCGTTTATACTCAATTTGATGGTACAAAGGGTGCCGGCGAAGGTACGGCTTCTGTGATTGCCAACTCTGAAGCTGGTGTAGAATCTTACAACATCATCTGGACACTGACTCATGCAGACATCGTTAAGAAGTATCCGAACTGGAACAACCAGGAAAAGATGAGCTTCAGCAAGGTTTGCTACTACTCCGATCCTACAGGTGCATATCCTACATTGAAGATTACTTTGACACGTACTATCTACAAGCCGGTATTCAACCTCTGGGGTTACGATGGCCGCTACTGGAAGAACGACAATGAATGGTCCACATTCAATGTAAACCCGATTGTTTACAATACCGAGGAATCCAACCCGGCATGGTCTAACAATACAGAGAATAACCCGACATGTAACATCTACACAGACTTGCTGAACGGTTTCCTGAACGACCTCGGAGTTAAACCGACAACCGGTTTGGGCGGCGCAATCTGGTATGCCGATGCACTGCGTGCCGGTAAGAAGTTCTTCTATTCCGGACTGTATCCTTATGCTGCCAGCGGCCACCAGGGTGTGAAAGGTGGTGCTTATTCAGAGGAAGGTGCCCGCTTCGTGTTCGACAAAGAAAAACTGGAAGCTGCCAATTCTGCTTACAAGTACGAATATTTCAACGGTACAAGCGTTGTTGAAAAGACTGCGACTGTAAGTCCTGACGGAACAATCCTGTACATCGACGGCAAGAAAGCTGCTGAGATTGTGAACTACGCTCCCAACAAGCTGGATGCCAATGAAATCACTTACAACATCAAGTTGGAAGAAGTAAACCCGACTCACGCACCGCGTAGCGGCGACGCTCCGACAGAAGCTGCCAAGGCTCTCGTAGGCAAGTATGTCCCCATCAAGTTGGTTGCCGACGTATGCTACGAAGATGCTTGTGCTGCTGGTTCTCTGCTGGCTGCTGCCCACACTGCAACTATCAAGGAATATGATGCATTTATCATCGAACCGTTGACAGTAACTACAGGTGAAACTGAGAACTTTACTGATGCAACTGTAGGTGGTAGTACAATTGACGTTAAGGGTGCTTTCACTTATGTTTCTTGGAATGCTGACGAATCAGGCAAGAAGTATATTGTAGCCAATACTACCGGCTTGCAGAAAGCTTTGTGGGAATTCTACGAAGTAGTTCCGGGCGAATGGATGACAGACCAAATCAAGTCTAACTTGAAACTGGTTAACGGTAACTTGGTTCCGACTGATGGTGTAACAAACGGTCCTCTGCCTTCTAATACCAAGGTTGTTTACAACCAGGCAGATGAAACTCTGACTTACAACAACTACAGCGGTACTCCGGTTAACTGGGATTACAAATTGTTCATCCCTGTGAAGTTCGGTTACAAGTGGAAGACATTCACTTTGACATTCGAAGTTGATGTTAAGAAGAACTCTGGTACTCCTGCTCAAAGATAATCATCACTGCAGATAACTAATAAAAGAGAGTGTTTCCGGAAAAGAAGCACTCTCTTTTCTATAAAAACAAAAGAACAATGAGACGAACGATTTTGGCTATGTTGACAATAGCTTTCGGTTTTTTATATTCTTGTACCAATACTAACAGTACAGAGTCTACTCATTCTTTCGCCGGTACATTCATAACGGAAAATGGCGTGAGGTTTGAACTCCGTGCAGACTCAACCACCCTCATCACTTTCTCTGATTCAGTGAAGTATGAAGGTACATGGAAGTCTTGCAAGGCCGAAGACCACTTAGAGTATGCCAATATCGAATTTGGAGGTTATCAGGAATACTATTATTTAAAAGATGAAAAGCTTTACCGAAGTGAGCGCGAAATGCGCCACGATGCTTTGGGAACAAAAGTGAAATATCAGGAATAAACTGAAGAGTAAAACATTTGCATAGAAGAGGCTATCTCAAGTGCATTTTGAGACAGCCTCTTGCTTTTTTCAGCAATTCACCATTTAGACAGTTGTACGCAGCAAAAGTGACAAGAATTTATAAGAGTTTGAACAATATAACAAGCTATCTTCTTATGTACTCAGCAGAATCAAGCAAAGCCGGCCTAGAAATATAGTGTGATTCTCATAAGAGATTATATGCTTAGCCCAAAAGCCACTGAAAGAATTATCACAGAGGCCGTTGAAGCAGTGAAGGACTGGCAGGCTTTAAGAGTAAAGCCAGAAATAGGTAGACAGGAAATGGATAGATTCATAAACTTATTCTAGCTAATTTATACCCGAAAAGATATAATCTCTTTCTCCTTTAATCTTTTTATACCCTTATGGGTGTAATAACGAAAATATATTCTATCTTTGTACCCCAAAGGGTATAAAAATGGAATATACGGAACAAACAACATTATCCAAATATGTAAAAGCGATGCGTAAGCAGTACAATCTGACCCAAGTGGAACTTTCGGAAAAGTCAGGAGTAGGCTTGCGCTTTGTCCGTGAATTGGAGCAAGGCAAACAGACGCTGCGGTTGGACAAGGTAAACCAGCTACTGTCTTTGTTCGGCAGCGAAGTTGGCGCAGTACCTATAACTAAAACTGACGAATGATGAAGCAGGCATTGATAAATCTCCGAGGAATAAAAGCCGGTATCCTCACAGAGGATGAGGATGGCTATACCTTCCAGTACGATACGGAATTCCTGCAGTCGGATGTTGCAGAAGCTGTCAGTCTCACATTACCCTTGACAGAGAAAGCCTATCACGACAAAGTGCTGTTTCCTTTTTTCGACGGGCTGATACCCGAAGGATGGCTGCTTGACATTGCGGAAAAGAACTGGAAAATAGATGCACGTGACCGAATGTCACTGTTGCTGGCGTGCTGTAAAGACTGTATCGGTGCAGTGGGTATCGAACCTATAAATGAGGAGGATTAAAAATGGCAAAATGTCTGTATTGCTACAAAGAACTGAATGGAAATGAGAGGGATTTCCACAAGGCTTGCTCAAAAAAGATATTCGGGACACTAGAGGCGCCTATATTGCCTTATACGCACAATAATCTCAACGATTTGGCAAGGCAGGTAATTCGCAGTCAGACCACACTGACCGGAGTGCAGGCCAAATTATCATTGGATATCAACAAAGGAAGTAAAAACGAGCCTGGACGATTTACGATTGTAGGCTTATGGGGGCGCTATATTTTGAAGCCGCAAACCGAACGGTTCGGCAATCTTCCCGAATTAGAGGATCTGACAATGCATCTTGCGGAGATAGCCAAGATACGAGTTGTGCCGCATAGCCTCATCCGCTTTGAGGATGGTGAATTATGCTATATCACCCGGCGCATAGACCGCACGAATGAAGGAGGGAAATTGGCTATGGAAGACATGTGCCAACTTTCTGAAAAACTCACTGAACAAAAATACAAAGGTTCTTATGAACAGATTGCGAAGTTAGTGCTGAGATATTCATCCGCTCCCAAATTGGACCTGGTGAATTTCTGGGAGCAAGTCGTCTTTTCATGGATAACCGGTAATGCCGACATGCATTTGAAGAACTTCTCGCTTTATAGTCCCCAACAAGAGGTATATACGCTCACACCAGCATATGACATGCTGTCTACCGCATTGGTGATGCCTGAAGACACCGAAGAACTTGCACTTACACTAAACGGCAAAAAACGTAAATTAAAGAAGGCTGACTTTGTCACGTCCATACGGGCGTCGGGATTGGACGAAAAAGTAATAGAAAACCTCTTCAAGAAACTCTTGAAAGTAGAAACCAAATGGATGGAGTTCATCAGTCTCTCTTTTCTACCGGAGGAGATGCAAATATCATATAAAGACATGATAAGCATAAAACTCAATATGCTGAAATGATACGAAACCCAACAAGGATTTCCTCTTTCTATCGCCCTTCTCTCTTTACTTCAATCCACCTTCTGAAGAAAGGGTCATCCAGTTCATACCCCTCATTACGTATCACATATCCTTGTTGTCCAAGTCGCTTACTGAAAGCTGTACTTGGAGAATCAATACCGACAGCTTGTAGAAAAGGAAGACTGGACGGAGTCCCCATCTGCATAGTTAAGCCTATCAAGACTTTTTTATCTGTTTTATTGAAAGTGCTCCATAAACGTTCATAATCCATATCGTGTACATGGGTCAACTCCGTAATGGCAGTTTCCACCAAAGTATCACTGTAACCGTTTTGTTTCCAGTTATTCCATGTCTGGTAAGCCAGTTGCTGGGTGTAATAGGGATGACAATTGGTGAACGACAGAATGCTGCGGCCTATCGTTTCAGCATCCATATCCTCACCCAAGAGAAGAAAGCCATTCTTGAGAAACTCATAGAAGTTATCTTGAGGAATCTTACCCAACTTCATCAAATATCCAAAATGATAGAAAGGGGATTTCTTTTTTTCGAAGATTTCCTGCATCATCGATTCCTGGCTACCTAAGAAAATGTAATTGGCATGGTTGTAAGTCTGTAGAATAGACCTCAATTTTTTATCCAGATTCTTGTCCAATGTACGTATTTCTTGGAATTCGTCCAGTACTACAATCGGTTTCTTGTGTGGATTCTTCATTCCCAGTTTATCAATCAGTGTGAATACATCCTCTAACAGAATGAAGCCATCCATTGACGGCTGAAATGAAACTTCTATGCCATCCGTCATGGGATTGGTTGAAATGGTGGGGATAAAACGAAAGTGAGTGATAAGATGTTTCAGACGTTCCATAGGATATTGCTGAAGCATAATCCACAATAATCGTGCGGCAAAGTCGGCAGTGCCTGTTACCAACTGCAGGTTCAACTGAAAAACGGGACGTGACAATCCTTTCGTTACTTTTTGAACGAGGCTGGTCTTGCCGAAACGTCGTGGGCTAATAAGTATCAGGTGATTCTCACTTGCAAGTATCTCTCTTACTTTTTCTTGTTCCGCTACTCTATCCGTAAAGTATTCACCGTCTACAATTGTACCGAATTTAAATGGATTATTCATATTGCGACTTTTTTCAATGCGACTTTTTTCGCAAATATAAGAAATATATTTGAGTTCATTCTGAAAGACTGGCTAAAATGAAGAAATACATTATAAACTTCTGTTTTGCTTCATTTTATTGTATATACTTGTAAGGTAAACCTTTTATAAATAAATTGGAAATGAATAGAAATGAAATTACCTTACAAGAGATGTTCTCCTCAGTCATCGGGGAACTCCGGGAAAGCGGCAGGTGGGGGACGGCACACATCTACCAGTCAGCGGTGAATGTATTCTCGGCATTCACCAAATGGCAACCGATGCCCATGCGCAAACTGAGCCCGACCGTACTGAAGAGGTTCGAAAACTTCCTCAGGCAGAGGAATTGCAGTTGGAACACTGTGTCCACCTACATCAAGACGGTACGCTCGGTGTATCATCGGGCGGTGGACAGAAAGTACATACGGTATGTACCCAGACTGTTTGAGCATGTGTATACCGGCACACGGGCAGACAGGAAGAAGGCGCTCGAAGCATCAGACATCAGCAGCCTGGTAAGGGAGACGGAAAGGAGCCTGCAAGGAGGGACGCTCCCAAACGCACAGCAAAAAACAAGGATTTTCTTCGTACTCATGTTCATGCTCAGGGGCATACCTTTCGTGGATCTGGCATACCTGCACAAAAGGGACCTGCAGGGAAATATACTATCGTACAGACGACGGAAGACGGGACGGGCGCTGACCGTGTCACTCACACCCGAAGCCATGCAGATGGTGAGAATAATAGCAAACAAGGACAAGGACTCTCCTTATTTATTCCCCATATTACAAAGTGAGGAAGGCACAGAAGCGGCATACCGGGAATACCAGTCGGCACTCAGGGCATTCAACCAACGTTTGGCAGTACTCAGACAATGCTTGGGAATGCAGTCGGCACTCAGTAGTTATGCGGCACGCCATACTTGGGCGACCATGGCTTACCACTGCGAGATACATCCTGGAATCATATCAGAAGCCATGGGGCACTCTTCCATCACAGTGACGGAAACTTATCTGAAGCCTTTCAGCAACAGAAAGATTGACGAAGCCAATCAAAGGGTAATTTCTTTTGTAAAAAACGAAGGATATCCAGTATAAAAGAGATTACTTCTTTTGAGGAAGTAGAGCAAACTTGTGGTTTCTTTTTTATAGTCTTCAAACAAAGTTTTGAGGAGCGGATTGATATTGGCTTTACAAAAAGTTACCCAACGTAAGCAATAAACTGAAAGATAGAATCTTATATTGAAAATTAGAGACTTTTTCACTTCATAATTTCTATTGCAGCTCTTCTATGATGTTGGATATTAAGACTATATATTATCTTTCCAATATCCCAACGGGTTGATTTTTACTATTCTGAACAAACCCCACCTATTTTCTCCTTATTCCTTGGTTATTAACGAAATTAACAAGATTTCATTACCTGCGAAGTAACGGAAAATCATATAACAAAACGGATATAGGAATGGAATATAAAATGAGAGATTATTCACTTTTTTATTTTTTAAATTTATAAATTTAAAGTTTTCAATTATGAACAAGAAGTTTCTAAGTGTGATCCTGTTCAGTGCCTTAATGGTTGGTACTGCAGGAACTTTCACGTCTTGTAAGGACTATGATGATGACATTGATCAGATCAACAATGAGTTGACTGGTATCAAGGCTTCAATCAGCGACTTACAGGCAAAAGTGGGCGATGGTAAGTTTGTTACCAACGTTGTGAAAAATGGTGATGGTATTACAATCACTTGGAGTGATAATACTACTAGCACCATTGGAACCATTAAAGGCGATAAAGGGGATAAGGGTGATGCTGCTACAATCACCATCGATCCAGTTACTAAAAATTTCATCATCAACAACGAAGATACCGGTATTTGCTCTGAAGGTAAGAATGGAGTAAACGGCATCAATGCTAAAGCTCCTTCTATCAGTAAGGAAACCGGTAATTGGGTGACTTACGAATGGGATGCTGAAAAGAATGACTATGTCGGCACTGATACTGGCATTTCTGCCATGGGCGCAAGTACTTATGTCGTAGATAAGACCAGCTACTGGGAACTGCACGTTGCAACAAGTGAAAATGGTGAAGGCGAACCTGCTGTCATCAAATTACCCAAAGCCGCATCTATTACAAGCTTGAAAGCGGTTTCTATTAATGACGGTAAGATTGAAGCTGCTAATGTTACAATGAGCTATGGTAAGGCATTGGGTACTGATGTGAAATTTAATAATGTAACATATAAGAAAGACGCTATTTTGCTTTCACAGACTAGTACATTAAGTGCCATTGTAAATCCTCAGGATGCCGATGCCACTAAATATGCTTATGTTTTGTCCGATTCAAAAGGTAATATGCCTTTCAAGGTGACTAATCCGGTAGCTAACATGACTGAAGATGCATTGACTCGTGCAGCTTCAGTGAACAAGGGTGTATTCGATATGACTGTAGAGTATCTTTCTACAGCAAATTGTGGTAAATCTGCAGGAACTTATGCTTTAACGACTGAAACTGCCGACGGTTTGGTCGCTTCCGCATATGATGTAAAAGTGACAGAAAAGACTGTTAATACAATTACTGTAACTAACCTGAAAGATCTTTCTGTTGACATCAATAAGGAACTTGATTTAATCAGATGTTTCAAAAATGCTAATGTTGCTACTGTTGATGGTGTTACTGTTGCCGATTTGACTCCTTATATCGTTGATTACTATTTTGAAATTGCCGATAAGACTGCTGCAGCAAATCTTGGTGCAACTATATCAGGAAATACGATTAAGGCTGAAAAGGCTGGTAGTCTTAATATTAAAGTAAATTATCTGTTAGTAAATGGAACTGTTGCAGAAGCTACAACTGCCAAGACTATTACAGTAACCTTTAAATATGTTGCTCCTTCAACAACTTTAGGTGATGTAGAATGGACAGTAAATAAAACTAATGCTGCTTTCTTCTTGCCATTGGGTGATATTCAAGCAGCTTTGGCTGGTTCAACTGACACTGACCTGCCTTCTGTTGCAAAGGTTGGAAGCATTACTTGGGCAGACGGCAAGGCTCTTACTGAAAAGACAATCACAGTAAACGGTGTGAAATATGGTAAGGATGGAACTGCATTCGATGAAAGCTGGATTACAACAATTGATGCAAGCACTCTTTATGTTAAAAACAGTGCAGGTCAATATGTTTCAGCGGCTGGCTCTAAGATTCAGACCCCGTTGTACATCAAGTTCAGTTTCGATTACACTAAAGCATTCCCAGCAGAAGAAAGCTATCAAATTGTATTGGGCTTGAAGAAGAAGGGAGCCGCAGTAAACGCCTTTGAAATTCCTGTTAAGGTTACTATCAAGTCTCCGGCTGAGTCAGCTGTAACTCCGTTCAGCAGACTGTCTGCTTACTTCGTTGGTGACAACGCTGTAGCTTACGGTTCAGCAGATGGTACAGATGTTACTTATAACTTGTTCAAGCTGTACAAAGACATGGGTGCTGAAAAGACCAATGTAGCGTTTACTGAAACGCTTCACGAAATTGATGGACACACTTGTACACCATGGATTACAACAACCGGTGTTGCTGGTGATATCAGCGTTGAGGTATACGACAATGCTGCGGATGCAGACAACAGAGACAACGTTTACTCAACTCGTGAAATCCAGGCTGCTTATACTGTATTCGGCAACGTTCACATCGCTAAGATTGTAGATAAATTCAACTTGACAGTTAAGTCTGAAATCAAGGAAGGTGCCTTGGAAGCTACTGCAGCTGCAAATGCTTCTGGCAATGGTGTTAGTCCTATCAAGGTTAGCTTGAAGAACATCACTGCTAAGGATGTTTACGGAGAGGCTTATAACTTGACTCAGATGTATAAGAAATCAGGTGCTAATTATGTAGAGGATACAACTGAGCCTATGGATAGTAGAATCCAAAGCGTGAGAGTTGTTTTGGCTGATGACAATGCCAAAGAATATTTGGCTATTGAAGACCATGGTGGAAATCAGTTTGCTCCGACTGAGACTGACGCTTACTCTTACTTCTCAGTAGTGAAGAAGAGCGCAGAAACTGCATTGCAGAACGATGTTCCATGTAAGGTTTCTCTCGTTGTACTTGATAAGTGGGGTGCTACCACAACCACTACTGTAACAATTACTTTGAAGAAGTAAGATATATAGTACATAGATAGACTTGAGGGTATTCCGATAAAACGGAATACCCTCTTTTTTTCTCCAGAAATTTATTTTCCATCACTTTGCTTCCACACTTCCACCCACCTCCTGCATCCCCCTATCCATCGGCATTTGAGCTGCTGTGGAAGCAACCAAAAAAGGTGGAAGCAAAATCTGCTTCCACCTACTCAAAACGCCTAAGTTTTACCGTAACCTACTCGTCTCTACCATAATACCCCGTGCAAGGTACATAAATCGGTTGGTTCAGTTTTCCTGTATTCTCGAGCTTGCCTTCGCTGCGAAGCAGGCGAATATGAAGCTGTGCCGTAGAGCGCATCATTCCGCAGAGGCTCTGAAAATCACTGCGCGTAAGGAACTGATGCGTAGAGAAGTAGCTCGTCAGCCGCCTGTCAATCTCCTTGTCACTCAGTTTTTGGGAATGCTCATTCAGCCCCAGTGGTTTAGCTTTGATAGCGCCTATCTCATTCTTCAGTACCTGGTCGGCACGAAACTTGATGCCCTTCAGCTTAATCTTGGTGGTTTTACGTTTGGTCGCAGCGGTCACCGGCTCCGTGCTAGTCAGTACGGGATGAAAGTAACCGATACCGTCCAGATGCACCTGCCGCCCCTCGGCAAGGTCTTCCCCCATGACGTGCGACAAGGCATCCAGCACCGCCGAAACATCAGTCTTCGTCAACGAACAGCGTTCCTGAATCCGACGTCTCAGTTCGGCAGTACTGGTAGAGCCGTTCAAGCGGATGCGCGGATGAAGTATCTTTTCTTCCCGCTGTTTGTCTTTAGGTTCCGGGAGCTCATACCAATCGAATAAAATTGCCATAGTTCAATGTCTTTTAAGTTGTTGTACAATACGTTCGCGCCCTATGCGGAATAGGTGCGGGTTACGTACTTCATCCGTAAAAGCTTTGGGAAGAGAAACGCCTAACGACCATGAACAGCTCTGCTTACGGTCGTCAAGCGATTGCTTCATGGCCGTAAGCAGAGCTGTTCATGGTCGTTAGGCGTCATCTATTCCCTATACAAAAGTAGACAAACAAAGGGAGAAAAACAAAGGAATGCCTATGTTTTAAAAAAGAAATCCAAAGGTTTCCGATACCACGCTGTATAGTTTGTGGAAGCAGGGATTTATTTAATAATTATTCTGCTGAATACTTGTTTTCCGCCTTCTGATATCGTATCTTTACGAGAATTATATTTACTTAAACAAGCTGACAAACAGAATGAAAATTACCTTGATTAGAGCAGAAAAAGAGAGCGGAAAGGAAGCCCTCAGCACCCTGGAAACGGATGCACTGATTAAAAAACTAAAAACCGAAACCAAAGCCGGACATGTATCGACCCTCCGGGCCATCCTTCCTCAACTGGAGGGTACTTGCGCCCAATACGAACATATAGACAAACTGCCACGCATCTACCCTGCCGTGGAATATAGCCGTACGCAAGAGGGAGAACGGCGGATGAAGAACTATAACGGACTCGTACAACTGGAAGTAAACCGTCTGTCGGGCATTGCCGAAGCGGAATATGTAAAGCAACAAGCCGCCCTGCTGCCACAGACCTTTGCCGCTTTCTGCGGTTCCAGCGGACGGAGTGCCAAGATATGGGTATTGTTTGCCCTGCCCGACGGCACGACGCCGAAGCGGGAGAGCGATGCCGCCTTGTTTCATGCCCACGCCTACCGTATGGCGGTGAAGTGCTACCAGCCCTTACTGCCGTTTGCCATTACATTGAAAGAACCTTCCCTTACCCAGAGTTGCCGCATGACTCTGGACGGATATCCATACTACAATCCTGCCGCTGTGCCTTTCTGCTTGGAACAACCCCTCGGCATGCCCGAGGAAGAGAACTTCCGGCAACGAAAACTCGCAGAAAAGAACCCGCTGTTGCGGCTGCATCCGGGCAGTAAAGCTTCGGACACCTTCGCCGTACTCTTCGAATCAGCCCTTGACCGTGCATTTCGCGAATTGGACGGCTGGAAACGGGACGAGGATTTACGGATACTGCTGGTGCCTCTGGCCGAACATTGTTTCAAGGCAGGCATCCCCGAAGAGGAAGTAGTCCGCCAGACATTGATGCACTATTACCGGGAAACGGATGAATTCATTGTCCGTCAAACGATTCATAACCTATATCAAGAGCTTAAAGGCTTCGGGAAAAAGAGCAGTCTGACGCAAGAGCAGGAGAGCGTTTTCCGGCTGGAAGAGTTTATGGGCCGCCGGTATGAGTTCCGCTACAACACCGTTCTGGATGATTTGGAATACCGTCAGCGCGACTCCGTCCATTTCTATTTCAAGCCTGCTGACCAGCGTGCCCGCAGTACGGTCTCCATGAATGCCCTGAAGGAGGGTATCCGCGTATGGGACCGCGACATCAACCGTTTCCTTACTTCAGACCATGTGCCACTCTATAATCCCGTCGAAGAATACCTTTACGATACCGGCCGCTGGGACGGGAAAGACCGCATCCGGGCGTTGGCCGACCTCGTCCCGTGCCACAATCCTCATTGGCGGGAGTTGTTCTACCGCTGGTTCCTGGGCATGGTGGCACACTGGCGTGGAATGGACCGGCAACACGGAAACAATACTTCTCCTCTGCTTGTCGGTTCCCAAGGGTTCCGGAAATCTACCTTTTGCCGCATTTTGCTGCCACCGGAGCTGCGTTTCGGCTATACGGACAGCATCGACTTCAAGAGCAGGCAGGAAGCGGAACGCAGCCTGGGACGCTTTCTGCTCGTCAACATCGACGAGTTCGACCAAATCAACATCAACCAGCAGGGCTTCCTGAAGCATCTGCTGCAGAAACCGGTTGCCAACCTGCGCAAACCCTACGGCAGCACCATCCGGGAGATGCGGCGGTATGCCTCCTTCATCGGCACCAGCAACCAGAAGGACTTGCTGTCCGACCCCAGTGGCAGCCGCCGTTTCATCTGCATTGAGGTCACCGGTCCCATCGATACGAATGTCACCATCAACTACCGCCAGCTCTATGCGCAGGCTCTGAATGCCGTAGCCAAAGGTGAGCGCTACTGGCTGGATGATGCCGATGAAGCCATCTTGAAGCGGACGAACCGGGAATTTGAACAGCTCACCCCACTGGAACAACTCTTCCACAGCCATTTCCGTGCGGCAGAAGAGGATGAGGAGGGGCAATGGATGATGCCCATGCAGATTATTTCCGCCTTGCAGACAAAGACGCGTGACCGTCTGGCTATCAATAAGGTGGCCGTATTCGGGCGGACGCTCAAGAAGCTTGAAATACCGAACAAGAAGTCACGGCAGGGGACGCTGTACCATGTAATGCCGCTGGATTAAATGCTCTGCAGTAACCCCGCACAAGCATCTTCCAGAATGTCCAGCACATACTCAAAACCTTCGGAACCGCCGTAATAGGGGTCCGGTACATGGTCGGCATGGGTAAACTTTGTACAGTATTCCGTCATGCGGTGTATCTTGCTCCATTCGGCGGTTGAAGGGGCACGATCTTTCAGGTCGTCGATGTTGCGGTCGTCCATACCGATAATCAGGTCGAAGTTGTAAAAATCCTCGGTACGTACGGGTCGCGAAAGATGCGTCAGATTGTATCCACGGCGGG
>OGFU01000351.1_pt1 | contig 20112 bp, 22 predicted proteins | sample 1571061 | NCBI WGS metagenome assembly OGFU01 (sample SAMEA2582063, study PRJEB24529) | metagenome | biome: Human gut stool | place: China | collected 2011 | reverse complement strand
GTTCAAAAGGTGCTTTATGGGGCTTCATTAGCTGGAAACCTGATTTTATTAGCTGAAACCGAAAATTCTGCTAATGGCATTAGCTGGCTAATTTTGGTGATAGGTTCAAAATGAAAAATGCGAAGATCGTCTTTCACATGGAAAAATGACCTTCGCATTTTCTTAAAGGGATACCCCAGACAGGATTCGAACCTGCGGTCTCCTCCTTAGGAGCGTGGAACGTTAGGCATGGAGGACGTTATGAACAAGAGCGGTATTATTTTCTGTATTTTCGAACACCGTAATATTTTTACGATAATTTAAAAATGCCTCGAAAAAATATTTCATTGAATTGAGCTTTGTGATATAATAATAGCACAGCAAAAATTGTGTTAGGGAGGACAAACAATATGCTCACCAAGATTACGCTTGATAATTTCAAGTCGTTTAAAAACAAAACTACCGTTGACCTGGCTAAAACTAATTATACGATCCTTCCGCAGAATGTTGCGGACAACGGCATTCTGAAGGGGTGTATTTTTGTTGGTGCAAATGCTTCCGGTAAATCTACAATTATTCTCGGAGTGAAACTACTCCTTGATTTTCTCTTTTCTGAAAGAAATCTTAATTCAGGTATCTTCCTCTGTATGTTTGGAAACGGACCGTGTTATTCGCTTTCCTATGAATTCCTGGTCGAAAAGAAGAAGATTAATTATTTTTTTGAGGTTGATGTGGTCAAAAAGATCATTTCTGAAAAGCTTTGGATTGATGATGCGCTTATGCTTGAAAGAATGGGGCTTTCGGCAAAGTCGTACATTGCCGAACCAGCTGGGGTGAACTATGATGAAGCAGATGTCAGCAAGGACACACTGTTTTTACGGACGCTGTACTTTAACACAAAGTTTACTTCCAATCCTACGCTGAGTGCATGGATGGACTATCTAAAAAAATCTATATATATCAACATGTTTGACAAGAACATTATCTCTTATGGCAAAGCAGAAGTATCGGTTGCACGTTATCTTGACACGAGTGGTTGCGAATCAATCAATCGTTTCTTTGACGAATACAACTTTGAACAGAACATCGAATATGATCACAGCAGCAAGGGCGGTAATGTACGTTTTGTTGTCGAAGGAGATAACACTGAAAAAGGAATCTTTTTCAAGCGTAAGGGCATCGAAGTACCGATTCCTTTTGTAGAAGAATCTCTTGGCAATCAAAATCTTCTCCGTATCCTTCCAGCATTTCTGAATGTTATCAATAGCGGAGGTATGCTTCTAATTGATGAGTTTTCAAGCGGATTCCATAATGAACTTGAAAGCCTTATGGTTAGATACTTTATGGAAAAAGCCGACCGGGCGCAGATGTTATTCGTTTCCCATTCAACAAATCTACTCAGTAATTCTATTCTCCGTCCCGACCAAGAGTATTCTGTCGAATTTCAAAATGGAAACGGAAGTACAGTAAGGAGATTCTCATCGGAACAGCCGCGATCTGCGCAAAACATTGAAAAGATGTATGTCAGCGGCGTTTTTGGCGGTCTTCCTGAATATAAAGAGGTGAGCGATGAAGCTGAATAAGAATAAGAGTATCGGCAGAGTTCTCTTTATTGTAGAAGGCAGTCGGACAGAGTTTTCGATTTTGAGAAGGATTTTTTGTAACATTCTTGGATACAGTTATATAGAAAAACGTAGAAATAGGCCGACCTACTTTGTAAGCATTCAAGATCGCTTTTCGCAGATTGCTGTTGTCAATACGAGAGAGAGCAATATCCGTGATATCAGTGAGAACGAAAAATATCTCGATGATGTGTTTGATGTGTTGCGCGAACAATACAAGTTCCCGATTGACCAGTCAGCAATTTACTATCTATTTGACCGCGATCCGAAATCGAACACAGATCCTGCATTGATTGAAAAATATATCCTATCCCTTGCAAATCCGTATGACAACAACGATTATAAAGCTGGGCAATTACTTTTGAGTTATCCGAGCATAGAAAGCTATCTTGTCTCAAATTTCAGAGATGCAGCAAATTTCTTGCGCTTTTCACTTGGAACGGATGCCAAAAAGTACATTGGTCAAAATACGGATATTCAGATAAACAAAATTTCGGAAGAAACGATGATAAATGCGGCAGATGAGTTTTTGCAATACCTTGTGAGTGAACGGATTGCTTTCAATATTGATGAATTTTCGGAGGCAGGACACGCAATATTCACGAAACAAGAAGCCGAATATCTGGCTGGCAGAGGGTTTAGGCTGTTTTCTATGCTAACGCTTGCTTTCTTGCAAATGGGTATCATTGAAATGGAAGAAAAGCTACAATAATAAGACTAAATACTTCCATATAGGCGCCATGAGATAAAAACCGTAGTTTTTTCGCCCTGAAATGTTGTGATTCAGACAAAAACACTGCTCTCATGCCTGCACTCCACGTTTCACGTTAGTATGGATGTTTTCAATTTGGAGTTGTGACGGTCGAAACTTTTCAGCGGTAAACCCTCTTTTGACGATTCGGGAAGGCCGGCCCGAAAACAGAAAAAGCGCGTTCATCGTTCTGTTCCGGGAGAACAGCGAGTGAACGCGTTATGTATAGAGAAAAATGTTCTGCACAACTTTCAACTAGAAAGTTGAAAATAGAGTTGCACAGGTTATCTTGCGTTTACATAGATTTACGGGAAAGCGACTGCTGATTTTAGCAGAAAATTGGAAAAGGAAACCTTAGAGGCATTTTTGACTCTCACGGGATTCGAACTGGGACTCAGGTTTAGAAGCATGATTGCAAGGGCACATTTAGATATACCCACGTGGTTGCCTGCAAGAAATTTTTGTCAGTAAATTCTTAATAAGATGAGTTGAGAAATGCTTGCATAGAAAACTCAATTGTGTATTCAATAGATTTTTAACAAGCGCAGGTGGATTTGAAATTATGGTTATATCGCCCAAGAACAGTCCGATTGGAAATATGTTGGTGGAGATAAGTGAAACCCAATAAATCTCGGAAAATTTGTAGGTTGAAAATCTCCAGGATTTATTTGTGGTATGTTATTAGCTTGTTTTAGATTCTATAGATAAAAGCTGACAGAATGACAGGTGAAAATTGTCATATAATATACATCAGACATCCAAGAAGAAAACAAACTTCATGAGGAATGTTAATAAGAGCGTCTATATGGAGAAAGCCTTATTAAAATTGTTGAAAATCGAGGCGATAATTGGAGATAGACAGCATAATCTTTAACAGCACCCTAGTAACTTTAAGGTGCCAGAATTGCATTAGCTGTTGCCTTTTCTGCTCTTCAATTAAGGAATAGAAGATTGAATTTGAGGCATCTTGAAAGGCCTTGATGATTTCATCTTGTAGCCCCTTGGAAAATGGCTGTATATAAAGATTTCCATCATCGTCAGAAAAAGACTTTTCAATATCTACACGTAAATTTTCGCCCTTGGAATTAATGGCGACCACGAATTCTCCAGCTTCTTGAGTGCAAAGATATCTATATTTCATAGATGAAATGTAATACCCCTGTTGAATAGAGCTTTGGACAAACTCATTAGAGCGTAATCCACTACCATTAAGTACGGCTTGGCTTATTCCCGCTAATGTGCCGGAGAGAGATTCATCATTTTCAGAAGTGTCTTCCTCGATGTCATCTTCTGATGTTGATGCTTTTTTGACGGTTATACCTACTACAGTTTTAAGTTTCCAATTATCAAAACTGTATGCAGAAAGTTGATCATAGAAATTTACTTTATTTTTGTCAGTTAGAAGATCTAAATTAACATGTGCTAAATCGACTTCTGATTCTTCTGACGAATCAGTCATTGCTTGCAAAAGCTCTAAAGCTTTTTGTGCATCGAAAGAGGATGGTTGCCGGATATCTATTGCAACATCAGATGTGCTTTTCTTACGAATAGCAATTCGGACATATCGGGTCTCTTCTTGTATGAGCTTGTTTTTTCCAGGTAGCTTGCGCTTATATGACATGTTTACAATAAGCTCAGAGTCTGATTTAATTGGTTGCTCAATTACATATCCTTGAAAATGAGAAGAACGGTATATGTTGAACTTGTCAGCAAAAAAGTCAAGAATATCAACATCATCTAAATGCTTTCGTAGTTTAGCATTGATTAAAGTGGATTTTTCATAATTTCCATCGCTGACAATCATTTGAGTGATATTGGTCATTTCTTGCCCACCAAGAAAAATTGTATAAACATCCTCAGCAAATGTTTGAGCATTTATTGAAGTAAATATAATTCCCTGTTTGCTAAGATAGCTCTTGATTGCTGCCGGTTTGATTTTCTGCTCCGTAATTAAGCGCATTAATTCGGCACAATCTGTATACTCTGTAACCATTACAAAATACCCCCCGTTTCGATTGGTGACAAATATCTATTATCAATAAAGTCGATTGCGATTTTTGCGGCCTCAAAATCGTCTATTGGAGTTTCTCCAGACTTCAGAGCAGTTATAAAATTTTCTTTGATAAAATCAACGTCGCCGTTCTTTCGAGGATAAAATAAAAATACATATTTATCAGAACCTTGAAGTTGATAATATTTAAATAGGCTCCATGCATATCTAAAGTTGTCGACAGTTGATTCGTCAAAGAAAAATAGCATATTTTGAGTACGGGGTTCTGAATATGTGTTTTCACCGATGCTTTTTGTTACGAAGTATGTGCTTTTTCCAAGTAAATACTTGGAATACATTCCGTTGATTGTAAGAGATACTTGTGATGTTTTGTTGGATTCGTTTATACTCGGATATATAAATGTGAATCCAGTGTGATAGGAAGTCTTAATTTTTGCAAATAAGCTCATCCACTGAGAAATACGATCGTTAGCGGCAATAAAAATATTTATTGGATTTCTACGATTTGGAAAGGAAATTTTTGAGAGGTAGTTATAAAATTTTTGTGAATTGAATGTGTCATTAGCGTGGATTAACAAAAGACCAGTGTTGAGAGTAGTGTTTGCTAAATCGACATCTGCGAGTTCAGGAGCAGATTGGGCACATTCTATGTTGTTGATTAATTCTTTTACCCATTCTTCGATAGTCGCCTGTGTAATTGAGGACATTTGACGATTTTTACATTCAATAATGATTCCTTGGTTTCCCGTACTATAAGGATTATTGAATTTGCAAAGTAAATCGATGCCGTGTGTTTTCTTTTTGTGAGAGGAACGAGTACACTTTATTTCTTTATCACGAGCAAGCTCTATCCATCCCAAGTTAGCAAAAAGGACTTCGCCAAAGCCTTCAAGTTTTTTACCGATTTTAGATGCATGTTCTCCCATTATAGCTCACCTCCCATGATAATATTGATGCATTCTAGAGTTTCATCATCAATATCATCTCGATCTTTTGATGTCACAACGGATCCGCTTGAATATAAAGTAAGGGCAACGGGGCCTACTCCCTTTTCGATTGAAACGGTTAACTGGGAAATGCAACTTTTGTATTTTTGAACCATATTTCGAGGCTTGTCTAATGATGATAAGCAAACACTGCAAGTGGCTACAATCCCATCATCTATTAAAACATCTGTGATTTTCATCCTAGAGAATTTGATGTCGTTCATGTTTAGAAGGCGATTTAATGTCTGAATGTATTCAATTTTGTTGCTATCAATGGTAATTTGATTATGAGATGCTTGTACAAGAGTGGTAATCACCATATCTACACATCTTTTACTGCCCCAAAGAAGTAGTTTCTTCGAAAAAGTAAAGATATCGAATTTTACGATATGCTGTTTCTTCATGGCAATAGTTTCAAATTTATTGCTTTCGAAATTATATACCTTTTGGTTTTGAAGTGTTGAAATTAAATAATAGCCTCCAATATAATTTTGACTCTGCTCACTTATCACACAGTGTAAGTCTGCTGAATCCATTTGTAAAACATTACTAATAATAAGATTCCAAGACATGTTTTCCTGAAGTTTTACATTAAAAATAGATAATTTGCTTGAGGCCAATGCGAATCCCTCCTAAATAAATGTACAGATTAATGATTATTTGGGTGATTTGAATTTCAACTCAGTTGCAGAACGGCCTATATGCCCAGTGTCCGTTCTTATGTTGCCTAGAAAGTTTTTTGCCTTCGACAAAATCTAACAGGATTTTGTTGTCTGTTGCCACTGACATTTCACACAATGCCAACACATTAGCATTCATAATATAATAATGGGTCCGTAAGAATTTTTCGATTTTCTGCCAACGTAAGGCTTTCTTGTCCAGTTTTATACCGCTCAAAACATCGCATCTATGAGTGATGCTTTGATAGAGGAGAGCGTGAATTCGATAAGCACGGTAGACTCACCAGTATCAATGTTTGCATTGATTGCATCGCAGTATTCCTATTGGTGGTCATGAATGATAAATTTGACTGGTAGCTACGCAAACACTGGTTTTTATTTGGAAAGTGGTAGTGTATGCCAGAGACGTCCAACACACCCGTTACCGTCTGGAAAGGGATGAATTGATTCAGTTCATGGTGGAACACACAACCTCGAATCGGTATATGCAAATTGCTGTGCTTTGTCCAGTCCAGTAGTTCCACAACTAAATCGGACGCATATTGTGGCCGTGCACCAAATGTAGGACATGCCCATCCTGATCCTATGCGGAACATGCCCGATTCTTCTGCAAGGTCACGCGTCATAATGCTGTGAGCCAACAGGAGCTCGTCCACGGAATATAGGACAAGTCCATTGAGCCGTTTTCGTAAATCTCAGAAGCATTTTTAATCTCAGCAAAATCTTTAAGTGGTGAAGGAACCCATATGCCTACTATTCAGAACGGCAGTGATCTGTTTAAGATTTAGAGTGATTTGCTCAATGGCAAGAGACCAGTGAATGGTACGAATACGGTTAATACGGCGCAGATTTGGAATGCTGGAGAAGCGACTGTGAACAGAAAACTAACCGGTCAACTCGGAAATTTCTGAAACAGAATCAACTACTTTATTTGTGATTTGGGAGGGGCTAGTTGCTTTTCATGCGTATCTCATAATTATAGTTTTTATTATCTACAGTATAGCACGCACTACTCATTTCATCAATCAAAATTTTGACATACGTGAGTGATGCTTTGTATGGAGAAAAGTGTTTTACACGGTTTCCAGTAGGAATGTGGAAAATAGATTTACACAAATTATCTTGTATTTACATGGATTTACAGAGAAGCGGCTACCAATTTTAGCAGAGAGCCGGAAACAGAGTCCCAAAGGCGCTTTATGAGGCTTCATTAGCTGGAAAGCCGATTTTATTAGCTGGAGCTGAAAATTCTGCTAATGGCATTAGCTGGCTAATTTTGGTGATAGGTTCAAAATGAAAAATGCGAAGATCGTCTTTCACATGGAAAAATGACCTTCGCATTTCTTAAAAGGATGTCCCTACCCGGGTTCGAACCGGGGGCGTTTCGCTTAGGAGTAGCCCGTGCATCTGTAAACCCATTGCAAAATAGGGTAATATATTCTACTCTATATCAACGAATTTTTTGTTGTGATGTCAACGTATGTAAATAGAATCGAACCTTTTTTAATCTGCGTAAACAGATGTTTATTAGCTGGAAATTAGCTGAGCTAACGAAAAGTGGCCGCTCTATTGTACAACGCTCACCTTTCATTAGCTGGGAGGCGTGTAGTTGTTTATAGGCACCAGAGGAAGAACAGTTGCAAAAAGCAACTGAAACTTGTTTCTGGATTTATGATACCATGCCAGAAATACTGTTGCGATAGGAACATGGCCGGAATACGCGATAGAAGGATTCTGACCTATGTAGTGGGAAGTACTTCATCTTGTAAAAAGAACGGTTTTATGGTATTCTTACCTTAGACAAGGAACAGAAAGCAGGTGAACCGATGGCAGAAGTCAAAACACAAAACGACCTTGATTTTGAGCGCAAGCATGAGGAGGATCTGCGGCGTATCCGTGATTTTCGGCTCATGGATGATAACTTTATGAGCAAGGTCTTTGAAGATAAGCCGTGTGCGGAATTCCTGCTCCGGATCATCCTGAATCGGGATGATTTGAAGGTCAAAGAGGTCCATGGGCAGCATGACCTGAACAATATACAGGGCCGTTCCGTGCGGCTTGACATTCTGGCAGTGGATCATGAAAATCGTGCCTACAATGTCGAGGTGCAGCGCAGTGACAGTGGAGCAGTCGCAAAGAGGGCAAGATATAACAGCAGCCTGCTGGATGCCAATCTCACCCGAAAGGGCGATGCGTATGACGCACTGAACGAAACCTATGTAATCTTTATCACAGAGAACGATGTGCTTCGGGGCGGACTTCCTATTTACCATATCAACCGCATTATTGAGGAAATGGGGAAATCCTTCGGAGATGAAGCACATATTATCTATGTGAACTCTCAGATCAAAGATGACACCGCATTGGGAAAACTAATGCACGATTTTACCTGTACGAACCCGGATGACATGAACTATCCTGTTCTGGCACAGCGGGTGCGTTATTTCAAAGAAGATACGAAGGGAGTGGCAACGATGTGCAGAGCATTTGAAGAAGTGAGAGAAGAAACAAAGCATGAGCAGTCGATTGAAATTGCAAAATCTTTGCTAGAAGTTGGAAAAATGACCTATGAAGAAATTGCTCGGTCGGTTCAGCTTCCTGTTGAAGAAGTAAAGGCACTGGATACAAAGAAACCCGCCTGATCTTAATTCAGTCAAGATATTCTTAAAAACAAACAGCGGCAGTTTTCCCAATCGGAAAGCTGTCGCTGTTTATGTATAGGAGCTTATAAGTTCTTTGCAAGATTTTTGATGAGTTCGGCCATAGAGGGGTTAGCCAGCAATTTGGTAAGTGCTGCTGCCGCGTCGGCATCGATCGCACTGTTTTCAGGGATGGACTGCGCTGTTTGATGGGGCATTTCAGGCTCTGCGCCCTGATGCTGGTAGAAGAAATCATCAAAACGCTGTGCATTCAAACGCCGATCATCATCCAAGATATGTGCATACTGCTCTGTGACCATCGAAGCCTGTGCATGGCCGGAGTCACCCTGAACGGCTTTAATATCACCGCCGTTCAGTTTGAGTTTGTATGTAATACTGGAGTGTCGGAAGCTATGAAAGACCACTTTGGGGAGATTGTTTTTCTCAATCAACCGCTTCAATGCACCGTTGATGGTAGACTGCTCGGTTGGCATTCCCAATGGGCCGGCAACTACAAGATTGTAGTCCGTATATTCTGCACCCAGTGCTTCCTTTGTCATATCCTGCTCTGCTTTGAATTCAACGAGCATTTCAGCAACTGTTTTGGGGAGAAAGATGGTTCGGATACTGCTGTCTGTTTTGGGGCTTTTCAGAACCTGAACCGTGGTACAGCGGGAACTCAGTGAGGGAAAACGAGTGATGACATTTTTGTTTTCCAAGGCGTTCAGTGAAGCAACATCCACACGCTGAAGTTCTTTGTTTATGTAAATGGATGCGCGTCCTGCATCAATGCTTTCAGGGGAGATATCCACGCAATCCCAAGTCAGGCCGAGCAGCTCGCCCAAACGCAGGGAGCAAGAGAACGAGAGGTTGATGCACAGCCGCAGCTTCGGATCATCACAAACTTTCAAAGCACGGAACAGCGTTTCGGCTGTCCAGATATCACGTTTTTTGGAAGTGTACTTGGGCAGGGTAGCGTAAATGCAGGGATTCTTTTCCATGAGTTCCCATTTTACAGCCTGCTCAAAGGCACTCCGCAGAATTTTATGAACCGAACGGACTGTACTGGGGGAAACAAACTGGTGCTTCCGCTTCCCACACATAGGGTCAGCAGCCTCATATTTGAGCAACCGCTGATAATACCCCTCGATCACACGAGTGGAGATATCCTGCAACTTCATCGAGCCGATGAGCGGAGTTATGTAATTGGCAATCAGTGCAGTGTTTGCCTGATAGGTTGAAAGTGCCCATTTGCTTTTTCCATAGAGGGCAACATATTCAGAAAGTAGGTCGTTAAGGGTTTTGCACTGCGGAACTACAAAGGTTCCAACTGATTCCTTGTATTCGACCTCTTTCTTGCGATTCTTGGCATCCGAAAGATCGGTGAAGGTTTCCCACTTCTGCTTGGGGGTGCCATTTGCATCCTTATAGGAATAGACAACACAGAAATTATTGTTGCGCTTGATAATGCTGGCCATTATGTATCTCCTTCCACTTTACGTTTGGATTTCAGAACATCATCGAATACATCTTTTCGGACGCGTTTTGCCCGCCCTACATCAATTGTGGGGATTCCTTCCTCACGAATCCATGTTACAAGCGTGGTGCGGCTGACACCATAGAAATCCTGAATCTCCTGAAAACTGTAATACTTTCCGCTTTTAGGGCTTTTCAGTTCCAGCGGTGGCTCTTCATGCGCTTCCATGACCGGTTCTTGGAGTCGATATGTAGATTGGCTGTTGAGCCATATTTCAAAACTTGTTTTGGTAATGCGCCGCCTGTCGGCCACGCGCTCAATGACGAAACAATCTCGGTATTTTTTGCAATCAAGAATCCCATAAACATTCTTGCGTGGGATACCGAGTAGTTTTGCCATTTCCGGGATGGAGATGGTTTGCGCTTCAATCTCCCGGTCACGCTCCCGGTCAGCTGCTGTGCGGTAGCGGCTTTGTGACCGATACCAACGCTCAAATTCCTCTTTCGGAATCCGCATCCAGAAGTCTACCGTTTCTGCTTTCAACTTTCCCTGACGGATGAGTGTATAGACAGTGTCAGAGTCTACCTTTAATATTTCAGCAACTTCCAAAATAGAATATGACCGCTTGCAAAGTTCCTCGCCCGGTGGAGGACCATTGACCTTATGATATTTGACCTGATTGGCGTACCATTTTTCAAAACTGGAAATAACGATACGCATTTTGTCGTTTATCAGAATGACTTCAAAGAAATTCTTATGAAGCAGCCAATAGCTATCCGTTTTGCCGAGACCGAGAAGATGCTGCATCTCACGAACCGACATGGTGGTTTTAGCGGTGGCAGGTTCAGCTTTTCCGTATAAGGAAGCCTGAGTATTCCGCATATCATCCATGAAAGACACCTCTCTATCTATGTAAAAGTTTAGCCGGGATTTCTCGTCCCGGCTAAAGAATAGCAGATTTCGCTTGAAATGTTGAGGATGTCAAACAGCAGGATTGGGTTCGATAATGCCATCGTTCAGCCACGCATCGAAGCTGGTTTTGGAGATACGATAGGCACCACCAACTTTGAACCAGCGGAATTCATTCTGTTTCAGCAGACGACAGACGGTGGGGCGGCTTAAAATCAGCATTGCCATCAGATCTTCAATCGTGTAACAGCGGATATCCTGTACTATGGGCGTGGGGGTGGAAGATGCAGTAGGCATTTTTTCTTCACAATTATTCATGGGATAAAACCTCTTTGATTATACATTGAGTTAAAACTTGAGCGGCAGTGCAGCCCGGCGGCTTCCACCATTATAAATAGTATAGACCTGCTGAAGGTACTTCGTCTTGCCGGGAAGGCTTACGCCTGCGGTTCGAGCAAGGCGAAAAATCGTGAACGCATCGACCTGCCGCAGTTTGGCAATCAAGCGGCCTTTGTTATATTCGGACTGATACAGTTCTACAAAGCGGCAGATGCCGAGCAGGTTTGCGGAACTCATGGAATCAGGTTCGCCGTTCCAAGCGTTCAACAAAACATCAAGGGATTCGATATACAGTTCCGGACCCAGCCGGATGAATTCGTGATAGGCGGTTGCAATGCAGCTGATCCGCTGCTTGCCTCGGCCTTCTTCAAAAGAAAGATGAACGCCAGCCAATTCGGTGGCCTGCTGGAATGCAACGGCAGCAGGCTCCCCTGCAAAAATCAGGGCACGGAGCTTCTGCCCTGCACTCAGCCGTTCCGAAATGCCTGTCTGCTGTGCAAACAGGAGGGCTTCTTCTCGTTCTGTCATACCAAAATAAACCTTGCAGCGAATCTGCAAATCTTCGCCGCCGTTCAGAAATTTCCGTGCAGCGATGGTGTTCTGTCCGTCCATCACATAGTAGTGACCATCCCGGAAGCTGATCTTCGGCTCATTGGCAACCCGCTCGTCAAATTCTTTTGCGATGCGGGCAACACGAGCGGGGTGAAGAGCACGCTGATAAGTGTCGCGCGGCACGATCAGTTCGCTGCTGTTCAGGCACATCTCATGGTAAGGTTTTACAACTGCGTTCATCATAAAGGAACCTCCTTCTTCTTTTGCAGAAAATCAATTCCTGATTGGATAATCAAACCGATTTTCTTCTTTTCGTTATCGGATAAGCGGAAACTGGAATACCGTTCATAACAGATATTCCAGCGGAACATAAGCGATTGAAGTGCATCATCCAGTTCTGCGACCATGAACTCAACAGAAGATTCCGTCGGGGTGGAGAGCATCCTTTCCGATATCTGCTCAATGCTATGTAGATCGCCTTTTGTGTGCTTGGCGAGAGCAGGGGGCTGACTGTTCAGCACCCGAAGATTCTGAAACTGCTGGGAGAGCAGCTCTTTTGCAGCGGCGAGAACATCCTCCTGCGGAGGAGCCGTAAGGTATTTTCGGAATGACTTGTATCCAATGAACCCAAAGCTGTATTGCAGACACACTGACACTTGCCGCATTTCATATTTGGACAGGTGCCCAAGGTAGCTTAACACTCTGGATTTATCTGCGGGGCGCGGGCTTTCGCAAATCGCCATAGATGGCGCACTCAAAAAACGATTGTGCAGAATAAAATGCGTTGGCATATTTCGCTTTTTGATCTGTGTTGTCAGCGGAACGACCAGAAGAACATTGGAATAAAAATTACCGTCATCGTTTTGGACAACAATGGCAGGTCGGATGCCGCCTTGCTCGGAACCGCTGTAAGGATTCAGATCCATCATGTAGACATCCCCGCGCTTGTACATCCAGTTTGCGGGCATAGGCGGATACTCTTTCTCTTTTTTACCTCGTGTGGCCAATTTGGATTTCTCCTTTCTATCCGTATATGTAACAGTGGGCTGCTCGCACAGCCCACCCTACTATCTCAAACAGCAAATTGCTGTGATTTATAGTTCTATACCTTTCCGTATTTGTCCCCGACATCCCCGGAAACCGAAAACTCTGTTTTCGTGTGGGAAATCTTTCAGCCGTCCGGCAGCGTACCGAATCCATAGGGTTCTCACCTCTCCGTGGTTCTCACCGAGCTGCCCGAAGGCAGAAGTATCATTATTCTGTGATGGCTCTTAGCTATGGAGAAGCTGTCATCCATTTACCGTCAACCTACCGCTCATTCCCTCAGTGGGAGATCATCGCATTTGTTACGGACGTGGCTCATCATCACAGGAACGTGACTGAAGAATGCGTGTTGAATTTTCAAGGGGCGGATTTTGCAAAACCTCGAACAATGGGATTTGAATGACGCAATTGATCGAAGCACTACTGGTAAAGTTAAGCTGGAATTTTTCTATTTAACGAGTTCGAGTGCTCCATACTACCAAGAATATGAAAACTTTGAGCCGTGGAATAGCGACTTTGTTGACATTCCCGCAGATTACACATATAGCTATGCCAGTGGCGAGTACAATTACGATTAAACGTTTCGCATTCATCCCAAAATCTACCATAGATGCATAACAACAAACGGCCGTCCATTGTTTCTTTAGGAAACGATAGACGGCTGTTTGTGTTTTTAACGCAATGAGGTCTCTTTTTTTCTCGCTCTTAAGTCACCCAACCGCGCTATCCTGCATCCGTAGCGCAGATCACACTGTCCACATCCGGGCGGTGCATGAGCTTTTGCAGGATGCCAAACTGTTTTTTGGTGGACGCAGAAACCAGATACTGCCACCTTTCCGGCAGAATGGGCAAATCTGCGATACTCCACTTGACGTATTTGGCATCGTAGACATTAGGCGGAGCCAGTTCCACCAGATGACCCACACACCAGCTCACCAGATAGCCGTTGCCCTCAAGGTAGCCGTCCTGACGGCTGGTGGCACCGAGGACTTTGGCGTAGGACATGGCAACCGACGGCTTTTCCGCCACGATCAATTTTGCGATAAGAATCCCTCCAATCTGTTTTGGATTGCAATATGTAAGGCGGCAAATGCCGCCAATAGAATTATTCTTCTGCCTTATCCTCCTCGCCGGTCTCCTCCGGCTCATCCTCCACAGGGATTTCAAAGTTGCCCTTGTCCTCAGTGTAGTTTGCATCGGGGTCAAGGGCTTCTTTTTCTGCCTGCTTTTTCTGCTTCTGCTTCATAAAGGTGTAAATGCCGCCGCCAGCAGCCAGACCGACCAGAGCCAGAACGCCTAAGAATGTGGCAGCATACTTCGTAACTTTGTTGCCACCAGTCTGTTCCGTGCCGGATGCCGCCGCTTCTTCCGCAGCCTTTTTCGCATCCTCTTCGGCCTGTTTGCGCTCCTGCTCTGCCTGCGCCGCCGCTTCTTTTTCAGCGGTATAAGCGTCTGCATCTTCTTCCTCCATCAGGGAAAGAAGGTCGGCTTCATCCACGAGATTCATGAAATGAACGGTGTTGTCACCCTTGGCGTTGCGGTCAATGACCAGATAAAACGTGTTGCCAGACTTCGACACCAGTGTAATAAACTGCTGACCGCTGCCATCCGAGTAACTTGTGTGGTAATCGTCCACCAGCGTCAGATTGCCCTCCGGGGTTAGGGCACCGTTTTCCTCATCGGTCACGGTGACCGCATCTTCCTCATCAGTGGTAGAAGTCAAGACAGGCTGTTCCGCTTCCTCCACAGGCTCACCGCCATAGGCAAAAGCAGGAGCCGCCATGCCAGCGCACAGTGCCACCGACAGCATCAGGGCGCAGAACTTATTCATCATCTTCATTATCAGATTCCTCCTTGTTGAACGTAGCACCGACTGCGGACAACGCAGCCGGGGTCGGGGTGGAAGTTGCAGACTGGCGCAGCAGGGCGGCAAGCTGTTCCGGCGTGACCTTGGCGGTGCGCACCATCTCGTTGACCTCGGCAGCTTCTGCTTCCTGAATCCGCCGTTCAAGGCTTTCAATGCGAGTGTTGATCTTAATGCGACGCTCCCTTTCCTTTTCCAGAGAAGCGCGCAGCTTATCGAGTTTTTCGCTCATGTTTTCCTCCAATCATTTTGAGAGCCGCCCAAAACCGGACAAATATTTCTGCCAGTAGGACGAATGAATATTGGCATACTTTATGGGGTCGCCGGCGGACACCATCATGCCGTTTCCAAGGTAGATGCCCACATGACTTTTCCCCGGCGTATCATACGTTCCCTCGAAGAAAACAAGGTCTCCGGGCTTTGCTTCGGCTTCAGAAATATGCTGGCTCTTGTTCCACAGACCGTTGGCGGTGGTGCGCCCTACATTGTAGCCGTTCTGGTTGTACACCCAGCAGACGTAGCCGCTGCAATCGAACCCGGTTTCCGGGGTGGAGCCGCCCCACACATAGGGCGTGCCCACATACTTTTGAGCTTCCTTGTAGATGGCCGCAAACTCGCTGTTGGTCAGGGCTTCTGCCGGAACCTGATAATCAATGCCCGGTGCGCCAGAGCCATCGGAGCCACCGGGCGGCAGTCCACCTTTGAACAGATATGGCCGACCACCCAACGTATCCTGAAAGATCTCATAGCGTTTCCACTGGTCGTTGTCCAGTTCCTCCCGGATGACCACCTCCAGCCCTTTATTCACCAGCTTGGTGTGAAAAATTCGATACTCATAGGGGACTTGCACGGTGTAGGGTATGCCAGTAAAAATGTCGATCATCACTACCGTGCGGTATCGGGTCTGGACTTCTAGCCATGTGGTCAGCTTGTATTGCTTGGCAAACGTCTCCTTGAGTTTTGCCTGTACCTCACTGCGGGTATAGTCGTTATACAGGGTGGTCAGGAACGAAGTGAGCTGCCACGGGTCGTGCTCAATAGCATCCAGATGGTATCGGTATTCGTCATAGCCGGGGTGGTCGGTGGGGGTACGCTTGATTTTTTTATCCAGTTCCTTTTCCAGCTTCTTGTAGTCGGTTTCGGCTCCCCGGATGTCCCGGTCCTCTGCGGTATAAATGGTCTGCCCGGATACCTGCGTGGTGCCGGAGAACAGAATAGAACAGGACGAAAAGGCTGACATGACCAGCAGCAAGAGCAAAAGAAAAACGCCCACGATCAAAAGAACGTGTGCGTTGCTTTTTGCAAAATTGGCAATTCGGCTTGATAAAGAACCTTGTCTTACCGCTGCCGGAGCCGCCGACTACCAGCACATTTTTGTTTCGGGCATTCTTGGGGTCCGGCGGGCGGTTGGACATCATCAGGCGTTCTGTTTTGGTCAGAATGATATTGTCCTCAAACTTCGGAGCCATAAACGGCTCGATATCTTTGGGTCCGCCCCACCGGGCAGAGCCGTACTCCATGCCGTGGCGGTACTTCTTGGCGTTTTTGCCTTTCAGGTACACCGCCAGCCGCATTCCAGCACCGCAGCACAGACCAATGAACAAGTCAAATGGGTGCAGGCTGGGCAGCGGATTTGAAAATACAGCCGGGAGCGTATCCATCAGCGATACGATTTTGTCGCCCAGTTCCTTGCCCACAGCCAGCCGCCATGCCTCGCCCAGATTGGTAGCTACAAGCCCAATCACCACATAGGGCAGATAGAGCGCCAGCAGCTTGGAAAGCTTCTTTTTGCTCATAGGCCACGCTCCTCCTGCTTGTGCCGCACTTTGTCCGGCAGATTTGCAACGGACTGCGCCAGATCATGCAGCTTTGCCAGCACGGAAGGACGCTTGGTTTTATCCAGCACCGATGCCGAATATTCCTTGAACGCTGCACTCAAGGCATCCGTGTCCTGTGCCTTGAAGTAGACCAGATATCGGGGCGGCTTGCAGGACAGGTCTTTCTGGATGGAGTAGTCGATGTGATACCGCTTAGCATAGCGGTCAAAATCCTTGATGCCAGTTTTCTGGATCTCCACATTGGTCACGCCACGGTTCTGCCGTACCAGCCGCTTCATGGACTGCTTGCCCTGCGAAGCGTGCTTGTCGTACTGCCGTAGCAAAAACTGCATCCCACGCAGCAGGGTGCGGGCAGACAGTTTTGTGGTCGAGATGGCAAGGTTGACCGTCTTATGCTCGATTTCTTCCTGCATCGTTACCACCTCCTGTGCAGAAAATCGCCTTAACGGTCATGTTCCACCGGGGGCTTACTCACAGCCTTTTCTGCATCACTCTGAACTGATTCATCCGGAACCGGAATGACCATCAGGCGACGCCCCAGAGGGAGAAAGGCTTCGGGTTGATGGAATTCTTCTTCATACTTCTGCGCCAACTCCGGGGAGAGCGATACAAAATCTTCCTCGTCCAGACCTACCACCAGAAAGGTTCCGGCAATGACATCGTACATCAGCCCGTCCTCGTCCCATAAGGCCCGGTTCAGCGGCAGACCCATGAGCTTGCCGTCATCGTTATAAACGATGGCAATCGGGTCATCAGCAAAGGGGTAGCTTGCGCCGATAGAGCCGCCCACCGCCTGCTGCAAGGCTTTCAGGTCGTTATCGATCTCGACCTGCTGCGGATACTGTCCCGGTGCAATTTTCAGCACCGACAGAGTGTTCTCGTTCTGCTCCATTATCTTCCTCCTCGAATTTGATAGTGATTTCCTGCCCAGCACGGGCGGCGTTCAACAGAGCTGCCACAAAGAAGCCGAAAAAGGCACCAGCTTCAAAAATGATAAACAAATAAATATAATTCATAGCGAACCTCCTACATTGACTGAACTGTGAGAAGAATTCTCTCAGGGAGGACGGGGAGCGCAACACGCGGTGACGGTATGCTTAGTGGAAACATTGGCATGAGTATGCGGTGCGGCATCGGTAGAAAAATAGTCGTGCAGAGCATCCCGCAGAGAATGGAAGCAACGAGCATGGTAGTCGTGCAGACGGAGAACCAGAATCTTCAAAACATCAACGGCGGAACAGTAAAAGTCCTCCGTGACTTCTGCGAAACTCTCATAGCGGGTCATTTCGGTATCCATGCTGCACCTCTCAGTCAATGCAGATGCAGACCATCTTCTCGCGGCCAGCCATAAGAGGGACGCTGTTCTCGGCCAGATAGCACTGGATCAGATACAGGTCACTGGTGGTAAGGGCAACAAAGCTGCCATTGGTATCGTAGCGAACAAAGACAACGGCACCGGACAGATACCGCTTGCCAGCCAGTGTGATGACCTGACGAGGGTCGTAACAGAGAGCCAGCGGCACATCTTCGCTGATGCTGTAGCAGGAATCTGCTTCATCGAAGCAAGGCAGGTAACTGCGAACGTTCGCCAGCGGAGCGATAGTCAGTTCGATCTCCGGGGCAATCACGGCGGTGTAAACCTCATCGTCACCGAACTGACGCTCCAGCACATCGCTCATCTTGTTGAAGAAGTCGGTCACAGCGGTGTCCATGTGATTGACCTTCTGGCTCATGTTCTCGATGGTCTTTGCGGTTTTCATGTCGATCATAGTTGTTTTCCTCCAAAATTTTGCAAAAAAGAAAGACCCGGTAGGGTCTTACATTGAATAATATAGCGTCAGCGTTCCTGCTGACGCTGCTGTTTACGCTGCCACTGTTCCAGCAGCTTGATGATGGTGTCCTCCATCTGTTTCGGGGTGTAGCTGCGCGGAAAGTATTTTTTCAGTGTGTCGTTTTTAATAACGACCTTGTCCAGCTCATCCTTTTTAGCCTCGCCCATAACGGCAAAAGCTGCCTCATAGGTGAACTTGCCCTCCTGTGCGAGCTTTTTCAGCCGGATGGCTTGTGATAAAGAGGGTGCATTCTGCGTGTCATTCATGGCTTCAAGAAAATCTCTCTGCTGCTTTTCATCCAGATAGGATAACTCCACAGCGGGATTAAAGGAGATTTTCTTTTCGTCTACCATGTCCAGCAATTCGGGAATAAGGTTGGTCAGGCGGATAAAACGCTGGACGGTTTTATATCCCTCGCCAGCATCTTCCGCAACCCGTTCAATGGACAACTTCGACTTCTGGACAATTTGTCCAGAAGTTAAATCCGACCTAGCACCTTGATTTTTTAGAGCATCCAGCTTCATTTTGTACGCGAAGGCGCGTTCACTGGGCAGGATATGCTCTCGCTGTAAGTTACTGTCTACCATAAGAATCACAGCAGCATCGTCCGACATCTCCCGGACAATGACCGGCAGCGTTTCCAGCCCGGCCAGTTCAGCGGCGTGTTGGCGGCGGTGCCCGGAGATGATTTCATAGCCACCTTCCGGGCGGGGGCGGGCAATCAGCGGAGAAAGCACACCGTACTGCTCCACGCTTTCCACCGTGCGCTGCATGGACTCATCATCCAAAACCTTAAAGGGATGATTCTTGAAAGGAAACAGCTCTCCGATGGGAATCTGCTGAACCTGTTCCCGTTGTTGTTCCTGTCGGGATTCTTCCGTGGAGAAAATGTCATCTGCCCCTTTCAGCGACACGTTTAAGCTGTTTTTCGGCATCAGCCAGCACCTCCTTCGTCAGAGATTGGTAGGCTTCTGCCACCTTGCCTTTGGGATCGTGCTGGAAAATGCTCTTACCCACGGCACTGATCTCCGCAGCGCGGACAGACCGGGGAATGGTCTGGTCGAACACTTTAATCCTGCTGCCGTAGGCACCTCGAATCAGGTTGTCGATCTGCTGTCCATAGTTGGTGCGGCTGTCGGTCATGGTCAGCAGGATGCCCTCGATTTTCAGTTTCGGGTTGATCTGCCGTCGGACCTTCTGCACGGTCTGCAAAAGCTGTTCCAAGCCTTTCGCAGACAGGTACTGCGCCTGCACCGGAATCAGGGTGGTGTCCGCCGCTGCCAGTGCATTCACGGTCAGCATCCCAAGGGAAGGGGTGCAATCTAGCAGAATGAAATCGTAGTCGTGCTTTGCGCTTTCCAGCACCTGTTTCAGCATCTTTTCCCGGTTCATGCAGTTGACAAGGGAAACTTCCAGCCCTGCCAGTTCGATGTTTGCCGGAATCAGGTCAACACCCTCTGCATGGTGCAGGATGCCCTCACCGGGTGGAATACTCTGGTCGTTCATGGCCTTTACCATCAAGGTGGAAAGTGTCGTGGGCAGTTCATCGGGCTGCTGCCAGCCCATGCTGATGGTCAAGCTGCCCTGCG
>OGFU01000338.1_pt1 | contig 20877 bp, 10 predicted proteins | sample 1571061 | NCBI WGS metagenome assembly OGFU01 (sample SAMEA2582063, study PRJEB24529) | metagenome | biome: Human gut stool | place: China | collected 2011 | reverse complement strand
ACTTCGGCAACTAACCTTGCCCAGGCCCTCTATGGACGTCTGCCGGGCCTCACGGCTCTATCGCAAGGCGGCTTCTCAGGCGATGAAAATAAGGGTGCCACGTTTAATATTCGTGGCTTTCACACGCTTAACGATACCGGCATTCTCATCCTCGTCGATGGCTATGAGCGTCCCATCGACCGCCTCAGTGTAGAGGAGGTGGAGAGCGTTACCGTCCTCAAGGATGCTGCCGCCACGGCACTTCTTGGCCATGAGGGTATCAATGGCGCTATACTTGTGAAGACAAAGCGTGGCGCTGAAGGCAAGACACGTGTCAAGGTGGGCTACAGCCATAAGTTCCAGTTCGACCCTGAATTCGCAGACATGGTGGACGGTTACGGATATGCCAGCGCTTTCAATCGTGCCCGTCGCAATGACGGACTCTCTGCCGCATACACCGAGCAGGAGCTTAACCTCTTCAAGGACGGTTCCGATCCGTACTTCTATCCTAACGTGAACTGGCGCGACCTTACTTTCAAGAACACTGCCGAGGAAGACCATGCATACGTTTCGGTGTACGGAGGTACGAACAAGGTGAAATACTACACCCATATCGATTATACCGATGTGCGCGGTGCTCTCAAGGATACCAAGCAGGCAGACTACAATGCGCAGCTGCGCCAGTCGAAGGCCAATATCCGTACCAACCTCGACTTCAGCCTCACCAACACGACTCTCATGTCGGTGAACCTCTTCGGTATGTTCCAGGAGAGCAAGCGGCCCTCAGACCTCAATGCTGACGATGCTACAGCTGCTGTCTACGACCTGCCGGCAAGTGCTTTCCCCTACAAGACCTCAACAGGTATCTGGGGTGGTAACGAGGCGTACGGTGATGCCAACCCCATTGCCAAGATTCAGGAGTCCGGCTTCTACAAGACCCATCAGCGCCAGCTGTGGGTGGATGCCAAGCTGTCGCAAAAGCTCGACTTCCTGCTCGATGGCCTGAGCGTATTTGTCAGTGCCGGTTATGCCAATTCGTCGATTTACGCGGAGAATTCGCACAAGTCACACCAGTATGGCTATGAGCGTTACACCGGTGCCATTGGTGACAAGAACAACGTAGCCCTGAACACATTCGGCAACAAGGAGACCAACCTCACCTTCAGTAACTGGAATGCCGGCCAGTGGTGGAAAGCAAAAGCTACCCTGGGTTTCAACTACAAACGTTCGTTCTTCGACAACGACCACTTCAATGCTGCCGTTCTTTATGATAACAGTGGTTCGAGCACTGACGGACGTGGAAACACCTACTATCGTCAGAACATCATGGGAGTCTTCCACTACGATTTTCAGAACCGCTACGTTGCCGACCTTGTGCTTGCGGGTAACGGCTCCAGCCGTACCTATCCCTCCAAGTGGGCATTCTCACCCACATTGTCGCTCGGCTGGATTTACGCTGACAACAACGAGGGTCTGCTCAACTACGGTAAGTTGCGCGCATCGGCCGGCATCCAGCATACCGATTATATGCCTACCTATGGCATGTGGCTTCCTACATGGGATGTTACGCACGGTTATGTGGTTATCGGCAACAACTATGGCGCTACATGGGGCGCATCGCTTGGCTCCTTCCCGACCACCGATTTCTCGCAGGAGACATCTACGAGCTTCAACTTGGGCACCGACCTTCGTCTGGCAAATGCTCTTGACATCTCTGTGGATGCTTTCTACCAGCTTCGCAGCCACATCATGCTCTCTGCAAACTATGAGAATTCATCGGTGGTGGGTATACAGTCGTCATACAACGATGTTGGCGAAGTCAAGAGTTACGGTCTTGAGTTAAGCGCCAAGTATGCGAAGAAGATCACTTCCGACCTCAATCTCAACTTGGGCGCCAACTTGTCGTGGGCACGCAATGAGGTGAGCAAGTATATCGGCACACCTACTTATCCGCTGAGCAACCCTGTAGGCCACCGTGTAAACGAGGCATGGGGACTCAAGTCGGCAGGCTTTTTCAAGAATCAGGCCGACATCGATGCCAGCTATCGTCAGGAATACTCTACCGTAAGCCCTGGTGACATCAAATACCAAGACCTCAACGGTGACCAGGTAATCAACGAGTTCGATGTGACCAGTCTCGATGGTGCTACTGGCATCCCTGAACTCAACTATGCCTTCAATGTCGGTGTTGAGTATAAAGGTTTCGGTCTGAACGCATGGTTCCAGGGCACTGGCAACTACATGAAGTATCTGCCGTCAGCCATATGGGGTGGTATGGCCGACAACGGCAACCTTTCAGTGGACTACTACAACAACTGCTGGGATGTGGCTGGCGACAACGCTCTCTACCCACGTCTGACAACTCAGAACAACAGCAACAACAGCCAGGCAAGCAACGTATGGTACAAACCTGTCCACTTCTTGAAGATGCGTAACATCGAGGTTTACTATAAAGTTCCTGCAACGGTGCTCTCGAAGCTCTCTCTTAGCGCAGCCAAGGTGTTTGTTCAGGGCGAGAACCTTCTTTCCTTCGACAACGTCGACGCTATGGATGCCGAGGTACTTTCGACGGCATATCCCATGTTCAAGGGTGTCAACATCGGTGTCACATTAACTTTCTAATTAAAAATACATTTATGAACAAGATAAAATATGCTTTTTTAGGTATAGTTGCAGTAGCCTTTGCAGGCTGCGCCGATCTGGATTACAACGAAGCTTCGAATCGTGACGAGGACTGGACCTACAACAGTCCCCTCAATGGTGTCAAGGCTCTTGTCTACGATGTCTACGCACAAATGCCGAGCGAATTCAAGGATAATTCCTACGGTAATGGCGCCATGATAGCCAGTGCCACAGACGAGTCTGAGTTTGCACTTTCCTTCTCGCCCATTCACAAGTATTTCAACGGTGGTTGGACTCCTTCGAACCCTTTTTCAATTACATGGGATAGGTCATACCGTGCCATCACTCAGGTACACATGTACCTTGAGCGCATCCACAAGATAGACCTGTCGGATTATGAATATGATCCCGACTATCAGACCATGGTACAACAGTTTGAGATATTTCCTTACGAGTTGCGTTTCCTTCGTGCCTATTTTTACTTCGAGTTGGTACGTGCCTACGGTGATGTGCCTTTGGTGACCACAACCCTCACCAATGAGCAGGCCAACAGCGTGGAACGCACTCCGGCCAAGGATGTGTTCAGGTTCATCATCAATGAATTGGATGCCGTGGCTGAATACCTGCCCGTGTCGTATAATGACATTCCCGGTCAGGAAATCGGTCGTGCCACCCGTGGTGCTGCCCTTGCGCTGAAGGCACGCGTGCTACTTTATCAGGCTTCACCTTTGTTCAATACAGACAATAGCAAGGAGCTTTGGAAAGAGGCCGCTGCTGCCAGCAAGGTAATCATCGATAATGCACAGCGCTGGGGCTACAAGCTCAGCGAGTATGCCAACCTGTGGGGGCACGATACATTCACCAATCCTGAATTTATCTTTGTTCTTGGCACTCAGGCAAGCAACACCTTCGAACAGTACAATTATCCTGTGGGTGTGGAGAACGGTAACTCCGGTAACTGCCCTACACAAGCACTGGTGGACGCATACGAATATCAGTTCGATGGCAAGACATTCAAGGAGAAACATCCTGGAGATGTCGATGTGACCGCCGAGAATCCATACGATGGCCTCGACCCGCGTTTCGCACTCACTGTAGTGAAGAACGGCGACCTCTGGCCGTCCAACACCGCTCAGCAGATTGCCATCGAGACGTATCAGAACGGCTTCAACGGTGCTCCTAAGTACGGCGCAACTCCCACGGGCTACTATTTGAAGAAGTTTGTGGACGGCAATTGTATCACCACAGCCAACAACCAGACTACAACACGCCACAACTGGATTGTGATGCGTCTGGCCGAGGTTTACCTCAACTATGCGGAGGCCATGTACAACTACTACGGCAATGCTGACGAACCGGGCGATTTTGGCATGTCGGCCAACGAGGCTGTCAATGTGCTTCGTAACCGTCCGGACATCATGATGCCTGAATTCCAAGGAAACAATGGCTTTGAAGAGCGCTACATGCGTGAGCGTATGGTAGAGCTTGCTTTCGAAGGGCAGCGCTTCTGGGATGTACGTCGCTGGAAGAAGGGTGCCGAGTTCTTCAAGAATGTGGATGTGGCAGACTTCAAACTGGATGGAAACGGCAACTTGATTCTCAATCGGGTGACTAAGACTCGCCAGTGGGACGAGAAGTACAACCTCTATCCGATTCCGCAGTCTGAAATTCAGAAGAATGGCAATCTGAAGCAGAACCCCAATTGGTAAAACAGATTCAACGAAATTTCAAACGAATAAGATTTATGAAAAAACATATTATATATCTTCTGGTCTCAGGATTCGCATTGCTGTCGAACATGGCACTGACCTCGTGCAGTGATGATGATGTGGAGGATGCCAACGATGTGCTTGTGGTGAAGTCCGTCCTGCCTACAAAAGTTATGGAAGGACAGGTTGTCACCATCACTGGTACGGGTCTTGAGAAGGCCACTTCCGTTGTGTTCCCTGGCAATGTCTCTGTGAACAACATTACCAAAGTAGGCAACGGCTATATCTCTGTAATAACTCCTGCCGGCGTTTCTGCAGAGGGGGGAACAGTAACAATAGAAGCCGACGGTGAATCGGCAGAGTCGGTCATGACGCTGACTATTGGCAAGCCCGAGCCTTTGCGTGTGGCTCCTCTTGACAAGGAAATAAAAATCAACGAATGTGTGGAGGTGTACGGCAACGACCTCGAATTTATCACCAAGGCTTACTTCCCCGGTGAAGAAGGCAAGGACATTGTTGTAGATGCAAGCAACTTTAAGCGTAAAGCTACCGGTTCTCTCTACATCTATTCGCCAATGGGTATAAAAGCCGGACTTGCCCAAGTTGTCCTCGAAGACTGCAGCGGCAAAAAATATACTTTGCCAGAGGTTACGTTGTCTGACGAGATTGTAGGTGGCAGCGAAGAAACCGGAGGTGAAGGATACACTCCAATCTGGAAAGGCGATGTCTATATCTACGATTGGGCCAACTGGCAGTATCTGACATCAGACCAGCTGAGTCTTGAAGGTTTTCAGATTCAGGAAGGTCTTATGATTCGTCTTACCTTTGATAATCCCGATGGTGCCAGCGTATGCGTATGTGATGGCAATTGGGGGGCACCCGATGTTGACGGCGAAGGCAATAACACCGTGTGGGTTGCTGCAGGTACTACCGAACTCGAATTTCCCATATCGCAGGGTATGGCAGAAACTCTGAAAGCTGGTGGTGGCATCATTGTCGGTGGTGGTAACTACACACTGAAGAAGATTGAGTTGTTCCGCGAGTATCCTACACTTTGGGAGGGCGAATACACTACTGGCTGGTGGTGGTATCTCCCGGCATCTGAGCTTGACCTCTCGGCAATAACGCCAGAAGCCGGCCAAACTATTAAGTTCACGTTCACTCACCATGATGCTCCTCAGACTTTCTGTCTGTGTGATGGTTGGTGGGGTGCTCCTTTCATCCGCGATGGCGGCGAAAGCGGTAACAACATTGTTCTTGCCGCTGGTGAGGACTTTCTGGAATTTGAAATCTCGGAAGGTATGGCGGCAACGATGAATGGCGAATCCGAAACCGCTCTCATCATTGGCGGTGACATAACAATTACCAAGATTCAGATTAAGACAGATTAAACTCTATACAAAGGAGTCAGAGCCTGATATCTGTAAACATTTTAAGTCTGCCGGAGAGCTAAAGTTCTTCGGCAGACTTTTTGGTAACTTATGCTTGCCGCATTTCCTCTTTTTATGTGGTTTAGTATAACCCATCCGAGGTTGTCGTGTTTCGGTTGCGCTCTCTTCTATAAAGTTTATTTCTGCAAACATCTGTCATGCTGTCACACAAAGGGGGGTATCCTTTTGACCATAAGCCGATTAAAGCGTGACAGATACCCGTGATAGATAGAAAGCATTACAACCATCCGCCACACTTTCCCACTTTTATAAAATATTGCGTTGCATATTTGTTTTGTGGGCTATGAAAATAGCTATAGTCTTAGTTTTCGGTATGAAACTTTTGGTTTTGAAGCCAAATACGGACAGTTTTTGCAAGTAAAACTATTAGTTTCAAGGCTTGAAACTCTTGGTTTATACAGTGAAAAACTATCATTCCAGCTTGTCGGGTGTCAGCAAGGGTATCTGCATAAAACGGCCGAAACAGACACTTTTCGTACGAAAAGTGTCTGTTTCGGCATAAAGGTGCTGTATTCTGGAGCAGATTTGAGGAGTGATACCCTATTTCCTTTTTCTGATTGCTGTTATATAGGGAACATCTCATTTGAGGAACGGGTCACCGTTCTTGTCTTTGCTCACTACCCAGCGGAAAGCATTAACCAATAGCAGGTTCTGTGTACCGTCGATAAACTCTTCGTCACCATGCCCCATATTCAGGTAAATCATTCTGTAATTCTTGTTGGACCATACGATGGGGAAGTCGCCAAAATTCACTACATCCTTGATACCCAGTGGATAGTTCTTGGGAGATAGGGACAAGAGTACTTCTACGTCCTTGTTCTGGCGGGGGCTGGGAGTCCATTGGTACCATTCGCTGGCGGGAGCCACGAATGATGCAGGCAGATTCTTGGTAACGGGATGTTCTTCGTTGTCGACTTCGACCAATACCGGCTGGGGAGGCCAGTTGTTGCAATAGAACACCCCACCACCAAGAAACTTAACGAACCAGGGCCAATGCGTGTTTTTGTCGTTGTAGGCAGCTGCGTGGAAACCTACCCAACCGCCTCCGTTTTCCATGTATTGCTCAAAAGCATCGCGTTCGGCCTTGGTGTTGGGGGATGTGTTAAGCATGATAATGACATTGTATTCTTTCAGTTTCTCGTATGGGTATTTTGAAAAATCGGTAGTAATATCCAGAACAAAGCCGTCACCGTAATTGAGCTTCTTGAAGAAAGTGGTTGCTTGTTCTGCAAATTGTACGTGTGCTTCTTCCGCATGTTGCGTGTAATAAATCAAGGCCTTGAAGCGAGGAGCTTTGGCATAGTTTGCCGGATAACCTTCGGGGACTTGTGCGTACGTCAGCAGGGTGCAAGCCGTAAACAATAAAATAAACAGATGTTTCATAATTTGTAATTTATAATTTATAAGTTATTAATTCTCCATTATCTAATATTCCGCAATCAGAGACAGCCATTTGCCTGCCGAGGTAATCCATACCTCTTTATAACAGGCATTGTTGGTTTGCGGCCAATAGGGGACATCGTCGTTACCCAGGGTACGGATACCAACGGGCATCTCTCCTGTCATTTCTCCCGAAGAGAAGGTATTCAGTTGCGGATAGTTGTGTCCTTCTCCATAAATCAAGGATTGTCCGAAAGGATTCTTGCCTACGGTCCAGTACAACTGTTCCAGACCGATGTTGAGCAGTTCCTTGTCCTTCAGGAAGTTTCCGCAGATGGCGGCGGACTTTCCGTTGGAAAGATGGATGGCGGTATTGCCGTTGAAAATGTTGAACCACACGGGGAAACGTTTCATGTAGTGCTCTTTGTCCAGTTGTACTCCTCGTTTAATCTGTTCCGTGTACAGTTCCTTGGCATTGGCAGGGGGAAACAGATGGAGGGCGTAGAAGTTGGTGGTATCCTTATATTCCTCTGCATGGTAAACACCGCTTGGAATCATACCGTAGGGATGGGTATACTTCATCATTCCTTTCAGATACTCTCCATATAGTTGTATGGAATTCACCCATTTAGGATAATCGGGGTGCTCCTTCTGGGTTTCGCAAAGCATCACCATGGCCTGCATATAGACCTGCTCGCGCGACTGGTGTATGTAATGTACGATGGATTTGCGGGATTTGTCCCGGTAGAAGAATCCGCGTGTCCCGTCTTTGTCTTTCAGCGGTTCCGTGCGCTGGCAGTCGAGGGTGTAGCGGATGTATTCGGCGGCGATGTCCGCATAAGAAGGTTTTCCGGTCAGCTTGTATAATTGGCTTGCCGACCAGGAGATGGTAGCCATATACTGACTTTTCGAAGTGTTGTAACTGTGTTCGTAAGGCTGGACGAACTGGTCGAAGCTATCTTTTTTGAACTTCTCCATAGCAAAAGCGAAATCTTCTTCGGCCACGCGCAATAGGTATTCCTGCAGCATCGGGTCGTTGTCCAGCGTCATGGAGGCGTAAGCTTCGTATCCGGCATAGAGAAAGTTGTCAAATGCCATGTTCTGTACACGTACGGAAGATATGTCGTCCAATGTATTGAACACACCGTCTTGCCAGATAAGCAATCCCATGCTGCTGGCGCGGTAACCATCGCCGTAGCGGTTCTTTAGGATGAACTCTACTCCCCATTCCGCCTCTTCACGCAGGCGGGCGGCGAGGGCTGGGTTGATATTTCTTTGTTTTTTATAGGCTTCGAGCAGAGCAAAGGTCACGTCTCCCGTCTGCAAGGTTTGCTGGGACAAGTCTCCTGCATCGTGCCATCCGCCGGAGTAGGAGATGCTGCGTCCGTCATGTCGGGACATGAGGTCTACGTGGCAGGTGGAATGCTTGCCGGGAACCGGATGTCCACAGCGCTGGCAGAAGATGAAGTTCAGCACTTTCCATTGTGAATCTTCCCAAAGTCTTTCTCTAATCCGGAAGGTGGGAGTTAGCGATGTTCCGACCTTCAGCTGATACTCTCCGGGATTATTGAAGGAGGTGAAATCAATAAGGCCAAATTCTCCGAGAGTGGTTTTCTCTTTTCGGATGTCTCCTTCGTAAGCTATTTCTCCGGTTGGGGTAAGCAGTTGGAAGCGCTTTCCGGCGTCTATGGTGAGGTTTGTGTTGATGAGGGCGGTTTTGGGGTGGTTGACGGCATAGCCGGTTGTCGAGTAGGAGATTTTTCCATCGGCAGGTATCCATCCGCTGACTTTCTCAGGGGCTTTCACCGTTTGCAGTTGTAGATTGTCCAGGTAGTAGATAGCTGAATCTCCTGTAGTCCGGTCTTTGCCTTTGAGGGCTGTGCTGAAGGTGATGGATATCACCTTGTCGCGCTGATACTCGTCTATTTCGAGGAAGCATTGGTTCCACTCCTTATTAATAAGGTTAATGAGGTGTGAACCCGAAGGCTGATTATATCCTTTCTTGGCAGGAGTATCTGCATTGCGAAACGTGAGGTTCATGTTGACGATGCGCGCGCCGTCGCAATCGGGATAGATGGAGAATACGATGCGGTTGTACTTCTCCAGATTGGCGCCGTCTAGATGATAGGTAACACTGCTGTTTCCGTAGGTGGCATAGTCTGGGTCGGAAGGAGAGCCGGTCGCCCTTTTCCCGGTGAATGTGGGGAATTGCAGTTTGATGCTGCCTTTGCCGGAAACGGTCTTTTCCGTACTGAAGGACATGCTTCCTGCGCCGGAATGACTCCATCCCTCTGTACCTGCCGAGCGGGTGAGAGGAGCGCTTTGCAAGACCTCCTTTTTCCATCCGTTGGTTTCGAAAGAGTTTTCAATATCCAGGGGGAGGGGTTGATGTATCAGTCCGCTTTCGTGGAGTTGTCGTTCCAGTTTGGGGTCTTGGGTCAGACGTGTCTGACCGTATGCGGCAATACTGCCGAGAGATAAAAGGTATAAAAATAATAATGTCTTTCTCATGTTGATGTCAACCTTTGGTTTCGGTTGCAATGTTAGCCATTATTAGGCAGAAGGAGGTTTGAAAACTGCCATAAAAGCTTTAAAAGCTATCCGAAGTAGAGGAAATATGAATTTCGGTAGATGTATAATCCCTATGATGTACGACTTATAATGCCAAAGAAAATACTAAAATCGTATTTTCATAACAGAAGAAAATTGTAACTTTGCGAAGTTATGTCACAATGTTAACCTATGATGCGTATCTTGATTTTAATAATAATGCTGTTGCCATGTTCGCTTGGTATGTATGCATCTGCAATAGATAGCCTTTTGTCTGTTCTGGATAAGACTATCGTAATGCGTAGACAATACGAGGAAGAAAAAGAACGGTATATTTCTTTGATAAAGGATGAGTTGAAGCAAGGGAGGCTTACTGACATGGAGCGTTATCTGATACAAAATCGTCTTTTTGCCGAATATAATTCTTATATTAGTGATTCTGCATTACATTATATAAATGAAAATATTCTTATTGCCACACGGCTAAATAATAGGCAATGGATAAATAGTTCTATATTAAATAAAGTACATATTCTAAATACTTCGGGCCTTTTTGTTGAAGCAATGGAATTGCTGAAATCGCTTCCTCGTAACACGTTGGAGGGTGAAAATATAGTGGACTATTATGTATGTTTTGAAAACCTATATCTCTATCAGGCAGAGTACGCCACTGATCGGAACTACGTGAACAATTATCTTCGGATAGCAAATTTGTATAGGGATTCTATAATCAGCCTAGTACCGGAAGATACTTATAGATATGTAGTCGTGCATGCACCTCAGCTCATTGACCAGGGAAAAAGTCAGGAGGCTATATGTTTATTGAAGAATTTTTTACCTCGGTTGAAATCCAATACGCGTGAGTATGCAGTAGCTACTTCAATTCTGGCTTTTGCTTATCATGTCGTGGGGAACAAGCAAAAAGAAATGGAAGCACGTATTAGCAGTGCCATTGCTGACATTAGGGCAGTGGTGAAAGAAAATTATTCTTTGTGCGCATTAGCGGAATTACTTTATGGAATGGGCGATTTGGAACGTGCTAATCACTATATCAAGATTAGTATGGAAGATGCTAATTATTATACTACTCGGTTGCGTAGTTCGCAGAATTCCAAGATGCTTCCGCTCATAGATCGTGCTTATCAGCAAGAAAAGGAAATACAGCAACAGCGGCAGAGAATGTTTATTACAGGCATATGTATCCTTTCTGTTTTCCTTCTATTGACAGTACTGTGTGTGCTATGGCAAATGAAAAAATTGTCTTATGCCCGTAAAAAAGTTGTTGCTGCCAATTCCCAATTGAGTATATTGAATAGTGAATTGAAGAAGCTGAACAAGTCTCAACATGAGGCTAATGAACGATTATTGCATACTAATCAGACTCTTACGGAAGCCAATCATATTAAGGAAGAGTATTTGGGACGTTTCCTCAGTTTAAGTTCCTCTTATATAAGTAAGATGGAAGAATATCGCCGCATATTGAACAAGCAGGCTGCTGCCGGTAAACTTGAGGAGTTATATCGTACATTGAAGTCCGACCGTTTCATAAATCAAGAGTTGAAAGAGTTCTATCACAATTTCGATGTATCTTTTCTTAAGATATTCCCTAACTTTGTAGAAGAATTTAATCGTTTGTTGCCAGTTGAAGAACAATTGCATCCTAAAAATGAAGAATTGCTTGTTACCGAACTGCGCATATTTGCACTGATTCGTTTAGGTATTACAGACAGTGCGCGTATTGCAGAATTTTTGCGTTATTCCATAACTACCATCTATACTTATCGTTCCAAGCTAAAAAACAAGTCTCTTTGTAAAGAGGACTTTGAAGAACGAGTGATGAAAATAACTTCTTTTTGATTTTATCCTCCTTTTGAGGCTTTCTTCTGCCTTAAAAAGTTTAGAAATGATTTAGAAATTAGTAGCAATAGCATTTTTGTAATGCGTTGTATTATAGTTGATTGCCTGTTGCAGGACTTTAGATTTTTATCTCAGCCCAAATCGTGCGTTTGTTTTGATAATACATTTGCATCAATCTATTTATTGTTTAACTAATTTCTAATAAGATGAAAAAGAAAAGTCTAAAGAGATGCCTTAAAAAGCGCATGATCCTTTTACTGGGTTTTCTTATGATGACTGGTGTTGCTGTTGCGCAACAACTTCAGGTACAAGGAAAGGTGACCGATGCAACGGGTGAAGGTCTTATCGGTGCAAGTGTATTGGTAAAGGGTACAACTTCGGGGGTGATAACTGACATTGACGGTAACTATGTGTTATTGAATGTCAATCCTGATGCAATACTTATTTTTTCTTATGTAGGTTACCAAACGCAGGAACTGAACGTATCCGGTAGAAACAAGATTGATGTTGTCTTGCATGATGACCAGCAGGTGTTGGAAGAAGTTGTAGTAGTGGGTTACGGTTCATTGAGTAAAAAAGAAGTTTCCAGTTCCATTGTACAAGTGGATAAGAAAAATTTTAATTTGGGGGCTATGAATAACCCGATGGAAATGGTATCGGGAAAAGTCGCGGGCTTGAATGTCAATACGCAGGCAGCTGCCAATCCTAACTCCAGTTCTTCATTACAAGTACGTGGTGCAACATCTGTTTCTGCAAGTAATAGTCCTTTGATTGTCATAGATGGTGTGGCAGGTGGCGATATCCGTAACATCGCTGCACAGGATATTGAATCTATTACGGTATTGAAAGATGCGGGTTCAGCTGCTATTTACGGAACGCGAGGTGCTAATGGTGTGATTTTAGTTACAACGAAACGTGGCTCGGGTGAAGCTGGAAAAACGGTAGTCACATATGACAGTTACATCGCTTTTAATGTAGCCAAGCCCTCTCCGGATATTCTGTCGGCTGATGAATTCCGTCGTTCGAGACGAGGTACAGACTATGGAGCCGACACTGACTGGTATGGACTGATTACTCGTGATGTAGCATACGACACAAACCAATATATATCTATTGATGGTAGCACAAAGAATGGTTTCTATGGTGCTTCCTTCAATTACAAAAGTGCCAATGGACTTGACATCGTGAGTGGTCGTGAAGAATTTGGAGGTCGTTTTTCTATGGAACAGCGTGTACTGGAGAATCGCTTACAATTCAACGGTTCGTTGAGTGCACGTCGTGTAAATGAAACCTGGGGAAATGATGGTTTCTTCGATAGGGCACTCACAATGAATCCTACAATGCCGGTATATAATGCAGACGGTTCGTATTATCAGCCTACTTCTCCTACGGGTGCAACCAATCCGGTTGCGGAGCTTGCTTTGAGAGATAACAACGGCCAGCGTATGTATTTGTTGGGTACGGCTGAGGCTAAACTGAATATTTTGCAGACAGAAAAGCATTTGTTGAATACAACATTAAGTTACTCATTGCATTACAATGACATGAAGCAACAATATTATGCTTCGTCTGCCGGTTCGGAGTCCTATTGGAATGGTTATAAAGGACGTGCGGAAATGAAGTATCAGAAATGGTACACCAATCGATTGGAGTGGTTGGGAAATTATGCACTGAACTTGGGCGACCACAATATTAAGGCTGTAGTGGGCTATACTTATGAGAAGTCTATCTGGGAACAGATTGGTGGTAGTAACAACGACTTCTCTTTTGATAATACGAAATATTGGGATTTGGGCAGTGGCTCTTATCTGAAGGATGGTTTGGCAAGTTTATATAGCGGTCGCTCTGAATCGACACTTATTGGCTTCTTTGGTCGGTTGAACTATAATTGGAAGGATATGCTTTTTGCATCGGCTTCGTTGCGCTATGAAGGCTCTTCCAAATTTGGTGCTAACCAAAAGTGGGGGTACTTCCCAGCAGCTTCTTTGGCTTGGGAAATGATGGAGATGGGCTTTATGAAGAATACCCGGAAAGTGTTGACCAGTTTGAAACCGCGTGTTTCTTTCGGAATTACCGGTCGTTCGGATTTTGATGCTTATAAATCACTTTCTACTTACAATACCAATGGTAGTTATCTCTTTGACGGGCGTTGGGTAACGGGCTATGCTCCCTCCAGTAATGCTAATCCGGATTTGGCTTGGGAAAAGAGCGTTGCGATTAATCTGGGTGTTGACTTTGTTCTATGGAATCGTTTACGTGGTTCAGTGGAGTATTTTGACCGTAGTTCTAAAGACTTGCTTTATACGTACACGGCACCTCAACCGCCTTTTGTCTATTCCACTATTTTGGTTAACGTTGGAACAACGAAAAATACCGGTATAGAAGTATCTTTGGATGGTGACATCCTTACTAAAACAGCAGTGAAGTGGACGAGCGGAATCAATTATTCTTATGGAAAGACTAAGTTGACCAAACTTTCTAACGATATTTACAAGGCATCTTATCTCGACCTTTACTTAAAACCGGGTACTGGTTCCAGCGAATATTTCTTCCGTGTGCAGGAAGGGGGAGAGATAGGGCAGTTCTACGGTTATGAATATGCAGGTGTTGACGAAAATGGCAATATGCTTATTTTGAATGATAAAGATGAGCAAATACCGATTTCTCAGGCTGATGCCAAGTATAAACGTTATATTGGCAATGGTGCTCCCAAGCACTTCTTGTCTTGGAGTAACAACCTGACTTGGAGAAACTTTGATTTGAGTGTATTCTTCCGCGGTACATTCGGTTTTGATGTATTCAACATGCGTAAATATGGTATGGGGCTTCAGGGATGTGGTACAGATAATGTTCTTCGCTCTGCGTATCTGGAAGATAAGAATATCCGTACCGGTGGTGGAGTAATATCTTCCTATTTCCTGGAGGATGGTAGCTTCATAAAACTGGAAAATGTAACCTTGGGATATAATTTTACTCCTAAGAACCGTAAGTTACTGGATAATATGCGCATATATCTGTCTGCCAAGAATCTGTTTACCTTGACCGGATATTCTGGTAATGACCCTTCAATTATAGACGTGAATGGTATCCAGCCGGGAGTAGATAGTAATAGTGCTTATCCTACAGCAACTCAATTGAGTTTAGGTGTGACTCTTCGCTTCAAATAAATGAGAAACAAATTATTAAAAATATGAAAGATATGAAATATATAAAATGTCGTTGGTTATTGGCGATGATTATGTCATGTTCACTTTTCTCTTGTACTAATTTGGACGAGGAAGTGTTCGATCGTGTGGATGCCGGAATTTATTATCAAGATGAGACGAGTGTTCAGGGGGCAGTGGCAGCCATCTATTCGAAAGCTGCATATAGTTATTTGGAATACTTCTGGTATTTGCAGGAGTTTTCTGCCGACCAGGTGGCATGGCGCAGTTGGAACGGTGGACTTTGGGGATGGGATGAGGCATTGAAGTTTGCTTTGTCTTCACATACCTGGACGTCAGAATCAACCATTATTCGCCAAACTTGGGAGAATGCGTGGACCACTATTGGGCTTTGCAATACGCTTATTACAGATTTGCAGGCAATCAGCCCCGCATCTATACGCATGACTGAGGATGCTTTGAATAGTTATATTGCCGAAGTACGTACCCTGCGTGCTTGGGCATACTACAATATCTTTGAGATTTGGGGTGGAGCACTTCCCTTGAACATTTCTTCGGGTGCGGAAATCCCTGGTTCTGCAGATACTGATTTTGATAAGGGGTGCAAGATTATCTACGATTTTATCAGTCAGGAATTAGATGAGTCAGTTACAGATCTTATGAAAGAAGATGGTTCTGGAAAGACTCGTAACCGCATGAACCAAGCTGCCAATCGTATGATTAAGATGCGCTTGTTGCTGAATTCTGAGGTGTTTATCAAACAAAACAGTTATAATGAGTGTGCCACTCTTTGCCAAAAAATTCTGAATGGCGATTATGGTACTTACAGCATTACCGATGACTATCGCGATATTTATTCGATAAACAATGTAGAATGTCCGGAAGTTGTAATGGCATTGGCGATGGAAGTCGGTCAGGTCAATACCGGTTGGATGCGTAACATGCCTTTCATGCCTTACAATTGTTGGGATTACTTTGGAGGTACATACAGCCAGAGCGGATGGAATTGTGTATGCTTGGCACCTTCATGGGATAATTCTGGAAATGTACAGCCGTATGGTGGTACTGACAATCCTAAGAGCTTTCTTACCGACTACGGTGATAAGTTAGGTGCAGTTTATGAACGTTTCCACGATAAAGATATCCGTAAGCAGAACTATGTGTATAATGAAACAACAGGAAATTATCAAGGCATTTTCTTGAAAGGGGCTATTAAAGCCAACTATGGTAAGGGTGCAGCTTTGAAAGCAGATGCCGACCGTGACGGTCAGGATTTGGTTTATGTGGATCAGGTGGGTACATTCCTTAATTTAGGACGTAATCTGGAGACTGTCATGTCACCTCGCTGGGGTGAAACGAATTCAGGTGTCCGTTTGGTAAGATATCCGGTTTATCCGGAGAGTGCAGGCATTGATTTCCAAAACATCGATGAGGTGGAATTCCGTTTGAGTGAAGTGGTCTATACTCTTGCTGAATGTAAAATGCGTGCAGGTGATACGGAAGGTGCTAAAGAACTGGTATATAGAGTTAAAACACGCTATTTTACAGATAAATCGGCTCTCGAGCAGCCCGGTCCTGGTTTTACATCCTTTGATATGGATTGGATGTTGAGTGAATGGGGACTTGAATTCTTGGGAGAGGGGCGTCGTCGTCGTACAGACTTGCGTCGTTTCGATAAGTTTACGCAAGGGCAATGGTGGTTCTTTGGCCGTGCCACGGACGACGGTTTAAGCTATCCGGCTAAACGTGACCGCAAATACGAGTGGTATCCCTTGCCCCAGTCTGCCCTTATGGTAAATCCGGGACTGGTACAGAATCCTAATTATTAATCATCCTATAATAATAGTAACAATGAAAAAATATATATGTAATCCGCTATGGCTTTTGTTGCTTTTTGTAGCTTTCATCAGTAGTTGTGACAAGGAGGAAATTGTGTTTGACCATGAGTTGCCGCAATTTGAACTTCGTAGCGATGCTATCTTGCTGGAGGTGATTATGCCCCAAGGAACTGGTGCCGATGAAATAATTTATATTGCAGGCGATTTCAATGGAGGTCAGGATGCTGCTTCCGGAGACCTTAAGTGGCAGATGGAGAAAGCTGCAAACAATGATGTTAAATGGGGCATATACCTCTATCCGGAAGATTTTGTTAATGGAAAGACACTTGCCGATGGCTTTTATTTCGTTTCTAAGACACAAGGTATAGAGCGTACTTTGCAGAATGGGGATGCTTTACATCAAATTTCGGCTAAGGTAGGTACTCGCACTGATATAACGGTAACCCGCTGGAATGCTTATTTTGAGGAGCCGGAAGACCCAAGTGAAGTGATTCATGACGGTTATGCTGTGTTCGTGATGGACAATACAGGTTGGGATGCACTGACACTTTATGCGTGGGGAAATGATTTGCCGGAACTTTTTGGAGGTTGGCCCGGTATTTCACCTACTGGTAGCGTTGAGATAAAAGGAATTACCTATAAATACTTCGATACAGGTGAAGCAAATAAGGGATTGGTTTACAATTTGATATTTAACGATAATGGAGTAGGTTCACAATTTGATGGACCACAGAACTTTACTCTTGACCGTGACATATATTTGGAAATCACAGAAAGCGGTTGGACGGAAATAGATCCGGATGCAGTGGTTATCCATGATGGTTATGCCATATTTATTGAAGACCAGTCCGGATGGGCAGAAACAACCATATATGCGTGGGGAAATGATATACCGGAACTCTTTGGCAGTTGGCCAGGAATATTACCAACCGGTAGTGTTGAGATAAAAGGTGTCACGTATAATTATTACGATACAGGTGAAGCAAATAAGGGATTGACTTACAATCTGATAATGAATAATAACAATGGAGGCTCACAATTTGACCTCGCAGCAGTGACGCTTGATCGAGATTATTATTTCCGTATTACGGACATAGCTGGTGAGGAGATTGACCCTAACAATCCGGACGGAGACTCTGAACCGGAATCTGAAGCGGCTTTTGTTTCTAATCAGAATAATTTCTTGAAATGAGTTTTGTATAGTAATGAAGATGTTAAATGACCTATTGGTGGAATGAGATTGGGGATAGGATATCTCTTTTCAATCTTGCGGATATATGTCCCAAGGCTTGGTTTTCCTATCCCAAGTCTTGGGATAGAAAAACCAAGCCTTGGGAAGAAGTTATCTCTTAGCTCTTTTGTTTTTTAGTATTGGCTTCCGGGATTTTTAGTATTAAGTCTTAGTATCTTTTCTGCCAATGCCCATCACTGGAGAGTTTGGATGCTCCTTTTGCAGATATCAGTTCCGCCAATGAGTATAAGTATAGATAAAAAGTAGAAATATGAAAAAAGTAATAATTGCGACACTGCTCTTTACGATGCTACATTCTTGTATGGGGTGTAGTGATAGTCAGAGTGACATGGAACCGATTCCCGTCCCACAGGAAGAATACATGGCTTCGGATATGGTGATTTATGAGGCAAATCCCCGCATTTTTGCCGAAGAAAATGCGTTCTCTGCCATCAAAGCAGAGCTTGACCGTATTCAAAGCCTGGGAACTACCGTGCTTTGGCTGATGCCTGTAAATGAGCCGGGAGTACTGAAAAGTGTGAATTCACCTTATTGTATAAAGGATTATAAAAAGCTGAATACACGTTACGGAACAAAAAAAGACTTGAAAGAACTGGTAGATGCTGCCCATGCCAAAGGAATGAAAGTGATTCTTGACTGGGTTGCCAACCATACTTCGTGGGACAATGCTTGGGTGACTGAGCATCCGGATTGGTATACACAGGATGCAAATGGCAATGTGGTACAACCTCAAGAACAGCCTTGGGCGGATGTTGCTGACTTGAATTTTGACAACGAAACCATGCAGCAAGCCATGATTGATGCCATGAAGTATTGGGTAACAGAAATTGGTATTGATGGATACCGTTGTGATTATGCCGAGGGGGTACCAGATGCTTTCTGGAAGAAAGCAATCGCCGAGCTCCGTACACTTGACAATAATTTGCTGATGCTTGCCGAAGGCGGAAAAACGTCTTTAATGAACAATGGTTTCAATCTGCTCTACGGCTGGAACTTCCATAGTAAACTGAAAGACTATTATGCCGGTAAATGCTCACTTACTGACCTTTATGCTATGAATACTTCCGAATTGGAGGGAATGCCGAAGGGTACGTTACGGTTACGCTATTCTACTAATCATGACCAGGCAAGTGAGGCTTCACCGATAGAATGTTATGGCGGTGAGCGTGGTGCCATGTCTGCTTTTGTATTGACGACTATGCTCGAGGGGATACCTCTTATTTATAGTTCGCAGGAAGTAGCCTATCCGCGGTCACTTAACTTTTTCAATTACGGAGTTATAGACTTGAAGTCCAATGAAGTCTTTGCGCAAGAGATGGCAGAAATCATCAGAGCCTATAAAGCTACGAGCAGTGTACGTGGTGGTGAACTGGAAGTTTATACTACCGGAGATGTCGCTTCATTTTATCGGGCAGCAGGCAGTCATGGCATGTTGGTCATGGTGAATACTGCCAATGAGTCTGTACAAGTGAAAGTACCTATGGAGCATGCTGGCAAGACCATGACCGATGTGATTGCCGGTGTGGATGTGGAGTTGCCTACAGTAATGACGATGGAACCTTATCAATATTTTATATATCAACAATAACGGATGTATATGAAACATGTATTATTAACAGTTGTATTTCTGGGAATTGCTTGTGTGGCGATGGCACACGAATTGTCATCTCCCAATGGGAATCTGAAACTCAATGTTGTGCTTGATTCCGAGGGGGGGCCGGTCTATAGCTTATATTACAAAGGAGAGCCGGTTGTAGAACCTTCTGCCTTGGGAATACTTATGGAAGAAGCGGATTTGTCAAATGGCTTCCGGATTCTTGATGCAACAAATTCTACTTTTGATGAAACTTGGATGCCTGTATGGGGAGAGTATGAAAAAGTCCGTAACCATTACAATGAACTTACTGTCACTCTCTCACAACCGGCAAAGCACGACCGTATGATGATTGTACGTTTTCGATTGTTTGACGATGGACTCGGATTCCGTTATGAGTTGCCGGAGCAGAAAACCATGAATTATCTGACGGTAAAAGACGAACTGACGGAATTCAATCTGACCGGTAATCATACACTCTATTGCATTCCCGGTGATTATGATACGAATGAGTTTGCCTATACTACTGCGGCCATTTCCGAAGTGCGCGAAGCTATGGAACGTAATCTACGTAAAAAAGGATATGAAGCTAAAGCGACTTCATTCACAGTACAAACACCCCTTATGATAAAGACTACCGAAGGACTTTATATCAATATTCATGAAGCTGCCTTGGTAGATTATTCTGCCATGTTGCTGAATGTGGATGATAAAGAGTTTAACTTTTCTGCTCATCTTACTCCCGATAAATTAGGAAAGAAAGGATATCTGCAATTACCGTTGCATACCCCGTGGCGTACAATTATGGTTAGTGACGATGCACGTAGCATCCTTGCTTCTCAGTTGATTCTTAATCTGAATGAACCTTGTAAGCTGGAAGATACTTCTTGGATTAAGCCACAGAAATTTATCGGTGTCTGGTGGGAGATGTTTACTGGTGGAGGAGGTACATGGGCATATAGCGACTATTATAAGGCTAAACCCGGCATAACCGACTATTCAAAGTTAACTCCTAATGGACATCATCCGGCCAATACTGAACATGTGAAAGAGTACATAGACTTTGCGGCGGAGAATGGTATTGATGCGGTATTGGTTGAGGGCTGGAATGAAGGTTGGGAAGATTGGGCATCCTATCGTAAGGATCGTCAGTTCCTTTTTGACAAACCTTATCCGGACTTTGATGTTGCGGTACTACATGCCTATGCCAAATCAAAGGGAGTAAAGATTATCATGCATCATGAGACGGCTGCTAATGCTGCCGACTATGAGCGGCAGCTGGATGTAGCCTTTCAATTTATGGTAGATAATGGCTATAATTCTGTAAAGACCGGATATGTGGGCTCAATCATTCCCCGTAGTGAATATCATTCCTCACAATGGATGAACAATCATTATATACATGTGGTGAAGCGTGCTGCTGATTATAAGATTATGGTAGATAGTCACGAGGCTGTTCGTCCCACCGGCTTGTGCCGTAC
>OGFU01000323.1_pt1 | contig 21666 bp, 18 predicted proteins | sample 1571061 | NCBI WGS metagenome assembly OGFU01 (sample SAMEA2582063, study PRJEB24529) | metagenome | biome: Human gut stool | place: China | collected 2011 | reverse complement strand
GCTTTGCATCGACCTTCTGGCCCTTCTCGCTGCCGCGCAGGTACAGGGTGTACAGGCCCTCCTGCTCGTTGATCCAGTCTGCCATCTGGGGGAAGTTGCCAATGGGCTGCACCAGCTTGACCTTGCCGTTGTAGCCAGCCTTCTCGTTTGCAATATCGTAGAAGTAGTCCACGAAAGCACGCAGGAAGTTGCCCTCGCCAAACTGCATGACCTTGACGGGTGCATCCTTCAGGATGTAGCCGTTATAGCCGGTGCCTTCCAGAACCTTGTAGTTCAAAGTTTCCATCTTGTTGATCTCCTTTATAAACTTGCTTTGCTCACCAGAAGGCCGCTTTGCCTGCCCTCTGTTCCTTACCCCTATTTTATGCTGTTGTATACAAATAAGTCAAGAGCTTTGTGCAATATTTTTAGCCCTAAGGTGACGATTTGGGGCATTTCCAGCGAAAAGCACAATTGTGTGCTAGAAAATTTGTCACTTTTTCAGTTGTATACATGCGCATTTTCCGTTATACTAAAGGTAAGACAAACCTGCCCGTGCAGGCGGGTGTCCCGTTGTACACAAGGTTTGACGGATTTTTAACAAAAACCATCAGAGAAAAGGAGTTATCGACCCATGAAAGCATTTATGGATAAGGACTTCATGCTCCAGTCTCCCACTGCTCAGCATCTGTACCACGACTACGCTGCGGATATGCCTATCTGCGACTACCACTGCCACATCCCTCCCCGTGAGATCTACGAGAACCGCCGCTTTGAGAACATCGCTCAGGTATGGCTGGGCGGCCGCAACCCGGACGGCAGCTACTTTGGCGACCACTACAAGTGGCGCGTGATGCGTTCCAACGGTGTGCCTGAGGAGTACATCACCGGTGATAAGCCCGACCGCGAGCGCTTCCAGAAGTTTGCAGAGGCTCTGCCCATGGCCATCGGCAACCCGATGTACCACTGGACCAACCTCGAGCTGCATGTGTTCTTTGGCTACGAGGGCGTGCTGAACGGCGATACCGCTGAGGAAGTGTGGAACCTGTGCAACGACAAGCTGCAGCACGATCCCAAGCTGACTGTCCGCGGCCTGATCGAGCAGTCCAACGTGGCCTTCATCGGCACCACCGATGACCCCATCGATGATCTGTACTGGCACAAGAAGATCAAGGAAGATCCCACCATCAAGTTCACCGTGGCTCCTTCCTTCCGCCCCGATAAGGCCATCAACATCAACAAGCCCGGTTTTGCCGAGTACATGGGCAAGCTGGCCGCTGTTGTGGGCAAGGAAAAGCTGGCCTGCATCGACTGCGTCACCGACGCTCTGACCAAGCGCATCGAGTTCTTTGCAGAGATGGGCTGCCGCGCTTCGGACCACGGTCTGGATTACATCCCCTACCGCGAGGCCACCAAGGAAGAGGTCAACGCCATCTACCAGAAGGTGATGGCCGGCGAGACCTGCACCACCGAAGAGGCTGAGAAGTACCAGACCTACATCCTGATCCATCTGGGCAAGCAGTATCATCGCCTGAACATCGCCATGCAGCTGCACTTCAACTGCCTGCGCAATGTCAACCGCAAGCAGTATGCAAAGTTCGGCCCGGATACCGGCTTTGACATGATCAACACCGCTTCCTGCGGCGGCGAGATCGCAGCCCTGCTGAGCGCTCTGGACGAGACCAACGAGTGCCCCAAGACCATCATCTACAGCCTGAACCCGGCCGACAACGAGCAGATCGGCACCATTCTGGGCTGCTTCCAGAGCACCGAGGTGCCGGGCAAGATCCAGCACGGTTCTGCATGGTGGTTCAATGACCAGAAGATCGGCATGGAGAACCAGATGAAGAGTCTGGCAAATCTGGGCCTGCTGGGCAACTTCGTCGGTATGCTGACCGACAGCCGCAGCTTCCTGAGCTACACCCGCCACGATTACTTCCGCCGCATCCTGTGCAACCTGATCGGCCAGTGGGTCGAGGATGGCGAGTATCCCAACGACGAGAAGGCTCTGGAGAAGATCGTCAAGGGCATCTGCTTCGACAACGCAAAGCGCTACTTCAACCTGTAAGAGAAGCGCCTGAACCTGAATAAGGCATAACACAAAGCCCCCGGAACGTTTCACACCGTTCCGGGGGCTTTTGCTGTAAGCAGATAATGTTTACTTTACAAGGCTGCGCAGCACGACACGTGCAGTGGAAACGTCGGAACCAAGCAGGGTGTCGTAGGCGTTCAGGATGTCGCGGATGGCCTGCAGGTTGTCCTTGGTCAGGGTGTAGGTCTTGGTGGAGCCGTCCTTGCCGGTAAAGGTGGCAGTGACGCTCTTGGCGGCAAGCCACTCGTTCAGCCAGCTGGTGCTGTCGTCCATGTCGAACAGCTCATAGGCGAACCATGCCTTGAGGTCGTTGTCGTAGCCGCCGATGAACTCTTCATCACAGGTGAAGTCGTAGTAGTTATCCTCGGTCTCTACCCGAACAGATTTCATGTCCAGCTTTTTATTGCCGAAGTAGGTCATGCCCAGACTGAGATACACGGTGGGATCATCGTTGGTAACGAACAGGTAGGGGTACAGACCGCAGGAGGCCTTTTCCATGCTGGCCTCCTCGTAGGGAGAGTCGATCTGCCAGCCTTCGGCCTCGCTGTCATAGGTGACGGTGAGCTGGGACAGGGCAGAGCGCAGCTGCGCTTCCGACACCGCATTGGTCACAGAAAGCTCTGCCGGGGCAGGCTCGTCCGGAAGGGCGGGGCTCAGGGCAAAGGCGGAGATGCCGCCCATCAGGATGGCGGCGGTGCACAGGCAGGCAGCACCGCGCTTGAACAGTCCGGTCAGTTTCATAGGAATCTCCTTTCGCTTCACAGAAACGCTTTTTCTCTGTCCAGAGCATACCAGATTTTACGGCCTCTGACAAGCAAAACGGCATGAATCGCCCTTCAGATGCATCAGAACGACCGTTCAGATGGTGTGCAGTGCGGATGAAAACGGCTTCTTATACCTGATGGGTCTCCAGCCAGTCAGTCATCTGCTGGGCGATGCCCTTGATGCTGCCGTCCTCAAAGGGAACCTTCAGCCCGGCGGTCTCCAGCAGCTCGGTGTAGCTGGCCATGCCTGCACGGCGCACAAGGCGAAGGTAGCGCTGCCATGCGTCCTTGTGGTCGGTCAGGCTCAGCAGGAAGAACTGCAGAGCGGCCATGGTGGACAGGCAGTAGTCGATATAGTAGAAGGGGCACTCATAAATGTGCAGCTGACGCTGCCAGCCTGCACCGCGGCCATAGAAGGGCAGATTGTCAAAATCGATCCACGGGCGGTATTTCTTTTCCAGCTTGAGCCACTCGGCATTGCGTTCATCGGGGGTCAGATCCGGGTTCTGGTACATGATGTGCTGGAACTCGTCCACCTCACAGCCGTAGGCAAGGAACACAAAGCTGTCCTCGGCGTGCAGCAGGGCGTATTTGTCGGTGTCCTTGCCAAACAGCAGATGATGCCACGGTGCGGTCAGAAACTCCATGGCCATGGAGTGGATCTCGGCGCTCTCCATGCCTGGGCATTCCAGATCGGCGGGCACTTCGGGATCACGCTCGGCCACATAAGCCTCAAAGGCATGGCCGCATTCATGGGTCAGCACGTCCACATCGCCGGAGGTGTTGTTCCAGTTGGCAAAAATGAAGGGGGCCTTGTAGCTGGGCAGGCTGGTCATGTAGCCGCCGGACATCTTGCCGGGGCGGCTCTCCACATCGAACAGCTCGTTGTCCTGCATAAAGTCGATGAACTCGGCGGTTTCCGGGCTAAGCTCATGGTACATGGTGCGGGCGGCATCCATGCGGGCTTTGTAGCCGGGAATGGGCTTGGGATTGCCGTCCTTGAACATGATGGGCAGATCGGTGAAGGTGGGGCGGGCGATGCCGGTGCGCTTTGCACGCAGGGCCATCACCTTCTGCAGCTGGGGCACCACATCGTTTGCCACCTGATCGCGGAATTTCCGGATCTCCTCCGGGCCGTAGCCGATGCGGTTCATGCGCACATAGGAAAGCTCACTGTAGTCGTGATAGCCCATCACCCGGGCCTGTGCATTCAGGTTCTTCACGGTCTCGCCGTACAGCTCGTCCAGCTCGGCACGGTGGGCATCAAAATAACCGGCCTCGGCCTCGTAGGCGGCGCGGCGCACGGCGGGGTCCAGATCCTCCTTGTAAGGGCCCAGCTGCGGGATGGTGAGCTGTTTGCCGTCCAGCTCCACCAGTGCGCCGCCGTAGATCTGCTGGTAGCGGCTCACCAGAGCATTGAACTGCTGCTGCAGCTCCACGGTGCGGTCATCCATGCCCAGAACGGCATTCTTCATACCGGCCACACAGGTGGTGCCGAACTTCGCGGTCAGGACATCCACATGCGGGTTCGCAAGGAAAGCGCGGCTGATCTCCACGCTGGCGTTGGTCACGGCGGGGCCGTTGGCATCAAAGAAGTCCTGTTCGGCCTTCCAGTAAGCGTCGCGGGTGTCGCAGGTGTAGTGGATGTTGGCAAGGTTCGCGGCGGTGTTGTACTCTGCAAAGGCTTCGCTCTGCTCATAGTAGAGCCGGACAAGGGCATCGCCGTCCGGTGCGGCAGCGGCCTTTGCGGCCAGCTCTTTGCACCGGGCCAGCAGGGCACCGATGTCCGGGCGGGTATAGGTCATTTCGTTGAATTTCATCGGGAAACATTCCTTTCCGGGAGAAGACTCCATATTTAAGGTTAAACCCATCTTACCACGTTATGCGGCAAATGAAAAGAGGATACAGGCCAAAACCCGGCAGATGCTATGCACAACTGCTAAAATTTGACGAGGTGGTTTGGCAAAGTTATCCATTGATATGGTTGCAAGGCCGCAGAAAAAAGACTATAATAAAGCCATCAACAGAGTAAGACCATGTGCGTTAAGTGCCGCATCAACGGGGAGTTGTGCTGTGGACGAAGGTGTACCCGCGGTGCATGGTCTGCATCCCGCTGCTGCATGGACTTGGGTGCAGGCGAGACGGCTTGCGTCCCGCCCGGAAGTGAAAGTTGTTGGATTCACGCCCTCCTTTGTGCGGTTTGTCACAGGGAGGGCGTTTTGTTTGTGCAGACCGCCCGCCCGGTATTCCTTTTGCAAGGAGGACAGTTGATATGAGCAACTCGAAAATTTCCGTCCGTACGCTCACCATGCTGGCCTTGCTGGTGGCAATGAGCATCGTGTTCAGCCGGGTGCTGAGCATCTCCACCGGCTTTGTGCGGTTCAATCTGGGCAGCCTGCCGGTGCTGCTGGCAGCGCTGCTGTTCGGCCCCGGTGCCGGCTTTGCCGTGGGCGCTGTGGCCGATATGATCGGCGGCGTGCTGGCAGGCTACGCCATCAACCCGCTCATCACGCTGGGCGCGGGTGCCATTGGTCTGGTGGCGGGGCTTGCATGGCAGAAGCTGCCCGGGCTGCGCACCGGCCTGCGGCTGCAGATCAGCGTGCTGCTGGGACACTTTGTGGGTTCCATGGTCATCACCTCGCTGGCACTGCGCATCTTCTACGGCTACCCGTGGGCAACGCTGGCAGTGCGCATCCCCAATGCACTGATCCTGGCTGCGGTGAACACTGTGCTGCTGCGCATCCTGCTGGAGAACCGTACCCTGATGAAGATGGTGAAAAAGTAAAAAGAGGCATTACAATGAATTACGAACAGGCAATGGAATACATCCATGCGGTCCAGTGGGCCGGCCACAAGCCCGGTCTGACGCGCACCCGCACCCTGCTGGCCGCACTGGGCGACCCGCACAAACAGCTCAGATTCGTGCATGTTGCAGGCACCAACGGCAAGGGCAGCACCGCCGCCATGATGGCATCCTGCCTGCAGGCCGCGGGCTATCGGGTGGGCCTGTACACCTCGCCCTTCATCAACCGCTTCAACGAGCGCATCCAGATCAACGGCGTGCAGATCCCGGACGAAGAGCTGGTGAAACTGGTGGAGCAGGTAAAGCCCGCCGCCGATGCCATGGAAGATGTGCCTACCGAGTTTGAGATCATCACGGCGCTGGGGATGCTCTATTTTGCCCAGCAGAAATGTGAGATCGTGGTGCTGGAGGTGGGCCTTGGCGGCACGCTGGATTCCACCAACGTCATTGATGCCCCGGAGTGCGCAGTCATCACGGCACTGGGCATGGATCATGTGAAGGAGCTTGGCCCCACCCTTGGGGACATTGCTGCCGCCAAGGCGGGGATCATCAAGGAAGAGTGCCCGGTGGTGAGCTACGGCGGCGTGCCGGAGGCAGAGATTGTTATCCGCCGCGCGGCAGCGGAAAAGCACGCCGAGCTGACCGAGGTGGATTTCAGCAGGCTGAAATACGAGGGCGGCAGCCTTGACGCGGTGGAGTTCGACTTTGACGGCCTGACGGATGTGCACTTGCCCCTGATCGGCAGCTACCAGCCGCGAAATGCGGCGCTGGCTATCACGGCTCTGCGGGTGATGCGCACCCATGGCTGGAACATCCCGGAAAATGCCATCCGTACCGGTCTTGAAACGGTGAGCTGGCCGGGCCGCTTTGAACTGCTGCGGCACGCGCCCGCGTTCCTGCTGGACGGCAGCCACAACGCCCACGGAATGCGTGCCACGGTGCAGAGCCTGAGAGACCGCTTCCCCGGGCAGAAGTTCGTTTTTCTGGTCAGCATCATGGCAGACAAGGATGTGGACCAGATGCTCAGCCTGCTGGCACCGCTGGCGGTGCGGTTCGTCACGGTGGCGGCGCACACGCCGCGCGCTATGCCTGCCGAAACGCTGGCAGAACACATCCGGGCCTATGGCTGCAGGGCGGAAGCGGCAGCTTCCATTGAAGCGGGCGTGGCCCGGGCGGTGGAGCTGGGCGGCGAAGGCCCGGTGTGCGCACTGGGCACGCTGTATTTCTCTGGCGATGTGCGGAAAGCGTTTGAGGAACTTGTGAAGGGCTGAAGATTTAAAATGGCTCGGTGTGCGCTGCGCCATCATCAGCGGAAAAATTATTTTTAATATTGCAAATCAGGAAGATCTGCTGATCTTCCTGATTTGCTTTTTTCACGGTAAGGACCGTAACGGCTGACGGCATCTTGCTGCTGTCAGCCTGCGGCTGTCGCGCAGCGGATAAAGCGAAAGCTTGCTCGCACGGCTTGTCGCGTAAGCGACTTCAAATCGGCGGAACACAAAAAATCCTTTAGCGAAGCGACTTGGATTTTTTGTATGGAGCCCAACAGCTTTGGGGTCACTAGGGGCGAGCAGCCCCTAGTTCGTGCCTCCCGCGCCTCGAAAGTAGCGGGTGCTTTTCTGGTTCTCTTTTGCAACCAAAAGAGAACATTCCCGGCGGCGATGCATCTTGCAAAAGGCATGAAACCTTAAACACGCGACTACGCTCTGTGCGGGAAGCATTCTAAATCAGAAGATTGCCGTCGCAGCCGCCACTGCCAGCACGATGATGCCCAGCACGATGCGGTAGGCACCAAAGAACTTGAAATCGTGGCGCTTGACGTAATCCATCAGGAAGCGGATGGCGGCAAGGCTCATGCCAAAGGCCACCACACAGCCCACTGCCAGCACAGCCACCTCGGTGCCGGTCATCACAGAACCGCCGACAACGAACTTGACCACCTTGAGCAGGGATGCACCCGCCATGACCGGGATGGCCAGATAGAAGGTGAACTCTGCCACACAGGCGCGGGACAGGCCCAGCAGCAGGCCGCCCACGATGGTGGCACCGGAGCGGGAGGTGCCCGGAATGATGGCCAGACACTGCCACAGGCCAATGATGATGGCATCGCGGTAGGTGATCTGCTCCAGTCGGCTCACGTGCGGCGCGGCGCGGCGGTTCTCCACAACAAAGAACAGCGCGCCGTACAGAATGAGCATCGCGGCAACCGTGATGTAATTGTAGAAGTGAGCTTCCATCCAGTCGTCCAGCGGGCTGATGATGAGCACCGGGATCGTGGCCGCTACCACCTTGAACCACAGGTTCCACACACTGGGCTTGGAAATGACCCTGCCCTGCTTCATGCCAAAGGGCCACAGCTTGCCCCAGAACAGCACCACCACGGCCATGATGGCACCCAGCTGGATGACCACGCGGAACATGGACATGAACTCTTCGCTTGCGTTGAATTTGATGATCTGCTCCAGCAGGATCATATGACCGGTGGACGAAATGGGAAGCCACTCGGTAATGCCCTCCACAATGCCCATCAGGATGGCTTTGATGATCTCAAAAAACGTAAGTACCCCTCCTTGTGCACAAAGGCACAGCAGCTTATTTTCTTCCAGTATACCATACTATGTCTCTGCACGCACGCAGAATGCGAAAATTTTTACGCTCGCCGCCACTTTTGCCCTGCAGGCTGTTACTGCGCCGGGAAATGTGTTATACTGATGCAAAGACCCTTTTCCTTCTATTTTATCCGCAAATCAAAATAGAGTTTAAACACTCTTGGTATTTTTGTTGAACCATTCTACAACGAGGTGAATCCATATGAATATTCTGGTGATCGGCTGCGACCAGGTGGGTGCTTCCCTCATCCGCGATCTGGAACGCATCGGCCATGATATCTCGCTGATCGAAAAGGATCCCGAACAGCTCAAGCGTCTGGATGCCTTTGACGACTACAGCTTTGGCGGCACGGCACTGGTGGGCGACCCCACCGACCCGGATACCCTGCGGCAGGGCGGCATTGACAGCTGCGATGCCGTGGCCGCTGTGAGCGAGGACGACTCGGTAAATCTGATGGCGGCACAGATCGCAAAAAGCATCTTCCGCCGTGAGAAGGTGATCTGCCGCGTGTCCGACCCGCACCTGCAGGTGCTGTACCACAAGGCTTACGAGATCGACACCATCTGCCCCACGGTGCTCACCGAGCAATCGGTGTTCCGCGCACTGGCAAAGTAAAAAGTGAGGGAAGCATATGAAAGTTTGTATCGCAGGCGGCGGCAAAGTGGGCATGTATCTGGCCCAGAGCCTGCTGGCCCACCGCCACAAAGTGACCATCATTGAACCGCAGGAAATGTTGTGCCGTTCGCTGGCCGATTCGCTGGATATCCCGGTGATCTGCGGCGATGCCATCAGCTTTGACACCATGCGCACGGCCGACGTTGCCAGCTGCGATGCCTTTGTGGCCGTGACCGGTGCGGACGAGAATAACCTTGTGGCCTGCCAGATCGCAAAGCGGGAGTTTGGCGTGAACCGCACTGTGGCCCGGGCCTCCAACCCCAAGAATCGCGAGCTGCTGCACACCTTAGGCGTGGACACCGTAGTGTGCGGCACCGACAACCTGAGCCACATCCTTGAGCGCGAGATCGAGACGGATACCATCCGCCAGCTGCTCTCGCTGGGCGGCGGCACTGCCAGCCTGAACGAAATTTTGCTGCCGGAGAACTTCCAGTTTGCAGGGCAGGCGGTCAAGGACATCCCTATGCCGGGCGACGTCATTCTGGTGTGCATCACCCGCGATGCGGAGTTCATCATCCCCCACGGCAATACCACCTTACTGCCGTGGGACCGCATCCTCTGCCTGACGCAGGATGACACCCTGCACCTGCTGATGGATGCATGGGGCCTTTCCGGCAAATGACCGAACGTGACCTGCTGCGCACGGCGCTGATCATCCCGCCCAAGGGCCGGGCCGTACTGTGCGTCTGGGCCGCTGTTCCCGGCGTGTTCTGCGCGCCTTTTGTGTTCTGGCAGAGCCTGTTTGCCGGGTGTATTTTCTGTGCCCTGTGGGTGTGCCTTGTGTTCGCCGCGTGGGCAAGAGCCTGCAGCTTTACCGCAGTGCTCACCGCCCGGAACACTGCCGTGCGGGCCGGTATCGCCGTTCCCATCACACGGCAGCTTCCCCGCCGGGCCGTGACTGGCGTGTGGACCCTGCGCACGCCGCTTCTGTGGCTGGCCGGGTGCAGCGTGCTGGTGGTGCACGGCCCGGGCGTACAGCTGTTTCTGCCGGGCGTGGATGCCCTGCAGGCGCAGGCCCTTGCCGCTGTGCTGATGGAGGAAACGCCATGACCGAACGCAGCTTCCACCCGTTTGCGGTGCTGCATTTTCTGCGCAAGACCATTCTGCTGTATCTGCTGCCGCTTTTGCAGGTGCTGTTTGCCCGCAATTGGGCGGCGATGCGCACGGCTCTTGTGCAGGGCGCGGCGCTGCTGACAGTGCTTGCCGCTGTGAGCGCCGCCGTGCTGCACGCAGGCCGCTGGCGGGGGGATGCACAGGGAACCCTGCGGGTGCGCTGGCGGCTGGGCGTGCGGCTGGACCGCTGCCTGAAAGCCAGCCAGCTGGCAGCGCTCACCATCGAGCGGCCCCTGCTCTACCGGCTGGCCGGTGCCAGCCGGGTGGTGCTGTACCCTGCCGGGCAGAAGCGCACCCTGACCCTGCTTTTGAGCGCGCAGAACGCGCAGTTTTTAGCTGACCGCATGATGCCGCGCCGGGATGCTGTGGCCCACACCCCGCGCGGCGGCGAAAAGCTGGCCTTTGCGGTGCTGGGTGCCAACGGCCTTTCCACCCTTGCTTTGCTGGCGCTGGCCATCAAACAGAGCAGGCCCTATGCGCCGGATGCCCAGACGGCGGCCTTTGCCCACCTGAACCGCATTGCGGCGTGGGCGGCGCGCTGGCTGCCCATGGGCACAGCATGGCTGCTGGTGCTGGGCGGTGTGCTGTTCTGCGCAAGCCTTGTGCGCAGTGCGGCCCATGCGGCCCATTACACCGTGTGGCACACCGAGAGTCACCTTGGCAGCAGGGGCGGCTTTGTGCGCCAGTACGAGATGCGCCTTGCGCTGGAACATCTGAGCTATGCGGACCTGCGCCGCTCGCCTGCTACATGGGCACTGGGCTACTGCCCGGTGTTCGTTACAGCAGGCAGCTGCCAGCCGGAGATCCCGTTGCTGGTCTGGCGGGAGGACGGCCCTTTTCTACAGGAGCTTCTGCCCGGCTTTGCCCTGCCGCCAAAAGCCCTGGTGGACACCGCAGGCCGCAGCATCCCGGCGTTTTTTCTGCCTGCCGGCATCCCCTGCGGGCTGTGCCTGCTGCTGACAGCGGTATCCCGCTACACCCTGCCTGCCCTCACGGTGCCGCTGCTGGTGGTCACCGCCGTGTTTGCGGCCCTGCTGGTGGGTGCGTACAACGGCTGGCGCAAAGAGGGCATCTGGCTGCAAAACGGCCGTCTGACCCTGCGCTGGCAGCACGGCTTCCATCTGCACGAGATCTGCGTGCTGTGCCCTGCACCGGCCCTGACGGCCATGCAGTCGCCGTGGGCCGCGGCGGTGCACCGCACGAACCTCACCCTCACCTTTCCGGGCGGGGTGAAGTGCAGGGTGCGCAGCGTAAAGTGCATCGAATTGCCATTTTTGCTTTTCTGAAACTGTAAGGAGTCTTTTTCTGTGATAAAAACTGTATTATTCGATCTGGACGGCACCCTTCTGAACACCATCGACGACCTTGCCGATGCAGGCAACTGGGTGTGTGAACAGCACGGCTGGCCCACCTTTACGGTGGAACAGTTCAAGCACATGGTGGGCAACGGCATCCCGAAGCTGGTGGAGCGCTTCTCGCCGGAAAATGCCCGCACGCCGGAGCAGCTGGCGGCCACGCTGGCCGAGTTCACCGCCCGGTACGATGCCCACAAGGAGGACAAGACGGCCCCCTATCCCGGCATCCCGGAGCTGCTGGACGAGCTGCGGGCACAGGGTGTTCCGTGCGCAGTGTTCTCCAACAAGGCCGACCCGCTCTGCGGCAAGATCATCGCCCACTATTTCGGCACAGGCCGCTTTGCTGCCGTGCGCGGCAGCAGGCCCGGTGTGCCCACAAAGCCGGACCCCGCCGGGCTGTATGCGCTGATGGACGAGATCGGTGCAGACCGCTCTGCCACCCTTTTTGTGGGCGACAGCGATGTGGACATCCTCACCGGACACAATGCCGGGCTGCCCGCCATGGGCGCGCTGTGGGGCTTCCGGGGCCGCGCAGAACTGACCGCTGCCGGTGCGGATGCACTGGCGGCAGTGCCGGAGGATATTTTTACCTATATCAAAAACAACTGAAGATGCAAAAAGGCGAGCCGCCCATCGGCTGCTGTGTTCTTTGGGGTAACTTTATCAGCCCAGAGTGACTTCCTGGATCTTGGAGGAAGCGAACTCGAAGGGCCAGACGGTCTTCCACTCCTGATCCTGCACCTGTGCGATTGCAACAGAAGCGTAGGTGTTGTCACGGTAGTGCTTTACGCCGCCGATCTCGTACTCGGGAGTGAACTCGATCTTGGAGTAGGGCAGAACGATCTTGCGGCCGCCCTCGAATGCACCGTCGATGGACAGCTCTGCCAGAGCGTCGCGGACAGCGGCACCGTCGGTGGAGCCGGCCTTCTCGATGGCGGACTTGAACAGCCACACAACGGTGTAGGACTCAGCAGAGTGGCCGTTCATGTTGACATTGTAGACCTTCTTGAAGTCCTCGTTGATTTCCACGCCGTTGGTCAGGTCGGGGTTGAACTCGACAACAGAAGCCACGCCGTTTGCGGATGCGCCCAGGTTCGGGATGAAGGAAGGATCGGTGAAGCCGTTTGCCTTGGCAACGATCATCTTGGGCTTGTAGTTCTGCTCCTTCAGGGTCTGGACGAACAGGGTAGCGTCGCCGATATAGGAGTCGCACAGGATGGCATCGGGATCAGCCTGCTTCAGAGCCAGGATCTGAGAGGACAGGTCGGTCGCGTTGGAGCTGTAGTCCACTTCGGCCACAACATCCAGACCGTAATCGGGTGCGAACAGGTTGACGCAGCGGATCAGCTCCTGACCGATGGCAGCCTTATCGGTGAAGATGGCGACCTTCTTGATCTCGTTGCCGGTCTGCTCCTTGGAGTCCTGCAGATACTTCAGCATATCTTCCACGTAGACGGAGTTCAGCGGGCACAGACGGAAGAAGTAATCGTAGTCCTTGTGGTCCTCGTCGGTCAGACGGTCCAGCGTGGAGATAGCGGTGATCATGGGGATGCCGTACTGCTGGCAGACCTGAGCCACGACCTCGGTAACAACGGACATATGGCAGCCCATGATGACGTTGACGCCTTCCTGAGTGATCAGGCGCTCTGCCTCAGACTTACCGGTGGCTGCGTCGCCTGCATGGTCGCCGCGGACAACTTCCAGCATCTGACCGTTCACGCCGCCTGCCTTGTTGATCTCGTCCACTGCGAAGTCGATGCCGCGCAGGATGTTCTCGCCGATGGCTGCGTTGCCGCCGGACATTGCGTAGATGGTGCCGATCTTGATGGTGTCACCGCTGGCTGCTGCAGTGCTGCCGGATGCTGCGGTGCTGGTAGATGCTGCAGTGCTGGTGGAAGCGGAAGAGCCGCCGCAGGCGGTCAGAGCAGCTGCACCGCCCAGAACGGCAGATGCCTTCAGGAAGCTTCTACGAGAGATCTTTTTCATAATTGTCCTCCAATTCTGTTTGTAAAAAACAGCTTGTTAATCCGAGATGCCCCGCCGCACCGTGTGAAGTAGTGCCCGCCGGACATCCAGTTTCCAAAATCAAATGCCGAGGTACGCCTTCTTGACGTGCTCGTTTGCTGAGAGCTCGGCGGCGGTGCCTTCCAGCGCCACGCGGCCGTTCTCAATGACATAGCCGCGGTCAGCCGCTGCAAGGGCCTTGGTAATGTCCTGCTCCACCAGCAGCACCGAGATGCCGTCATTCTTCACCATGGTCTTGGCCACTTCCAGAATGTCGTCCACGATGTTGGGGGCAAGGCCCAGACTGGGCTCGTCCAGGATCAGCAGCTTGGGCATACCGATCAGCGCACGGGCCACGGCCACCATCTGCTGCTCGCCGCCGGACAGAGTGCCGGCAGCCTGCTTTGCGCGCTCGCGCAGTTTGGGGAACCAGTTATAGCACTTTTCCAGATTTTCTGCAAAATGCGCCTTGGTCTCCTTATTGAATGCACCCAGTTCCAGATTTTCCAGCACGGTCATCTCGGTAAAGAGCTGACGGCCTTCCGGCACCTGCACGATGCCGCTGTCCAGAATAACGCGGGAGCTTTTGCCGGAGAGGTCCTCCCCGTTGAACTCCACCTTGCCGGAGCTGGCCTTGACCATGCCTGTAATGGTGCGCACCATGGTGGTCTTACCGGCACCGTTGGAGCCAAGGATGGCAACGATCTCGCCATCCTTCACCTCAAAGCCGATGTCCCACAGGATGTTCACAGAGCCGTAACCGGCGTTCAGACCTTCAACTTTAAGCACTTGCGCCCTCCTTTTTGGTGCCCAGGTACACCTCCATGACGTAAGGATCGTTCATGACCTGCTCGGGCGTGCCCTCAGCAATCTTTTCGCCGTGGTGAAGGACGATGACCTTCTCGCACAGGCTCACGACCGCCTTCATGATGTGCTCGATGAGCAGGATAGTGACACCAGACTCGTTGATCTTGCGGATCAGCTGGATGGCCTCTTCGGTCTCAGCCGGGTTCAAGCCTGCCATGTTCTCGTCCAGAAACAGCACTTCGGGCTTGGTGGCCAGAGCGCGGGCCATCTCCAGACGCTTCTGGTCCGGCGTGCCCATGTCCTTGGAGATCACATGACGCTTTTCGTACAGGCCGGTGAAGTGCAGCACCTCCATGGCGCGCTCCTTGGCCTCTTTTTCGCTCTTTGCACCGGCGTGGCCGAAGTAGGCTGCTGCGGTGACGTTATCCAGAACGCTCAGGTTCTTCAGAGGTTTCATGATCTGGAAGGTGCGGGCGATCTTCATGTTGGTGTACTCATACGCCTTTTTGTTGGTGATGTCCTCACCATTGTAGAAGATCTTGCCTTCGGTGGGCGGGTAGTAGCCGCAGATCATGTTGAAGGTGGTGGATTTACCAGCACCGTTGGGGCCGATCATGCCGGAGAAAGAAACATCATGCACGGCGGTCAGACCCTTGAACCGCTTGGTCAGGCCCTGGACTTCAATAATAGGCTTTTCTGCCATGATTACTTCCCTCCCTTGTCTGCCATCAGCTCATACTCTTCCAGCACGTCCAGAGACGGCTTTTTGAGGATCTTTTCATCGATGAAGGTCTTGACCTTCGAGTTCATGTACCAGCCCAGAATACCGGACGGACGGAAGCGGATGACCACGATCAGCACGATGGCATACATCAGCATGTTGATGCCGGGCAGGATGGCGGCAAAGTTTGCACGCAGCAGTTCGCTCAGCGGGATCATGATGAGGCCGCCGATCAGCGGGCCTTCGATGTAGGCGGCACCGCCCACGACTGCGGGCAGCACGATCTCGGTGGACTTGGACTGGATCATAACATCCGGGTCGATGTAGCGGATGTAGCTGACGTAGAAGAAGCCGACCAGACCGGCAATGATAGCCGAAATGACAACGGCAATGACCTTGTACTTGGTGGGGTTGATGCCGATGGCGGCGGCTGCGTCCTCATCCTCGCGGATGGTGCGCAGCGCAAAGCCCAGCTTGGAGCGGCCGATCTTCTTCATGATAAGGTAGACACCCACCATCATGATGAAGCCGATGTAGTAGTACGGCACCTTGCTGGTAAAGCGGAACTGCGCAAAGGAGTCCTTGCCGAAGGGCAGGCCCACACCGGATGCGCGGCCGAAGAACTCCGAGTTGATGATGAACTGACGGATGGACTCGGCAAACGCGATGGACACCAGCGTGAAGTAGGGGCCGCGCAGGATCAGGCTGGGGAAGAAGATGACACCGGCCACAACGCCCACAACGAGCATATCCAGCACAGCGGCCACCCAGGGGTTCATGCCCGTCTTTGTGACCACCAGACAGCACACATAGGCACCCAGACCCATGTAAGCGGCCAGACCCAGCGAGTTCTGGCCGGTGATGCCGCCCAGAATGTTCCATGCCATGGACAGGGTGGACATATAGAAGGTGAGAACAAAAATGTTGATGATGTAAGGTTTATCCACGACCAGCGGGATCGCTGCGAAGATGGCGACGATGATAGCCAGAACGATCGCCAGATTGCGGTGATAGGTTTTAACTGCTTTTCTGGTATCCATCTTATCGCCTCCTCAGAATCATGACCTGACGCACGACCAGAATGATGATGAAGGTGACGAACACGATCATATCACTGTAGGACGGGCTGATGAACAATGCACTCATCTGCTCCAGCAGGCCCAGGAAAATACCGGCGAAGAATGCGCCGGGGATGGAGCCCAGACCGCCCACGACCACGACGATCAGTGCGCGGAAGCCGAAGCTTGCGCCTGCGGTGGGATAGATGGTGTAGAACTGGGTCAGCAGAGAGCCGGCGATACCGGCCAGAGCCACGCCCAGACCATAGGTCAGGATGTAAATTTTCTTGACGTTGATGCCCACGACCTCAGCACCAATGGGGTTCTGGGATACGGCGCGGATCTGCTTGCCGGTGGTGGAATACTTGAGGAAGGCAAACAGTGCAATGGCAACCACGATCAGGATCAGGAAGCTGACCAGACGCGGCAGCGCGATCGTGACCGGGCCAAGCGGGATGTAGGTCTGGGAATAAGGGGTAATGATCTTATAATAGGTGGAACCAAAGATGACCAGAGCGCCGTTGGTGAGCAGCAGGCCCAGACCGACGGTGAGGAACAAAAGGTTCGTAAAGCTCTTGGTCTTGAGCGAAGGGGTGATCAGGGTGGACTGGATCAGCGCACCCAGACCGAACATGAGCACTGCGACGATGGGAAGCGCTACATAGGGGTCCACCCCAAAGTAGGTATACAGAACATAGGTAATGTACATGCCCACCATCAACATTTCGCCGTGGCAGAAGTTGACGATGTTCATAACACCGAAAATGATGTTCTGGCCCATACCCATCAGGGAGTAGAAACCGCCCAGCAGGATCCCGTTTACCAGTGCTTGCAAAAAGACTTCCATTGACATCCTCCCGTTCTAAGCATCAGGCGATGGTGACAGATGATGCAAAAACTGCACGCTGCATCTGCCATCGGCCCGTACTCGTGATTGAAAATTGCCCTTGTGGACTCCATTTCCTCCCTTCTGCTCGTACAATTGATATTTCATCTGTATTGTAACGTAAGTGCAGCCTGTATATAAGATATTATTTCTACCAAACTTTGTCATGAATTTATATGGAAAGTGCCAGAACATCCCGGATTTTTTGGCATGCAAGTCAATTTTCGCGGTTAAAAATAGAGGATTGATGTCTCAATGACATAATTTTGTTACTATTTCAGGTCGAAAATCTGCGAAAAAAAATGTAGAAAGACCCGGCAGAAGAGCACTTGAACGTGTTCCTCTGCCGGGTCTTTTATCCGTAATCTGGTATGTAGTATTCAAGACGAAGGCGCACCGCCGCCCTGTCTCGGGTTGTGGTTCCCAGCGTATGCTTCACGCCTTGGAGCGGCGTTCGCATCCTGCTGACCACGGCCCCAGCTTCGCTTCCCCGTTTCTGCCGCTGGCGGCGGTCAGCTCAGCTGCAATTCCTGTGCGGGTTGCATGAAACAGCAAGCACATTAGACATTCCTAGTCGTTGGGACCTGCAACAACGACGACCGCGGCCAGTGGCCGATGCAGGGAGGAGTTGTTGGGGCAGCGGCCAGCAAGACGCACGTGCCGCCCAAGGCACGCGCGGATGCTGGGAGCCGCAACCCGAGGCACTAAGCAACAGCCCACTGGGCTGATTGCTTACCCTGCTGCGCACCGCCGCCCTGTTCGATTCCTCGTACGGGTTGCATAAAAAAATCCCTGATCCTAAGATCAGGGATTTTTTATGACCCGTACGGGAATCGAACCCATGTTACAGCCGTGAAAGGGCCGTGTCTTAACCGCTTGACCAACGGGCCTTAGAAATACAGAGCTTCGCTAAAACCTCCGACTTTCATCATCCACTATTGCGGACGACCGTCCCCCTTATCTTAGCGAAACTCTGTAATGTGGTAGCGGTAACTGGATTTGAACCGGTGACACTTCGGGTATGAACCGAATGCTCTAGCCAACTGAGCTATACCGCCACATATTGTTTGTGCACTTGAACAGTGCTCTATTATTATACCCACAGATACCCCTTTTGTCAACACATATTTTTAAAAAAATCATATTTTTTCGTGTCGTCCAAAATACAAACGAAGATACGCAAAAATCCCGCTTTCCATTGAATAGAAAGCGGGATTTTTCAACCATTTATCCGAGCCTTGTGGAAAAGCCGGTCAATTCTTCAGCCCTTCTTGTGGGTGGGAACCATGACCTTCAGGCCGCCCATATACGGCTGCAGCACTTCGGGGATGGTCACGGTGCCGTCGGCCTGCAGATGGTTCTCCAGGAAGGCGATCAGCATACGCGGAGGTGCCACGCAGGTGTTGTTCAGGGTGTGGGCCAGATAAGTCTTGCCGTCCTTGCCCTTCACGCGGATGTGCAGGCGACGTGCCTGTGCATCGCCCAGATTGGAGCAGGAGCAGACCTCGAAGTACTTCTGCTGGCGGGGGCTCCAAGCCTCGATATCGCAGCTCTTCACCTTCAGGTCGGCCAGGTCGCCGGAGCAGCAGTTCAGCTGACGCACCGGGATCTCCATGCTGCGGAACAGCTCCACAGAGTTCTTCCACAGCTTCTCGTACCAGTCAGCGCTCTCGTCGGGGCGGCAGACCACGATCATTTCCTGCTTCTCGAACTGATGGATACGGTAAATGCCGCGCTCCTCGATGCCGTGAGCGCCCTTTTCCTTGCGGAAGCAGGGGCTGTAGGAGGTCAGGGTCAGGGGCAGAGTGGCCTCGTCCAGAGTCTGGTCGATGAAACGGCCGATCATGGTGTGCTCGCTGGTACCGATCAGGTACAGGTCCTCACCCTCGATCTTATACATCATGGCATCCATTTCCGGGAAGGACATGACACCCTGCACCACGTTGCCGTGCATCATGAAGGGAGGGATCACATAGGTAAAGCCCTTGTTGATCATAAAGTCGCGGGCATAGGCCAGCACAGCCTCGTGCAGGCGGGCGATGTTGCCCAGCAGATAGTAGAAACCGTTGCCGGCCACGCGGCCTGCAGCGTCCATATCGATGCCGTCGAAGCTCTCCATGATCTCGGTGTGGTACGGAATGGGGAAATCGGGCACCACAGGCTCACCAAAGCGCTGTGCTTCCACGTTGTAGGTATCATCCGGGCCGATGGGCACGCTGGGATCGATCATCTGCGGAATGGTGTACATGATCTCCTGAATGCGTGCGGACAGGGTCTCTTCTTCCTTTTCCAGCTCAGCCATCTTGTCGGCGTCGGCCTTGACGGCGGCATTGTTGGCATTGATCTGAGCCTGCAGCTCGGCCTTCTGTGCCTCATCGGTGCACTTCTTCAGCTGGCCGAACAGGGGGCCGTTGGCCTTGCTCAGCTTGTTGCGGGCAGCCTTGAGGGCTTCCACTTCCTTCAGGCATGCGCGGTACTTGGCATCCTTCTCGATGACCTCGTCCACCAGCGGGAGCTTTGCATCCTGAAACTTCTTCTTGATGTTTTCCTTGACAGCGTCCGGGTTTTCACGGACAAATTTGATATCAAGCATGATTGACTCTCCTTGCTCTATTTCGATTCGCACAGAAGATCCCCTCCCCTGTGCCGTTCAAAGACGGTCGCCCGCCTTGGATCGCTTTATTCTTCGTTCTGGTACTGTCCCAGCAGGTTGGCAAAGGCCCGCAGCTGCTCGTCTGAATAGAAATGCACGGTCAGCCTGCCCTTGCCGTCGTGGTAGGCCACGTTCACCTCGCTGCCCAGCACCTGCTTGAGGCTTTCTTCCACCTCCACCGGCAGAGTGCCCCGCGGCTGGGGCTCTCTGGGCTCCTTTGCGGGCTTTGCCAGCTTTTTGCACAGTGCCTCGGCCTGACGCACGTTCAGCTGGTTGTCTGCGATGATCTGCGTCGCCTGCTCCTGCAGCTCCGGTGTGGGCAGGCTCAGGATCACCTTTGCGTGGCCGATATTGATAAAGCCGCTTTTCAGCAGTTCCAGCACGTTTTCCGGCAGGTTCAGCAGGCGCAGGCTGTTGGCCAGTGCGCTGCGGCTCTTGCCCAGCTTCTGTGCCGCCTGCTCCTGCGTCAGGCCGCAGCGGGTCATCAGCTCCCGGATGCCGGTTGCTTCTTCCACCGGATCCAGATCCTCGCGCTGCAGGTTTTCCACCAGAGCCAGCTCCATGGCCTGCTCGTCGCTGACTTCCTTAATGACCACCGGCACATCGTTCAGCCCTGCCATGCGGCAGGCACGCCAGCGGCGCTCACCCGCCACGATGCTGTAGCCGCCGCGCGGGCACGGACGCACCGCGATGGGCTGCAGCAGACCATGCTCTGCAATGCTGGCCGCCAGCTCGCCCAGCGTTTCCTCGTCAAAGGTCTTGCGCGGCTGTTCCGGGTCCGGTTCGATCTCACGCAGGGGCAAGGTATCTACCTTTGCGCCGGACTCAAAAACCGGGGCGGCATCTTCAAACAGACTGTCCAGCCCGCGGCCAAGTCCTCCTTTTCCTCTTGCCATTCATGTTCCCCCTGAGGTTTAATCTTCCAGAGCATTTTTCGTCTGCTCTGCGACGGGTGCACTTTTGCTGCGGGCCTTTTTGGGCTCGTGCGGGCGGTTGTTCTTGACAAATTCGATTGCCAGATCCATGTACGCTTCGCTGCCCTTGCCCTTGGGTTCATAGAAATTGATGGGCTGGCCGTAGCTGGGTGCCTCCGAAATGCGGATGGAGCGCGGGATGGTGGTCTTGTACACCTTGGAGCCGAAATACTTCTGCACCTGCTCCACCACCTGCACGGTCAGATTATACCGCAGTGAGAACATGGTGAACACCACGCCCTCGATATCCAGATACGGATTGTACTTTTTGCGAATGGTCTTTAAGGTGCTGATCAGCTCCGAAAGACCCTCCAGCGCGTAATACTCGCACTGCACCGGAATGAGAACGCTGTCGCAGGCACTCAGGCCGTTCAGGGTGAGCAGGTCCAGACTGGGCGGACAGTCGATAAAGATGAAGTCATAGTCCTTCTGCACCTCGGCCAGCGCCTTGCGCAGGCGGCTCTCACGAGCGGGCAGGTCGATCATTTCCAGACTGGCACCGGCCAGACGGGTGTTGGAGCCGATGACATCGGTGCGGTACTCGGTCTTACGGATGGCCTCGGATGCTCGTGCTTCACCGATCAGGATCTCGTAGGTTCCCTTTTCCACGCTGCGCTTCGGGATGCCGTAGCCGGTGGTGGTATTGCCCTGCGGATCAAGGTCTACGATGAGCACCCGCTTGCCCAGCGCCGCAACGCAGGACGACAGGTTGACGGCGGTGGTGGTTTTGCCAACGCCGCCCTTCTGGTTCGCAATTGCTACAATTTTTGCCACGCACAATTCTTCCTTCCGGGAAAATTCAATTGTTCCATGTGGAACATTCGCAGTCATGCCCGCCGGTTTCCCGTCCATACAGGCACCTTAACACCTAGTATAGCACATCCAAATCGGTTTTTGAACCATCTGAAGCGTTTTTCCGCTGGATTTTTAACTTTTAGAGGTGGGAAAACGGAAAAGCGGACACTTTGGGGAGAAAACTCCCCCGTCTGCTGCGCAGACAGCCCCCTCTGGGATGGGGCCCTTGGCATGGCGGGAAAGCTGCCGGATAAACCGTAACGCTTGCGGGTGCGCTTGCTCCCACTTGGGGGAGCTGTCGCGCAGCGACTGAGGGGCTTCCAATCGGCGGAACACAAAAAATCCTTTAGCGAAGCGACTTGGATTTTTTGTATGGA
>OGFU01000311.1_pt1 | contig 22258 bp, 19 predicted proteins | sample 1571061 | NCBI WGS metagenome assembly OGFU01 (sample SAMEA2582063, study PRJEB24529) | metagenome | biome: Human gut stool | place: China | collected 2011 | reverse complement strand
TGACGAATCGCAGGGGTGACCCGCGCGGAGGGCAAGACCGTATTTATTCGACTCCCGGTCGTGAGGGAGATTTGTGGATTGCCGCTTACGATGGCCTGTACCATTCCACTACCCGTACGGGATTTGATTTTCGTGCGCTGGACAAAGTCCGTACTATCTATGCCTTCGGTTTTGGCAAGGCAAAGCCGGGCAGTAACTATCCGGCCCTTTATCTGATTGGCGTTGTCAACGGTCAGTACGGCTTTTTCCGCTCAGACGATGCTGCCGTTTCCTGGATGCGTATTAACGATGATGCTCATCAATACGGGTTGGTTCTGCATATCTGTGGGGATATGCAGGAGTATGGCAGGGGCTATATAGGGACACATGGACGGGGGATTGTGACGGGAGTGCCCTCTTCCGATTGACAAGTTCTTTATGTGAAGGCATGCTAAAAAGGCATGCCTTTTCTCTATCTTCTGCTCGAAATCATGTATTTTTGCAGACTAATTCATTGGTTTCTGATATGAGTACACCTGAAAAGCGAGTATTGGTCGGTATGAGCGGTGGTATAGACAGTACTGCCACTTGCCTGATGTTGAAGGAGCAGGGCTATGAGATAGTCGGTCTCACCATGTGGGTGTGGGGAGACGAACCGGTAGAAGCCCACCAACTGGCAGACAGCATGGGGATTGAACATCATGTGGCAGATGAGCGCGAAGCCTTCCGACAGATAATCGTACAGAATTTTATAGATGAATATTGTCAGGGTCGGACTCCGAACCCTTGTGTGATGTGTAATCCGCTGTTCAAGTTCCGTATTCTTGAGGAGTGGGCAGACAAGCTGGGGTGTGCCTATATTGCTACCGGACATTACACCCGTCTGGAGGAACGGAACGGTAAGGTTTATATCATAGCCGGGGATGATGACAAGAAAGACCAGTCCTACTTTTTGTGGAGACTGGGGCAGGAGTTGCTGAAGCGTTGTATCTTCCCCTTAGGCACCTATACCAAGCAGCAAGTCCGCGAATACCTCCGCGACAAAGGTTATACCGTCAAGGCGGAAGAAGGCGAGAGCATGGAGGTCTGCTTCATTAAAGGTGATTACCGTGATTTCCTGCGCGAACACTCTCCGGAGATAGACCGCGAGGTGGGACCGGGATGGTTTGTCAATTCGGAAGGCGTTAAGCTGGGTGAACACAAAGGCTTTCCCTATTACACCATCGGGCAGCGCAAGGGACTCGAAATAGCCTTGGGCAAACCTGCCTACGTCTTGAAAATCAATCCTCAGAAGAATACGGTGATGCTGGGAGACGCCGAACAGCTGAAGACGGGATATATGCTTGCCGAACATGAGAATTTGGTGGATGAGGGAGAGTTTTTTGAAAGCAAGGAGCTAACCGTACGTATCCGTTACCGCAGTAAACCGATTCCTTGCGACGTGAAGCGCCTGGAGGACGGTCGTCTGCTGGTACACTTCCAGACGGAAGCCTCTGCCATAGCTCCGGGACAGTCTGCCGTATTCTATATAGGCCGAAGGGTAGTGGGCGGTTCCTTTATCGCTTCCCAAAGAGGCATCGGGATGTTCCTTTAATTTTTAATTTTTAATTTATAATTGTGAAAAGACTTCTACTCCTTTCCGCCTTTGTCCTGCTTGCGGCAGGAGCATCGGCACAACAAGATACATTGAAGTATCGCATCAGCCTGAAGGATAAGGCTGCCACCACGTATTCCTTGGAACACCCGGAAGCGTTTCTTTCTGAAAAGGCGATTGCTCGTCGGCATAAGCAGAACCTGCCGATAGATTCTACCGACTTGCCGGTGTGCCGCAAGTACGTGGACGAAATTCGCCATCAGGGCGTAAATGTTGTGGTTACCGGTAAATGGGAGAACTTCGTCACGGTATCTTGCAATGACTCTACCTTGATAGACCGTATTGCCGCACTACCTTTTGTCTGCGCTACGGAAAAAGTCTGGATAGCTCCCAAAGATGACAGTCCGATGATGTCTACCGGACGCGATTCTTTGATTAACCAGCCGAGTGTACATCCTGACAGTATCTATGGACTTGCCGTTAGCCAGATACAGATGAGTAATGGTGATAAATTGCACCAGGGAGGGTTCAAGGGGCAGGGCATGACGATTGCAGTTATCGATGCCGGTTTTCATAATGCCGATAAGATAACCGCCATGCAGAACATCCGGGTGTTGGGAACCAAAGATTTTGTAAATCAGCAGGCAGACATCTTTGCAGAGAGCAGTCATGGCATGATGGTACTGTCCTGCATCGGCATGAACCAGCCCGGCATTATGACCGGTACGGCGCCTGAGGCTTCTTTCTGGTTGCTGCGTAGCGAAGACGAGTATTCCGAGCATTTGGTCGAGCAGGACTATTGGTCTGCAGCGGTGGAGTTTGCCGATAGTGTAGGGGTGGATGTACTCAATACTTCATTGGGATATTACACTTTTGACGACAAGTCGAAAGATTATAGGTTCCGTGATTTGGACGGACGCCATGCACTGATGTCCCGTCAGGCTTCACACGTTGCGGACAAAGGAATGGTGCTGGTGTGCAGTGCCGGCAATTCCGGTATGGGTTCGTGGAAGAAAATCACACCTCCGGGAGATGCGGAGAACGTGCTGACCGTGGGCGCTATTGACAAGGAAGCCGTACTGGCTCCTTTCTCATCTATCGGGAATACGGCGGACCACCGGATAAAACCGGATGTGGTGGCTGTCGGCTTGGGGGCTGATGTCATACGTACGGATGGTAACCAGGGTAAGGCAAACGGTACGTCGTTTTCTTCTCCTATCATGTGTGGCATGGTGACCTGCTTGTGGCAGGCTTGCCCTGAACTTACGGCTAAAGAGGTGATAGAACTGGTACGCCGCTCCGGTGACCGTAAAGATTATCCCGATAATATATACGGTTATGGTGTGCCCGATATGTGGAAAGCATATCAGGATTATCTGCTCAAAAGATAGCCATATGGAATCGTTGTCTTTGTATGAGCTCAACGCCCTTGTGCGCCGCAGTCTGGAACAATGCCTTCCTGACGAGTGTTGGGTGCAGGCGGAGTTGAGTGATGTGCGTACCAATAGCACGGGGCATTGCTATCTGGAATTTGTGCAGAAAGACCCTCGCAGCAACAGCCTGATAGCTAAGGCGAGAGGAACAATCTGGGCAAATGTGTTCCGCCTGCTGAAGCCCTATTTTGAGGAAGCCACGGGGCAGGCGTTTGTTGCGGGCATCAAAGTGCTGGTGCAGGTCACCGTCAGCTTCCACGAACTTTACGGCTATAGCCTTACGGTGCAGGACATAGACCCCACCTATACCTTGGGCGATATGGCACGCCGCCGCAGGGAGATACTGAAACAGCTCGAGGAAGAGGGGGTGCTCACCCTCAATAAGGAACTCGGGATGCCCCGTCTGCCGCAACGTATTGCCGTCATATCCTCACCGACGGCGGCGGGCTATGGTGACTTCTGTCATCAGCTGGAAAACAACTCCCGGGGTTTCTACTTTTATACGGAACTGTTTCCTGCCCTGATGCAGGGTGACCGTGTGGAGGAGTCTGTCCTCTCTGCTCTTGACCGGGTAAATGCACGCTTGTCCGAGTTTGATGTGGTTGTCATTATTCGTGGTGGAGGCGCCACGTCCGACTTATCCGGTTTCGATACTTACCTGCTTGCTGCTGCTTGTGCACAGTTTCCGTTGCCTATCATAACGGGCATCGGTCACGAGCGGGATGACACGGTGCTGGATTCTGTGGCACATACCCGTGTAAAGACCCCTACGGCGGCTGCCGAATTCTTAATAGAGTCCATGGACAGCGCTGCTGATGAACTGGAAATGCTTGCTTCTCGCTTGCATGAGGGTGTCAGGAATCTGTTGCAGCAGGAACAGCGCAGACTCTCTGGTTACAAGAACCGGATTCCTTCTGCCGCATACCATCGTATATCCGATGCAAAAATGGCTTTGCTGACTGTGCGGAAAGATGTGGTGCAGGCTGTGACTTCCTCTTTGTTCCGCCATCGCCATCGCCTGGAATTGTTGCAACAACGATTGGCAGATGCTTCACCGGAAAAGTTGTTGGCTCGCGGTTACAGCATTACGTTGAAAGATGGGAAAGTAGTGAAGAATGCAGATGAACTGCAGGAGAATGATATGATAACAACCCGTCTGCAGAATGGTGAAGTGGTTTCAATAGTACATATTTAACTCTCATTCATGCAGTGTTTTGCAAATCTCTGTATTTTATGAATATTGCTTAAATCATTTAAAATGAACAAAGATGAAAACACAAAATTTGTTTTTTATGCTGATACTGATAAGTATGGCATTTAGTTTTATTTCATGTACGGATGAGGATGATAAGGTCGAAATTCCTCAACTGGTAGGTAAGTGGAGTGTGAAAGAACCAGTCCTGCAGGACGATTTTGTGACCTGCTATACGTTTAATGCAGACAAGACCTATGAAGTTTATACCGGAAGCCCGTTATCTAACGGAGTCCCTTTTCGTGGAACTTATATCATAAGTCTTGATGAAAAATTGATTACGTTGTATGATAAAGAGGGACATTATACTGAACAATATCATATTTTGAAACTGACGTCCAAGGATATGAAGTGGGAGAACGCATCGCCCAAAGACGGGAATTCTGACAAACGGCTTGAGAAGTACAACGATTAATTAATTTCAATTATGCCGGTAACCAAGAAAAAAGAGACCTACTCCGAAGCCATGGCACGTTTGGAGAAAATTGTCAGCCAGATAGATAACAACGAACTGGAGATAGATGTGCTTGCTGAAAAAATAAAGGAAGCAAACGGAATTATAGCATTTTGCAGCGATAAATTGACCAAAGCTGACAAGGAAATTGAAAAATTACTGTCGGAGAAGTGGGAATCTGAAGAATAAAAGCTATTTTTGTTGCAAAATGTACGTAATAGAAGTAACTAATACTTTGAGATATGAAAGAACTTGATTGGGCTAATCTGCCGTTCGGATATATGAAGACAGATTACAATGTGAGAATTTACTATCGTAACGAACAATGGGGCGAACTGGAAGTTTGCAGTGAGGAAACCATTCCTATGCACATGGCTGCCACTTGTTTGCACTACGGTCAGGAAGCGTTTGAGGGTTTGAAGGCTTTTCGTGGCAAAGACGGTAAAGTGCGTATCTTCCGTTTGGAGGAGAATGCAGCCCGCCTGCAATCCACTTGCCGTGGCATCTTGATGCCGGAACTTTCTACGGAGCGTTTCAAAGAAGCTATTCTGAAGGGGGTGAAGCTGAACGAGCGTTTCATTCCGCCTTATGAATCGGGTGCTTCTCTGTATATCCGTCCGTTGCTGGTGGGTACCGGTGCACAAGTAGGCGTACATCCTGCCAGCGAATATCTGTTTGTGGTGTTCGTGACCCCGGTAGGTCCTTACTTTAAGGGTGGATTCTCAACCAATCCGTATGTCATTATCCGCGAATTCGACCGTGCTGCCCCATTGGGTACCGGTATTTATAAAGTAGGTGGTAACTATGCAGCCAGCTTGCGTGCCAACAAGAAAGCGCACGATTTGGGTTATGCCTGTGAGTTCTATCTGGATGCCAAGGAAAAGAAATACATGGACGAATGTGGTGCTGCCAACTTCTTCGGCATCAAGGACAATACGTATATCACTCCGAAGTCTACTTCCATCCTGCCCTCCATCACCAACAAGAGCCTGATGCAGCTGGCAGAGGATATGGGCATGAAGGTGGAGCGCCGTCCGGTTCCCGAAGAAGAGTTGCTGACTTTCGAGGAAGCGGGTGCCTGCGGTACGGCTGCCGTTATCAGCCCCATCGAACGTATAGACGACGTAGAGAACGGCAAGTCATACGTTATTTCCAAGGATGGAAAACCCGGACCGGTATGTACGAAGCTCTACAACAAGCTGCGTGCCATCCAGTATGGTGACGAGCCGGATACTCACGGGTGGGTGACGATTGTTGAATAATACGGTGATGGCAATGTCTATCGTATAAGACTTGCCGGGACTTTGTTTTTTATACTTTTAGGCACGGATTGCGCGGAAAGCACGGATAGATTGAAGAGAGACCGTGAAAATCCGTGTAATCCGTGCCTAAAATAATATGTTTTATGTTTCAATGCTTCTTAAATGGGAAAGAACAAGTTAGAGAAGTTTGCCGATATGGCGAGTTATCCGCATGTTTTCGAGTATCCGTATTCCGCGGTGGATAATGTGCCGTTTGACATGAAAGGGAACTGGCACGGGCGGTTTTTCAAGAACGACCATCCCATTGTCCTGGAACTGGGCTGTGGTAGGGGAGAATATACTGTCGGATTGGGACGCATGTTTCCCGAAAAGAACTTCATCGGAGTGGATATAAAGGGTGCCCGCATGTGGACGGGAGCCACCGAGTCGCTGGAGTCGGGCATGAAGAACGTTGCTTTCTTGCGTACGAATATCGAAATCATCGACCGCTTTTTTGCTATGGATGAGGTGAGCGAAATCTGGCTCACTTTCTCGGACCCGCAGATGAAGAAGGCGACCAAAAGGCTTACTTCCACTTATTTCATGGAGCGCTACCGCAAGTTCCTGAAGAATGACGGCATAGTCCATCTGAAGACGGACAGCAACTTCATGTTTACCTATACCCGGTACATGATTGAAAGAAACCGGCTGCCGGTGGATGTGATGACGGAAGACTTGTACCACTCCGGCATGGCTGATGAGATACTCAGCATCAAGACCTATTATGAACAACAATGGCTGGATCGTGGTTTGAATATCAAGTACATCAAGTTCCATCTTCCGCAAGAGGGCGAGTTGCAGGAGCCGGATGTGGAGATAGAGCTGGATGAGTACCGCAGTTATAACCGTAGTAAGCGTAGTGGACTACAAACCAGTAAATGATGCGAATCAGTGGTTAAAAATACTACTGATTCGCATAAAAATAGTAAATAGTAAATCGTCAAATAGTACATACAATGACATTATATCCAAAATTAATCCTTGATGCATTGGCAACAGTGCGTTATCCCGGCACTGGAAAGAATCTTGTTGAGGCTGAGATGGTGGCCGATAACATGCGGATTGACGGGATGAAGGTCAGCTTCTCGTTGACATTCGAGAAACCGACTGATCCGTTCATGAAGTCAATGGTGAAGGCTGCCGAGACAGCTATACATACGTATGTCTCTCCCGAGGTGGAGGTTGTGATTACGACTGAAAGCCGTCAGGCGGCACGTCCGGAAGTGGGTAAGCTATTACCCCAGGTGAAGAATGTTATCGGAGTGTCTTCCGGAAAAGGTGGGGTAGGTAAGTCCACGGTTGCTGCCAACCTTGCCGTGTCTTTGGCAAAGTTGGGTTATAAAGTAGGTCTGCTGGATGCTGATATCTTCGGGCCTTCTGTTCCAAAGATGTTCCAAGTGGAAGATGCCCGTCCGGTGGCAGAGAACATTGGTGGACGTGACTTGATTGTTCCGATAGAGAAGTATGGCATCAAGTTGCTTTCCATCGGTTTCTTTGTAGACCCCGACCAGGCCACTTTGTGGCGGGGAGGTATGGCAAGCAATGCCTTGAAGCAGCTGATTGGTGATGCCGATTGGGGAGAACTGGATTATTTCCTTATCGACCTTCCTCCCGGAACGAGCGACATTCACTTGACAGTGGTGCAGACTTTGGCACTGACAGGAGCTATCGTTGTTAGCACGCCGCAGGCTGTGGCGCTGGCAGATGCCCGCAAAGGCATCAATATGTTTACCAATGATAAGGTGAATGTGCCCATTCTCGGTTTGGTGGAGAACATGGCTTGGTTCACGCCTGCCGAATTGCCGGAAAACAAGTATTATATCTTTGGAAAAGAAGGCGCAAAGAGACTGGCTGAGAAAATGAACGTACCCTTGCTGGGACAAATTCCTATCGTGCAGAGTATCTGCGAGAGCGGTGATAAGGGGACTCCGGTTGCTTTGGATGAGAATACGGTGACCGGGCGCGCTTTCCTGCAACTGGCTGCTGCCGTAGTCCGTCAGGTAGACCGCAGAAATATGGAAATGGCGCCGACACGGATTGTGGAAGTGCATAAATAAACATGGATATTTTCCTTATGAAAAAGGAGCAATTGCCCGTCGCCAGGTAACTGCTCCTTTTTCATTTAAACTTGTTTAGAGAGAAAATTAGTTTATTTAGTTGGAGTAACAGTGGCATTCTGGACAGCAAGGCTTTTCTCCGGTTCTTGCAGGCGGAACATGATGGGGACTGTATATTTTACGTTTACAGCTTGTCCTCTTTGCATGCCGGGCTTCCACTTGGGCATGATGGTAGTCAGACGGATTGCTTCAGCGTCTAGCAGTGGGTCGGCACCACGGATTACTCTGGGGCAGATGATGTTCCCTTCTTTATCCACTATAAACTGTATGACCACTCTTCCCTGAATCTTAGCTTTTTGTGCGGCTACCGGATATTTGATATTTTTGCCGATGAATTCCATCATTGCAGACATGCCGCCGGGATATTCCGGCATTTGTTCTACGACTTCAAAAACGGTTCCCTCCTCCGGTACCGTTGTTCCTTCCGGAGCATAACCCACTACCACCATTTCATCTATTTTGCTTTCAATGGGAGCATACTTAACCTGTGTATTGTTTTCCGTCAGACGGAACATCACGGGAACTGTATATTTTACCCGCACGGCTTCTCCTTTTTGTGTGCCGGGTTTCCATTTGGGCATGGCACTGATTACGCGCACGGCTTCTTTGTCCAGTTCGGGGTCAATACCACGAAGCACTCTCGCATTGGCGATGCTGCCGTCTTTTTCCACCACGAATTGTACGGTTACCCGTCCTTGTGTGCCTTTCTTCATGGCTGCTTCCGGATACTTGATGTTCTTGCTCAAATATTCCATTAGTACCGGCATGCCTCCACCGGGGAATTCGGGCATATGTTCCACTACTTCGAAAATAGGATTGTCGAGAGTATCCTTGTCCACTACCTTTCCTTTGTAAGTCACAGCTTTCGTGTCTTGTTCCGGTTGGGGAGCTGCTTGAGGGTCTTGAACTTCCGGTGCTGGTTGTTCGGTTTTGGGATCTACGGCCTCTATGACTTCCGTTGCAATCTTCTTCGTGGTACGCGCCACGGCTTCGATGTTGCTGACAATCATAAGTAAGGCTGCCAAGGGAAGGAACATCAGATATTTGGTCCTTCCTATTTCTTTTGTTCTCTTTTTGTTCATCATTTTGATGCGTTTTTTTAAAGGTAAAACATTGAAACTGTTATAGATAGTTGCTGCAGCCTTTTGATGTGACAATCCTAGCAGATGGTACTGGTAGGTTTTGGAGTCATAGCCGTTCTCCAATACGCGGGCATCGGCCATATATTCCAGATTGGTGCGGATTTCCCGTTTCATGAGCCAGGCAAAGGGATTGCACCAGCAAAAAATGCACACCAGTTCACTGATGATGACATCAATGGAGTGCCATTGCCGGGCGTGTGTCTGCTCATGGGTCAATATTTCGTTGAATTCCTCTTCCGTATGCGAGGACGGATGGATAAAAATCCAGTGGAAAAAGGAGAAAGGCCCGTCTGCTTTGGGAAGCAGATGTATATTTGTGTTGCCTATTTGTACCTTGCGGCATCGGCATGCCAGGTGGATGATGCCCGCCAGTTGCATGATGAGGCGTATCATCAGCAATGCCACTATTCCCCAATAGGCGATATTGGCATATTCTGAAAGGATGCTTTTCCAGTCGGTAGGAGCCGCTTCGGTGCCTATTGTGAGTTCCGGTAGCACAACGCTAGCATAGAGGTCTGCCATGGCCACCATCGGTTCCTGCTCCGTAATCCACGTTTGTATGTTCAGCAGAGGTACGGCGGCAGAAACGGCAAAGAAACAGAGCAGTGCGGTTCTGCGCCAGCCGAAAAACGTGTCTTTGTAGAAGAACAGCCGATAGAATGCGTAAAACAGTACTATCGCTACATTCACTTTCAGAAAATAGGCTAACATGTTTACTCCTTTCCTTTCTCTATCATGTCTATAATGTCTTTCAGGTCATTGGCCGAAATCTTCTGGTCTTTGGCGAAGAACGAAACCATTTCCTTATAAGAATTTTCAAAGTAGTTGCGCACAAAACCGCTCATAAAGGTACGTTTGTATTCGCTTTCGCGTATAAGCGGGGTATACTGGTAAGTGTTGCCTACACGTGCGGCACGGATATACTGCTTGCGCTCCAGGTTTTTCACAATAGATGCTACAGTTGTGTAGGGAGGCGCCGGTTTGGGATATTTGGCAACAATGTCTTTTACGAAGCAACTGCCCAGTTCCCAAATGTACAACATTGCTTCTTCTTCTTGTATCGTTAACTTTTCCATGGATAAAGTATTTAAATGAATTTAATGCAAATCTACGAATATTTCGTAAACTAACATCAAACAGTGAGTTAATTAATCTAAATGCTCCTGCTGTGTGTATATTCTTTTGCCGGATTGAAAAGAACATGGCTGTTGATAATCTTCTTTTGGCTAAGATTGTCTATCTTTGCAGAAGAAGCGAAGACTGGCGGCACCTCAGCATAAAAAATGAACGGGTTCATTTTATCCTGCATTCGGTTTGCGCTGTCTTTGTTGCAATGAATTCTTTTACCTTAAATAAAGCAGAATATGGGAACAGTTAAATCGTTGTTGCTGGGAATGTGCTTCGTATTGGGTGCATGCACAAGCCAGACTTCTACTGTGCAAACCACAGAGAAGGGAACTCAATGGGAATGGCAGAATGGTACCATTGTTGTCAAAACTCCCGAGCGTCCGGCAGGACAGAAGAGTGTATTGGGACTGACTACTCCGAAGTTGGAGGCAGTCCGTGTGGGTTTTGTTGGTTTGGGGATGCGTGGCCCCGGAGCAGTGGAGCGTTTCACTTATATTCCGGGTACGCAGGTAGTGGCTCTTTGTGATTATGAAGAGGCCCGTGCAGATAAATGTCAGGAGCTCTTGAAGAAGGCATCCATGCCCAAAGCCGCCGTCTATTCCGGTGACAAAGGATACGAGGAACTCTGCAAACGTGATGATATAGATTTGGTTTATGTTGCTGCAGACTGGCTGCATCACTTCCCCGTTGCCAAGTGTGCGTTGGAGAATGGAAAGAATGTAGCGATAGAAGTGCCTTCGGCCATGAATCTGCAGGAATGCTGGGATTTGATTAACTTGAGTGAATCTACCCGTAAGCATTGCTTCATTCTGGAGAACTGCTGCTATGACTGGTTCGAGATGAATACGCTGAACATGGCGCAGCATGGCGTGTTCGGTGAAGTTATCCGTGCGCAGGGTGCTTATATACATAATTTGAGCCCGTTTTGGGACCATTATTGGAAGAATGGAGAAAATGACAAGCTGGGCTGGCGTTTGGACTACAACATGAAGCATCGCGGTGACGTGTATGCCACCCACGGCCTTGGTCCGGTGGCGCAAGCACTGGATATTCACCGTGGTGACCGTATGGAAACGCTGGTAGCCATGGATACCAAGTCTGTGGTAGGCAAGGAGCTGGTAGAGAAAAGAACCGGTGAGGAGTGCAAGGAGTTCCGTAACGGTGACCATACCACGACCATGATTCGTACAGCCAATGGAAAGGTGATTGAGATTCAGCACAATGTGATGACGCCACAGCCTTATAACCGTTTGTATCAGCTTACGGGCACCAAGGGATTCGCCAACAAATATCCGGTAGAAGGGTATGCGCTTGACGCTGACCAGCTGAGTGCATCGGGCGTTCAGCCCAAAGTGGATGATTTGAATTCACACGGTTTCCTGCCGGAGACGGAGATGGAGGCACTCGTGGAGAAATACCAGCATCCCATTTTGAAGAAGTACGGTGAGATGGCGAAGGAAGTAGGAGGTCATGGTGGCATGGACTTCGTGATGGACAGCCGTCTGGTATATTGCCTGCAGAACGGTCTTCCGTTGGATATGGATGTATACGATCTTGCCGAGTGGTGCTGCCTTGCAGAATTGGGAGAACTTTCCATGGACAACGGTTGTGCGGCTGTGGCATTCCCTGATTTCACCCGTGGTGAATGGAATGTGGTGAAAGGCTACAAGCATGCGTATGCAAGTCCGGAAGAGGAAGCGGCTGCTATGGAGAAGGCAAGGGCATTTACTGCTAAACTGAAGGAGCAGGGAGCCAAGGAATGGGCTGAAAAGTAATGGCGGTATACTGATAAAACAAAAAAACAGCAGGTGATAAGCCTGCTGTTTTTTTGTTTTATCAGTTTGTCATTTAGTCACTTTCAGCAACTCTTCCTTCATCTTCTCCACTCCCGGAAAGCCGGTTTGTCTGAACGTGGTGTTTCCTTCGCGGTCTACAATCAGATAAGTCGGTACCCCTTCTATCTTGAATGCATCCGATAGGTATTTCCATTGGGCATCTGTCAGACGGAAATGTTCGCCGTGGATGTCGGGAATCATATTCTCCCAGGTCTTCAAGGGAGAGGTTTCGCCGGTGATGTACAGATATAGGATATCCTTGTCTTTCAGTTCCTCCTTCATGGGGGCCATCGTCTTGTTTGCCATACGGCATGGACCGCACCAAGTGGCCCAGAAATCTACTCACAATACTTTTCCTTTGAATTTGCTGATGATGGAAGTGAACAAATCTTCGTTGCTGACGTTGGTGTCCACTTGGTTGATGGTGTAGCCCGTCTTTTTCTTGTTGGCTTCGAGTTGTGCCAGCAGTTCGTCATTGGCGGCAGTCAGCATTTCACGGTATGCGGCGGGCATGGCGACAACGGTGGCCTTTTGCTCGTCGGTGAGCGGGGTGAAGTTCTTGATACCCCGGTAGAGGGTGACATTACGGGCTATATCGAAGAAGATACCTTTGTCGGTTCCCCAGGCTTTGGCCAATTCTCCACTCCGTTCGACATTCCTTGAAGCCATTTGTACATACTGGTTGGACAAGACTGCCTGCGGCACATTCAATATACTCATATCTTCGTCGGACACGTAGTTGGCGGGTACTTTCCGGGCAAGTTCCTGATAGTAGTTGTTTGCTTCCTCCCGTTTGATGAGATTGGCGTGTAGGGCAGCCGATGTCAAGATGCTGGCAACGGAAGACAGCATGGCATTTGTAATCAGTTTGTTATTGATAGTCAAAAGTTGTCGGGTAGAAGCACTATAAGGCAACTTGTCTATTGCTTCTTGTGTTTCGTCGGATATTTGAAGTACGTATGCTTTGGCTGCATCAATATCCTTGCCAGCCAGTGCAGCTATGTTTTGATAGAGCTTGTCTTGCATGTCGATGCCGAGGTGGTTTCCGTTCAATTCTTGTGCCACGGTTTCCAGCGGTCCGTTGATATATACCATTTCTCCATAGGGTTTCCCTTCGCTGTGGAATTTAGACTTGCGCCGGGAAGCTTCGCGTAGATTGACGTATATTTCTGTTGTCTTGCCGGGTTCCATGAAGAACTGGAGCATATGCTCTCTACCCAAATATATGGTACATGGGGTAGTGCCGGGCAATGTTACTTCTTTGGTGAAACTGCCGTCAGGCTGGATGTCGAGTGGTATGTCCGTGATGTCTCCTTTGACATTCTCCCACACGGCAATACTGATTGGCATTCCCATATTGGGGCGTGAATCCAGGAGTTTTCCTTTCAGCATGGCTTTTCCGTATTGGATGACCGGTTCGGGAAGTTCGGCATTAGGGTCGGCTTTGTGTACTACGGCGTTCTGGGGAAGTGCCAGTTCCGGCAGTTTCTTGCTTTTCAGTTGTATTCCCCAGATGCTGAATCCGTTTTCCACCTTTTCGCCTTCGGTGAAGTCGAAGGAGGTAGCATTGTCGGATAGGGGGGGAAAGACCAGCTGGAATTCCGCTTCGCCCGATTCGGGCATCCAAAATTCTTTACCTGGTATGATGCCTATACCGGAACGCAGTTGGTAGGTTTCTCCGTTATTGTCTGTCAGGTAGCTGTCGGGTGCAATCTGTATCCAGTACTTGGGACGATACTTGGCATAGATGTGGAGCACGGTTGCCGTGTCACTGATGACTACTTTACTCACTTCGATGGAAGTCGTGTTTCTTACGATAAACGGTGGTTGGTCAATCACACGGTTTTTGGCTTGCAGGGTACAGCAGATGCACAGTAGGAAGCCTGCTAAGAGTAAATGAATGTGTCTCATATAAATTGTTTTTTGCGAAATTACGAATGTTTCGTAAAGAAACAAGCATGTGGGAGTTAATTGATGTAAAATACTTCCATTTCTTCGTTTTTCAAAGAAACCTTGTATCTTTGCCATCTGATACTTAACACTTAATATCTTGTCATATGAGAACCAGAATTCTTTTGATGGGCTTGTTGTTGGCCGCTGTTGCCAATGCCCAGACTATCTATCATGATGCTTCCGCCTTCCCCCTTCTGGGCAAAGCAACAGAATCTACCCTTACCCGCTATGAGCGTCTGCCGGACTCTCTGCAGAACATCTCCCGCAAGCCATTGTGGGACTTAGGCCGCAACAGTGCCGGACTCGCCGTGCGCTTCCGTTCCAACTCTACAAGCATTTCTGCCAAATGGGAAGTAAGGAACAATATGAGTATGAACCACATGACACCGACCGGCATTAAAGGCCTCGACCTCTACTGCTTGCAAGACGGTAAGTGGATATTTGCCGGTAGCGGACGTCCGCAGGGCAAAATCAATAAGGCGACTATCGTAAGCAATATGTTGCCCGAGGAGCGCGAATACCTTTTGTACCTTTCTTTATATGATGGGGTTACCTCGCTTTCCATCGGCGTGGATTCTTTATCCGCCATTACCCCGCCGGCAGTCGACTTGCCGAAACGTGAGAAGCCGGTGGTATTCTATGGTACCAGCATCTTGCAGGGAGGCTGCGCTTCCCGTCCCGGCATGGCGCATACCAATATTCTGGAACGTTGGCTCAATCGTGAGTGCATCAATCTGGGATTTAGCGGCAATGCCTTGCTCGACCTGGAGATTGCCGATGTCATAGCCGGTGTGGACGCTTCTATGTTTGTCCTCGACTTTGTGCCCAATGCTACCGTGGAGCAAATGAGAGAGCGTGCCGATAAATTCTATACCACTATCCGCAGCAAGCATCCCGATACGCCTGTCCTTTTCGTGGAAGACCCTCTCTTTACCCACTCTCCTTTTGACACCAGGATTGCCAAGGAGGTAAAGGACAAGAATGAGACATTGAATGCCTTTTTCCGTTCTTTGAAGCAACGTGGAGAGAAAAACATCTATTTCCTTGCTTCCCGTGACATCATCGGCCACGACGGGGAGGCTACAGTAGACGGCATTCATTTTACCGATTTGGGCTTTATGAGGTATGCTGAGATACTTTACCCGATATTGGAGAAACACATGCGACCGTAATTAGGTATTACAGCCCCGTTTGTCTGTTTGCTGCCTTGCCGATGCTGTAGGGCAACTATTTGTTTCCTTTAACAAAACAGTCTGTTTCCTATAAGGGAACAGACTGTTTCAATATGGCGAACAAACTGTTTTTATATATTGGAACAAATTGTTCTGATACGCTGAAACAAAGTGTTCAAACGCATGTGAACACTTTGTTTCGTAGGCTTGGAACAATGTGTTACGCTTCTATACTCTTATGCTTCTTATACTCTTCAATCACATGTTTCCTGCTCTGCAATATCTGCCAGCGATATACCAGGCACGTGGTGATGAAGTAGAAGCCCGTTTGTATCCATAGTGCTTGGTACTCGAAAGAGACTTCATTGAGTGTGGCTCCCATGCTGTTGATGCGTACGTAGCCGTTGATGCCGAAGGTAGAAGGGAAGATGTACGAGAAGTACTTCCAGAAAGCGGGCATAGCAGCTCCCGGCCATGAAATGCCGGAGAGGAACAGCAGCGGCACGGAGGTGAACACGAACAGCAGCATGCACGTTTCGCGGTTGCGGATGGCAATGGATGCTGTCATGGCAAAGAAAATACAAGCGGCCAGGTAGGGCAGGGTGAACAGAGTCAGGACACCGGGTATCGCTATTTGGTTGAGGCTGAAAAGCCATGGAACCACACACAGTATATATACCGATACCAGTGAATATACCATGAAGTAGCTCAGCCCTTTTCCCATCACAATGCGTAGTGTGCCGTTGTAGTGGCGGTTGATAGGCACCAGGTCGCGGAAGCGGTTCTGTTCGCGTGCCGTCCCGGCAGACAAGCCGATGCCGAGTAGCAGCGTTTGCTGGATAATCAATACCAATACTGCCGGAATCAGGAAAGCGGCAAATCCGTTGGTTGGATTATAGAGGGCGACATCCTCATACTCTATCGGGTAGGCGGTAATCTCGTCCTGGCGGTCGGTGGTATTGGCGCTTCGCTCCACTTTGATGTCTGCGTTCATGGCAAGCGACACGTTGGTGTTGGCAGTCAGCAAGGCTTTGTAATACAGCAGTCCGCTCATGTCGCAGAAGATGCTGACCTGCGTTTGCTTACCGCGTACAATGTCGTCGCTGAAGGTGGAGGGGATGTAGATAATACCGTATGCCCTGCGGTCCTTCAACATCAGTTTGGCTTCTTCCATATCAGCGCAGTAGCTCACGAGGCTCACTTCGGGACTGGAGTCCACTTTCCGCAGGTATTCGCGGCTCAACGAGGAGCGTGAGTCATCCACCACGACAGTGGGCACTTCGTGGATAGTTTCGTTGGTATAGATGAAAGCGTATATCAACGGATAGACCAACGGAACGAGCACGAAGAAGATGAGCACGCCCTGGTCGCGGAAGGTGGTGCCGAATTCCCGTTTCCATATATAGAACAAGTCATGAATGCCTTGTATCACTTTCTGTCTGAACGTCAGGTCTTTCATTAGGGCATGTATTTATAGTAAACCAACGCTCCTTTCAGCCTATGGGCTATAAGGAACGGGAGCATCATGAAAATAAGCAGCGCTACGTAGTTGACCCACGAGTAAATCATGGGGTATCCATTCAGTGCCTGGTCCACATAAATCAGGAAATAGTGGCGCAGGGGGAACAGATTTGCCAATGCCTGCAATACGGGGTGCATGCCCATGGCGGGGAATGACAATCCGCACATGGAGAAAGAGAGTACGCCCCATAGGGAAGCGAAACTGAGTCCCAGACGCAGGGTAGGCAGGGTTCCTATCATCAATATTCCCATGCCTTGCGATGCCAGCACCAGGCAAAGAGTGGCAAGCAGCATCGGCAGGATGCCGCTGTTGCAGGGAAAATGGAGGAAACCGTAGAGGTATACATTATATAATATTCCCATCAGGAAGAAGATGGCGGTATGCGGCAGCAGTTTGCCGGCAAGGGAAATCCAGATGGAGTTGTTGCCCATGCGCAGCCATTCGCGGGCGGTGCGGTCTTTTATCTCGACTCCGATGGAATAGACGGTTACCATGAAGATAAGCAGCATCAATACGCCCGGTGCAAAGGTGTTGCACAGATATACGGAGTAGTTCAGCCACGGGTTATTGAGTGGATGCGTATCTATGACGATGGGTTGGAGGAAGGCCATCGCTTGTTCCTCGGTAGCTCCTTTGGCATATAGGGTGCTACGTGCTGCGGCACCGGATGCCAATTCGCTCATCATCTTCATGTCCTTGAAGAGGAGTGAACCTGCGATGAGCAGGGTATTGTTTGTATAGAAAGAGAGTTTGGGCTGCCGTCCGGCCTGCGCTTTGGCAGAGGTACCTTCGGGAATGTAGAAGAAACCGTAAATCTCTCCGCGCTGCATGGCGGTACGGGCTTCGTTGATGGTAGGGTAGCGGGCGACGACGGCTGTCTGCTCAAAAGCGTCCAAGTTACGTATCAGCTGGCGTGAAGTGGCACTCATGTCTTGGTCCACCACACCTACGGGCATGTCCGTAGGAAGCCCGGAGTCCATCAGCGTGGTGAAGAATATGTAGCAGAACAACGGTGCTATCACCATACAGAACAGATAGAGCGGGCGGGAAACAAGACGGCGGCATTCGCGTCTTGCTACATTCCACAAAGCCGTATGTTTCTTATTTCTTTCCATCATCCTCTCCAATAACTCATAACTCCTTTACTTCTTCAATACAACACTCATTCCCGGACGCAGTCCTTCCACCTTCTCTTGCGGAGCGGCTTTTACTTCGAATGTTTTCAAGTCGAACTGGCCGGTAGTCTTGGTCGCTTTCCAGGCGGCATATGTGCCGAGGTCTTTCATATAGTACACTTTCAGGCGGATATTCTTATCGAGTGCAGGGATGAACGCCTCGAATTCGGTATTCATACCCAACCCTTGCAGCAAGTCCTCGCGTACATTGAAGGTTATCCACATATCGTCCAGAATGGCGATGTTCATAATGGGAGCACCCGTGCCCACGAGCTCGCCTACTTTGGGGAATATCTCGGATACCTCACCGGCAGTCTGTGCAATCAGGTAAGTTTCCTTGATGTACGATTCAACTTCGGCCACAGCTCCTTTGGCACGTTCCACCAAGGCAGCGGCAGCGGCTTTGTCCTCGCGTTCCGCACCGTTCTTGGCCATATCATACTGGGCTTTGGCGGCTTTCTCCGTAGCCCGGGCTGCATTGCGTTGGGCGGTAACTTCGTCAAGCTTTTGTGTAGACATCACGCCTTGGTCGTGCAGGTTCTTCACACGCGTGTAGGATTTTTCGGCAATCTCCAGTCCGGCCAGTGCCTTTTGCCACATTTCATAGGCAGCTTGTATCTGTTCCCGACGGGCGCCTTTTAGAGCTTTTTCGTTCTGGGCTTGGGCTGCCGATTCGGCGGCGCGTGCTTGTTCCAGTTTGGCCTGCACGTCCGGAGCCTCCAAAATGGCAAGGGTGTCTCCGGCTTGTACGCTTTGTCCCTCTTTTACACGAAATTCCAGAATACGTCCCGGCACTTTGCTCGATACTCGATACTCCGTTACTTCTGCTTGTCCTTGCACAATTTCCGGCCCTTTACGCAACATGAAGAAACCTACAAGGGCAACGATGGCAATCACTCCCGTCAGCGTGAGGAATGCCAACAACATGTTACTGTTTTGTGATTTTGTATCCAACATATTATTTACTATTTGACTGTTTACTATTTACGATTGAAGAAACTATCAATTATCAATTGTCAATTCCCCCGTTGCCTTTCTCAGATAGATTTCCGTCAGTTTTACGTCAATCTGTGCGTCTATCTTTTCCGATTGGGCAGAAAGCCATGCGGTGTGCGCTTCGAGCACATTGCTGGCAGGTATAACGCCTTCCTCAAAGCCAAGTGTGGCGTATCTCAGGTTCTCGTTGGCTTTTTCCAGGTTCTTTTCGGCCATGGTCAGTTTCTTGGCAGCTTCGTTCACTTGGAAAGCCGACTGGTTGACCTGCAGCTCTATCTTTTCTTTGGCGTCATCCAACTGGTATTGGGCGATGCGTGCTTCCGATTTGGCTGCTTTTACTTTATAGATGCCTTCGCCCCAGTGCCAGATGGGTACCGACACCATGACACCCACATTCCACATCCCCTTGAACTTTTTCTCGAAACTGTTGAAGACGGAAGGGTTGGTTGCCATATAGCTGCCCATTAGTGCTATGGAAGGAAGATATTCCGAACGGGTGACATTTACTTTCTGCTTATAAATCTGCGTGGCAAGTTCCAGGCTACGCACTTCGGGACGGGTAGCATAAACATTGTTGATGTCGATGGCACCGTTTTCCGGAGTAGTGGGAGCCAGGTCTTCCTTCTGTTCGTCTGTGAGCATGACGGGAGTGGAAAGGTCGAGACCACACAATTGGCACAGCAGCATCCGGGCAAGGATAAGGTCATCGGTTACTTTGGTCAAGGTCATTTCGGCCTCATTCACTTTTACTTTGATGGAGAGTCCGTCTGCTTTGGTGGCAACGCCTTCGGCAATCATTTTGTCAACGTCGCTGTCGAGCTTCTGCAGTAGTTTCAGATAACCTTCTGCCAGCTTCTTTTTATGGGCAAGGGACACTACCTGCCAATATGCCTGGTCTGTACTCAGGATTACTTCCTGCATACCGGTGTTGTGCTGCTGGCGGGCCAGCTCTTCGGCGTATTTGGTAATTTTGTTGTAGGCACGTATCTTGCCGCCCATATATAGGGGTTGGGTCAAGGTCAGTGCGCCCGCATACATGTTGCGGGTGTCTGTACGAAAGGCGTCAACCAAGGATTGGCCTGCACCGTCGAGGGCACCTACCAGGCTTTGTCCTAAAGCCGGCAATTGGCCTGCCAGTTCTGGATGAAGCTGTGCGATGACTTGGGCAGCCTGCTGTAACGGTCCGCTGAGACTTGTACCCAATCCGGACAAGGCTCCTTTCTGAGCGTCGCTGAGGATGGACAACTCTTTTTGACTGCGCATATATCCGCCGCTGGCCGAAATGTTGGGAAGGTAATTAGTAAATGCCGCTTTCCTTTGATAGTGGGCAGCGTTGATTTTTTCCTGGCTTATCAGCAGTTCTTTGTTGTTGGAGATTGCCAATGCACGGCAACTATCCAAGCTTAATGCTTCCTGGGCCTTCATGGGGAAGGATAGGTATGCCAAACAGATGAAACAGAAGAACTTTTTCATTGGGCTATACATTAATTAAGGTGATGAATCTGTTGTTTATACAGCAACAATAATTGCATAAACAACGATGCAAATGTATAGGCTTTCAATGATATTGCAAAATAATTTAGATTTTTTTGTATTAATTCAAGCTGAATGATTGCGAACCGATAAGGGTACCGTCAGCAAAAATGTCTACGCGGTAGGTGCCTGCATAGAGGTATTCTTCTACATCCCAATATACGGTGACGGCTTGCTCTTCTCCGTTGTATTCTATATACTTCTTGATGGAATATACCAGTTCCCGGTTCTCGTATGGGAAGGTGTTCGAGGAACTTTTGGTCAGCACGTCATTGTCCGGTTTGGTGATGCGGATGTAGAGGGTACGTTCGCCGGTCTCTGCAGTGATGTTTTTCACGATGGAGAAGTTTATTTTGAACTTCACGATGTCTTTCACCTTCTTGGCAGTCTTGCCGCGTTTGTTTGTGGGCTGCACAGAGATGTTGGTGGCGTCCAGTTGGGCGGCAAGTGTCACGGTCTTGGTCAGGTTCTTCTTCTCTTCGGACAAGTTGCTGATTTGCCGGGAAGCGGCGTTGTACTTCTTGGTGACATCGGCTATGATTTCCTTCTGTTGAGCAGTCAGGCGGTTTAGCGAGTCAATCTGGTTGATATAGCCTATCATGACTTTGCGGAGAGAGGCCAGTTCCTTCTTCAGACGGCGTATCTCGGTGGCATTGCTGCTCTTCACGGTGCGGAGTTCTTCCAATAAACGTTGGGTCTTCAATTGTTCCTGCTCCAAGAGTACGGAGAGGGAGTCGTTGGAGACTGTCAACTTCAGTTCGTCATATTGTCTGGCGAAGTCTGTGTATTGATTTTCAAGGTCTTCTTTATCCAGATTGAATTCCATCACCAGTTCCTTGTTGGTTTGCTTTTCGGAAATCAGCAGAATGGTAACTCCTATTAATAATAAGATAAGGAGGCTGCCTGCCACGATGAGAAGTGTATTCTTCTTAACTGCCATTTTTGATAATGATTAATGGTTAAGTGATTAATGGTTGGTGGCTGATTATTCGTCCTACATTCATTAATCGTCCGCAAAATTAATCATTAATCATTAATCATCGTCCACTAATCATTGGCTAAATGTGTATTTAACTAAAATTATTACGGAAATATTTCTCTAATTACGAAGTTCGCTGTACTTTTGCGTCATCTTTAAAGAACACTTATAAACAAAAAACTTTAGAAATTATGTCAAAAGTAACCGTAGTAGGCGCAGGTAACGTAGGTGCTACATGCGCTAATGTGTTAGCCTTTAATGAAGTGGCTGACGAAGTGGTAATGCTGGACGTGAAAGAAGGCGTTTCAGAAGGTAAGGCAATGGATATGATGCAGACTGCTCAACTGCTGGGCTTCGACACCACTGTTGTAGGTTGTACCAACGATTATGAGAAGACTGCCAACTCCGACGTTGTAGTGATTACTTCCGGTATTCCCCGTAAACCGGGTATGACTCGTGAAGAATTGATCGGTGTTAATGCAGGTATCGTTAAGTCGGTTGCACAGAACATCTTGAAATATTCTCCGAATGCTATCCTTGTGGTTATCTCCAACCCGATGGATACCATGACTTATCTGTCATTGAAGTCTCTGGGCTTGCCGAAGAACCGTATCATCGGTATGGGTGGTGCTTTGGATAGCTCTCGTTTCAAATATTTCTTGTCTCAGGCTTTGGGCTGCAACGCCAACGAAG
>OGFU01000294.1_pt1 | contig 23476 bp, 19 predicted proteins | sample 1571061 | NCBI WGS metagenome assembly OGFU01 (sample SAMEA2582063, study PRJEB24529) | metagenome | biome: Human gut stool | place: China | collected 2011 | reverse complement strand
AAAGCGCACTGACGCGTAAAGCTGATTCCTCCCAATGTAAACTCTCCTCTATCATCGGGAGCCACTACAACTCCTTCTTTCCGGCAAAGCATAAAATCCTGATTGTGCGAAACAGTTGCAGACCAATTACCGGATAACATAGTCGGTGCGCTATTCAGCCCATAAGAATAGCACACAAAAGTATATGTGCCCGGCCCCAATATCCATTGTCCGGCACTATTGACAGGAGTAGCTGTCTTGGCTACAATAGCTGCGACTCCCGAACCATTTGTCTTATAAACAGCTGTCCCCGCATAATGATCGGCAGACGAAGCATCTGTTCTGTAAGCCACCACACGAAACTGTACATTGCCCAAGTTGGCACGAGTCGACACAATATTCTCTAATGGAATTGATTCCACTGTTGTCTCTACATCATATCCGGTATCATAAGTAGAATCCAAAGGCTGTACCAGGCGGGCAACAGTTTCTCCTGAACGCGTCACTGCCCCTCCGTAAAATTGATCAACCCCGTCCACACTCAACTGTATCGGAATCATCCGGCGGTCATCCACGGAGGGAGGTTCCTCCTCCGGAAACGATGGATAAAACGTATCACTGTCCTGAGTGCAACTCACTGCGAAAAGAGAAAATGCCAGGCTTAAACCAATCATTTCCATGTACCGTCTCGTTCCGCCATTTACTTTTAGTTTATCTTTCAGTTGTATCATCTTTATCCTCCGTTTATGTTATAATTCCGTATCTACCTGAGTATTTCCTTGTCCGCCAAAATCATTGACAGTAACAACCGCCGATGACAGGATGATTCCCACATCCGTAAATGTCAGTGATACTCCATAATATTTCCCCGAATCCAAAGAACTGCCTAACGTTGAAATGTCACAACTCCGAGTTACCCCGTCGACAGTGACAAGAATAGTCAGTTTACTACCGGCCAGTGGTTGCGGAGGAAACATATACTCGTATGTCACACTTTTACCGGTGGCAATATTAACGTTAGGATTATGAACATATCCGGCAGCCACAGCGCTTCCTCCGGTAGCTCCGGCAGTGGAAGCGATATCGAGGCTACGTGTCAGATAAAAATTGGCATTATTCGATTTGAAAGTAATATTCTGTATATTACATTTTTTAGTCTTATCAAATTTTTCCCCGCGGGTCAGTGTCAACCTCAACCGGGCATACGCATGTTTCATATTCAGAAACTCAACAAACGGATTGTATACACTAACCGGACCTCCACCCGAGGCTTCACCTGCTCCATAGCAAATATCCTCTCCGGCATTGAATAGCTGTGCTTGCAGGGTCAAGGTAGTGCCACCTGCCAGTCCGGCATAATTTCCGGTCGCTGTATGATAAGGATAATAGGCAAAAAAAGTAGCATTCCGATAATCTACCTTGATTACATCATCGGCTCCCCACTCTCCTCCCGAATAAATATGCTTCACATTGTATAAAGGCGCATAAGTATTGGCAGTAGTCCGAAAGACCCCTAAAGCGTATGTATTATCGTTTATTATTCCACGTGTTGAGGGCCTATCGTCAGAAGAAGCGGACACTACATCCAGTGTCTTTTCTCCGGATACCTTATCTTCTTGTTCACAAGAGACTAATGCAAATAGGATGCAAATAAAAAATAATAGGTTTGTCTTCATACGTTTAATATTAAATTATAGTGCTCCTGATCCATTTTCTGTAGGACCCGACGCCCAATCTTCTGTTCCCACTTTACCACCATCAATAATGATCTCTGTTGTATCTTTAATAGTAGTGGCATCACCACCGTCAAGGCTTGTTGATTGCCACTCTTTCGTGGTAACCTCCACTATATTAATCGGTATTCCCCCTCTGATATCCAATCGGACTACGTGGCGTTTTCCTGCTATCAACTCGCCAAGATCCGCCTGTGGCACAATCACACTGAACTCACGTTCATCGATGGTCAAAGTCAGTTTCAACCCGGACGCGAGAGTCTGAGGAACAAACAGATAATTACAAGTGGTATCTCTCGCCGCTTCTCCTACCCCCAATCCCGTGTCATGCATAGGTCCGGAGGTTGGATATGAATAAGAAGTAACATCCGTTGTGTTTTGCAGGCTCCCGTCTTTTATATCGAATGTCCCCTGGTCAACCATCGATTCCCCGTTTTCCAATTCTATACGTACATTGGTTATTTTACATTGCAACGGATACCTTCCGTTACGAATCATCTCCAAAGAGAGCTGAGAATAAGGTTTCTCTAATAAAAATTCTATCTCAGGTGACAGATTAGTGACTGTGACAGCCGCATTGTCTTTAGCATACCACCAATCCGCATCCTCCGTGTAAGCTTGGTTTTTTAGTGTAGTTCGTGTATCTGCAGAAAAAGTAACTTTACCAAACGGATAATACGCACACAGACCGGCTCTTGCCCCGCCCACCCAAACAGAGGTCTCTGACGTCCATTCGTCATCGGGCTGACAAGTGTATTTCACATTACTCTGAGGGGTATAGTTAGCATCCGCTATCAAAAAAACTCCGATACTGCTCCCCTCAGGCAATGGTTGAGCAGTAGCTCTTGTAGTCACATCCGCCTTGAACGAAGTGAATACGCTTAAAGGCACCCTGTCCGTTTTTTCTGTCGGAAATAAAGTCCTTTCCTGCGAACAGGCAACCAATAATAACATCATTGCATATATGGCAGCTACAGAAGTATTTATATTCATATTGAGTTTCATAATCATGCTGTTCATTTTTGTATAATCATTAAGGTTGGGGAAGCGGTTCATAATCTACACCTTCATTCAGTATTTTCTCATCCCAGTCAGTAGTGGTTACGGTCACCGATTTAATTGCGATTCCTCTCAATTTCAAAGAGACAACGTATTTTTTACCACTTTCGAAATCAGAGAGATCGTCTATCGGAATGATCACCGTTGCCGGAAATCCACTTACATTCACTATGACGCTAAGCCCTTTAGTGGGTTCAAAAGGGTCAGGCAATAATTTTGTAGGAATCATAAGCAGATCAGCCTGGTATTTTTTATCAGGACTGTCTAAAAGATAAGGAAGGCCTTTTGTAATGTTATATCCACCCCTGAATTGTTTCTCCGTATCATCCGGATGGATGCCAACAGTACCACTCGTAATATCTATCACCGCTTTTCGAAACAATGAGTCGTTTGCCAAAGCCACTGAATTAATACTACACGTAGCCGGATAAGCATCTTCGACCCCTATATTCAATACTAAACGTGAATAAGCATGCTTAAAATGCATTTCTACAAAATATCTCTTAGCATCGACTTCCTGGTTAGCCACATAATACAGTTCTTTTGAAGGATCATAATCTTGCGTATCCATAGGAATGGTAGTACGGACATTATAAAGAGTATCAGCAGTCCCAACTGTCCCTTCCACATAGGGATAATACCCGCACACATCCGCCTTCTCGCTACCTAAATAAATGGTAGTCGCCTCCGACTCGGCTGTCCACTTACTATCACCGGAATTTAGCGTATATTTTCTGTTATTCACAGGCGTATAGCTCGTTTCGGCTGCCTGCCCGTGGCAAAACAAAGCAATGGAACTTCCGGGCGTAAAAGGTACATCTGCACGAGTCTGTGTATTGCCTTCCACAATGGAAGCAGACACTATTTCCAGCTCAGTACGGGCTGTTTTGTCTTTTTCCCCGTCCGGCAAGCCATCACTATCGCTGCACCCCAGCAATATGCAAACTAAAAAACTTATGTATAGTACTCCTTTCATAGCAGCTCAGTTTTAAATATGATTTTACTCAACAGGATATTTATTCCCGCCATTAACCTTATCCTCTTCCCATTCCAATGCTTTGACGGTAGGCACGATTTCTGTTCCTTTGATCTTTAATCCGATAACATACTTTTCTCCCTGCCTGAACTCCCCAAGTTCGGAATACGGGATCTCCACGAGCATCTGTTGACCATCTATCACAAGGCTGACAGACAGCCCGAATTCTCCTCCTTCCGCATCTGTCCGCTCAATTTTAAGCGGAACCGGAATCATCAGTACACGGCATACATAAGATTCGCCAACAGACAATGTATGAGGTGAAGCTGCAGTGACTGTTGTCAAATCATAATTCCCTGTTTCCGAGGAGTGTATACTTCCGTCAACAGCAATGTTAATAGTGCCTTTTTTTATTAGATTGGAATTCTTCAAGGTTATTTTACTAATTTCACAAGGCATGAAGTAGTTCTCACGGCTGATCTTCAACTCCACCAAAGAATAAGCATGCACCATCTCAAAAGTAATCGCAGGAGTAAAACCATTTATCATCGTATTCAATGCATAATAGATATCTTCAGTTTCCACATAGTCCTGTGATTGTAATGGAATGACCGTCTTGTCCATATACGAATCTTTATAAGGGTAGTAAGCGCAGACATCAGCATCGTTACCCACTAAATAAATTGTATCATTAGCCGTCGGAGGTCCCCAATGACCTTCGCTGTAAACGTATTTACGGTTGTCAATAACTTTATATCCGCTATCCTCTTGTCCGCTTTCAGGTTCTGTACCCGACAGAAAAATCCCTATGGCCCCTTCCGTCAAAGGTACCGGATCGGGAGCTAAACGTGTAACCACCTCCTGCTTAATGACTGCCGAAGATACCTCGAGCGGTACTCGAAGTGCAGATGCTTTCCATCTCCCGTCATCCATCTCACGGTCATCAGAACAGGCATTCAATAAAATACCTCCCACCAGGATCAATAATAAATGTTTCATAATCTTCATATTCTAATTAAAACTGGTATCATAATCACTACCACTGCCTCCGGTCCCTGTCTGCACCTCTGTCCAATCCCTGTCAATCAGGATTTTATCACTCATCAAAGTTAACTTTCCACCTTTGACAACCAATGACACAGTATATTTAGTACCTCTTACAAATGTGCTCAGTTTATCGACCGGAATAGTGACGGAATAATCCATGCCATCCACCGTAAGTGTCAGAACTACGCCTCCGGAAAAAGTTTGTTGGGGCAGCAGCCAGTCAAAACTCGTATCATCTGTGACCCCGATCTCAAATCCGTCTTTTAAACCGGTCGTCACAGTATGAGTATATTGAGGTGTTTGTGTTCCACTTCCTTCGGTTCCGGTACTGATGTCAACCGTATTGGCTGTGATTATATTTCCGGTAGAAGCCTTTATTTTTGCCTGCGTTATCTTACATGTGTTCGGATACGTGGCATCCCGTACCACAGACAATACCAAACGGGCATAAGCACGCTTCAATTCAAAATTTGCAGTAGGAGTCTTTTTCCAGACTTCATCTCCCCCACTGACAGCAAAACGCATATCTTTCTCCACCGCATAAGTCTGCATGGTCAGGCCGGCTTCTGTTTTCAACGAACTATTTTTAAACTCCACAGAGTTATAGGGAGCATAAGCACACAGCCTGGCATAGGTACCGCCCACATAGATCACCGTGGAAACCGGATGCCAATTTCCCCCCGGCACACGGTCATAACGAATATTATCCAATGCCGTATAATCCGCTTCGGCTAAACGGAAAATTCCTAATGTCCCTTCGGTCATCTCTACAGCAGCGGGTGCACGGGTGTCAACCTCCGCGCCGGTTACAGCCCGTACTTCAAGAGGTGCCTCTCCATTCCCGCCTTCAATGGAGTCTGCAACCTCCGCTTGCGAACAGGAGCTCCAGGCTACCATTAAAAGGCACATCAGCCACAGACATCCTGCCAAACGAAAACCCGGATTATGCGTATAAATTCGTTTCATGATTCTTCCATTTTATGGTTCGGGATTATATTCACCATCCACCGGTTGATTATCCCACGGAGTATCTTTCACACTGATTTCAAGTGCAGTTCCTTTTAACTTCAAGCTGATCTGATGAATAACACCCGCAGTCAATGCCCCTAATTTATCATGCGCAATCGGAACTGTCATCAGCTTACCGTCCACCGTCAATTCAAGTGTTACCCCCGTACCTCCGGCATTCGCCAATGTGCAGGGAATCATCAATACATTACTTTTTACAGTCCCCGATTCAGGAACCGCAATACCATCTTCGTGTTTTGCCACATTTGTCCAGTAACTGACCTTCTCCACTGTTACCGGTGTATAGCCTCCCGTTGCCAGATTCAACGTAGCAGTCTTAATAATATTTGCATTCTCTACAGTAATCTCAGTCACCTTGCATGTATTAGGATAATCCTCTCTGCTAAAGACAAATTCGATCTGCGAATAAGCATGCCCCATAGTAAATTCAACGCTCTTACGGGCAGAAGTACCGTTCACTGTTTGATTGGCTGCATATACCAAATCGATTTCAGCGTCGTAAATCTGAGAGACCAAGGGAACAGCCTCTTTAGCGGATAAATCTAATTTCGTTGTTTTCTTATAAGCACATACATCGGCATCCTCCCCACCCAGGTAAATCGTTTCCGTTTTGGGTTTCCAGCCTACATTATAATCATACTGTATATTGTCTTTTTTGTCATAACCGGTTCCGGACCGGCCTTCCAAAAAAACTCCTATCGAACCTGATGTAAGCAATTCCGGCGTAACAGCACGCGTCTGCACATCCCCCGTTACAAACGCAGAAGTAATCTCCAGAGGAACTTTCGGTTCTTCTGCCGGAAAATCATCATTACCACAACCCACCAGCAAAGTCAGCGATAAAGCAGCTATTATAAATGGTTTCATATCAGACTTGGTTTTCATTACTATCCTTTTGTTACAATCAGTTATTAATCTAAAGTCGCATCGTTGTCACCTCCGGGTACAACAGAAGTATCCCACGGATATACTTTTACTCCCGAGACATCTACTCCCGTACCTTTGATCTCCAGAGAAATGGTAGATAAATATCCGGCTTTCAGAGCCTTCAAAACTTTATAGGGAATCGTCACGGAATATTCACTACCGTCAATGGTCAATATCAGCCGGGTATCATCCTCAAAATCTTGTGGAGGAAACAATTTGCTGATACTCTCGTCCGTACTTCCCTGGGCGATACCCGTTGTCCCCACAGCAAGCGCAGATGTATCCAGACTCCAACCGGAAGCGGTACTCCCTCCCAACTGCCCCGCATCCGCAGCGGATTTACTGATATCCATGCTACGTTCCACATAAAATGTTTTTCCACTCGTTACAGGTTGCATCACTATTCTGGTCAACTTGCACTTCTTCAACGGATAAGTGGAATGGCAAGCAATACTGAACTTCAAACCGGCATAAGCATGCTTTAGCAAGAAGGAGGCAACCGGCGTACGGTTATTGACTGCCGTAAGAGGAGCATCAGCATAACAAAAATCATTATCCGCTGTATGATCTTTCACTGTCAGAGCAGTCACCGTACTATTAGCGCCGAAAGTGACCTTACCATAAGGATAATAGGCATGCAAAGAAGCATCCGTGCTCCCGACATATATCTTGCTTGCCAGGCTCCATGAAGTTCCGTCGTGAATGCACTTCACATCGTATTGTTGCGGAAACGTAGCGCTATAAGGTGCCGTACGGAATATTCCGATAGCGGCATTCGACAAAGTGACAGCACGTGTACCAATGCCGTTGTCCGTAACGGTTTCTACCCTGACGGGAACATACTCATCTTCCCCGCCGGTATCCACCGGGTCCATCCCTCCGTTGCCACAGGCTGTCAGCAATATTCCCATCCCGATATTTGTCAGCATCTGTTTCATCTTTATCTGCTTTCTTAAAAACATAATTATTCCTTTCTGTCTTTTTATTGCGGCACAAACGGATCACCGGAGGGGTCTTTGACCACCTCCCCTATCCATTCTTCCACCTCCACAGTCCCTATCTCTACTTCAGTAGGACGAATAATGGCATTTATCTCATATTTTGTCCCTTCCGCCAATTTTCCACTCGTACCGCAAAGGTCCGAAGCGCTGATTTTACCTTCCATCTCCTTTCCGTCTACCATCAATGTAAAAGAAAGCTCCCCGGTAAAGTCAGAAGGTACCACCATATAATCCAGAACGGCAGGAGCCGCAGTGGTCCCGATACTGATCGGAACGTTATAATTGAACGTCACTTCCCGCGCCTCTCCTTCAACAGTTCCGGTAAACAGATCCAGAATTCCGGCAATCCGTAAGGTTGCCTTGAAGGTAAATGAGCTAATCTTCCCTTCCCCGGTATACTCTCCTTTGGCAGAAGTCGGAGTCCCATCTGCTACCCCCCTGATAAAATTGAATCTCAGCAGCGCATAGGCCCTGCGTAAATTCAGTGTAATGGGCCCGGTTGAATTTGAGGCCTTAAAAGGACAATAATAAATCTCTTTCGAAGCCACATAGAGCTCCCTGCTCAGCCCTACGCTACTCGCCCCATCTTCTCTATAAGGATAATAAGCCGTCAGTTCCGCCGGTTTATCGATCAACACCACCTTTTCCCCGTCTGTCTCCCAAAGTGGAGTTCCATACGTATACTTTCTGTTATGAACGGGCTCATAACCCTTTCCGGTATCTTCTTTTCGAAATATACCGATAGCATCAGTCGCAGCAGTCAGTTCGGCAGTCACCGAACGCGTAAGTACCTCTAACCGCCCCGTTGAAACACCGCCTATACCTAAAGAAGCGCGCTCCCCTTCTCCTGTTTTTCCGTTATCCGGAACAACGCAATCATATTGCGAACAGGAGAAGAGCGCCATACACAGAAGAATGCAGGATTTCTGAAAACAATCTATTTTACACTTCTTTATTTTCATCGTTCTGATTATTTTTTATGAAACCATTCAATTCACTTCTACATCCGGTGGAGTCACTATCCCGTCAGGAACTTTCCAATCCGTAGGAACAGTAACAGTTTGTATGCCTCCAAAGCTGCCGGCTCCGTAAGCATCATCGGGAGTATCAGCCCCCTGGCTCAAAATATCCTTAATAATTACTGTATAAACATTGTTACGCCGCAAATACTGGACATCATCTTTATCGATATTAATATTCACCCGATACCATCCACTGCAAGAAGAAGAAGACTTTTCACATTCCAAGAGCAAACATACTGCCTGTGTCTGTTTCAGATAAGGAGTATGCAGGGTGCGCAATACTTCGGTAGCATACAAACCGCCTATGATGCTGAATTGCTCCTGTGCACTTTTCGTATTCGCGTATGTCAACGGAGTAAAAGCCGCATCCTGCGGATCATTAAACATAGGTATGTCCGGTGAAACGTTACGAAGTACAGCCGATTTCAGGAGAACCGTCCCCTTTTTATCCTCAGCCACCCGTACATCTATGCGTACAGCGGCACGCAGCAATTGAACGCTCATATCTTTTCCCGCTTCTTTGAATGCGATTCCACTCATGGGCAAACAGTCGTCCGTAACCTTATAGGTCCTGTCCGTTGGTGAATGCAACGGCATCTCTCCCCGGAGTCGTACCCGTACCGCATTTTCAGTCTGTCCGGCACAATAGGCATCCCAATCCATTCCGGAAAAATAGACCGAAGCATTGGCAAGTACCAATACATCGTAATCCGTGTGATTGTCAATGCTTCCGCTTCCCGGTATAGTCACCGATATTTTTCCTGTTTTAGCCAGGTGATTGCCATCTACGGTTCCGTCTAACGAGCCGGCATACAAACCGTTACCATGCTCGTCATAAATGAAGAATAAAAGTTTCACATCCTTTATCGCACTTTCTTCCGGACGGGCCACAGATATTTTCCCTCCCGTATCGGACGCTCTGGTATCCGGTATTTCAGCATCGGGAATGGTATAGTTCAGCGTACAAATGACAGGATCAGGAATTTGTATATCATGTCCCTCTTCACCTGAACAGGCTATGATCCCTATCAAGCAAAATACGCTTAAAAGCATACATCCTTGCCGCATATTTTTTTTCAATCGTTTCATGAGTCAACTAATCTATGTTTATTTTTACAGTTCATCTTCCTGAGTCCCGCCGTTTCCCCAATCATCGGGTGAACGATCCACTTGAGTCAGTTTAAAATGCACCGTCAAATTCTTTACTTTTATATAGAAATCGTCATCATAAGCCTGCCCGGCAGGAAGATCTCCGTAAGTTTTTTTAGCCTTTACGGTAAGAGTATTCCCAGTAACGGTTATTTCATAACGGTCATTGGAGATCATAGCCGATGCAGCACCTTCAGCCACCGTTACAGGCACAACCGAAGCATTACCGTTAACCGTACTCGACGTGTTAAAACTCAATTGCCAGAAAGGACCGAATGTGACATCACTGTCTATGGAAACCGACTTTTGTGAATCTGCATAGCCGGACAAAACAATCTTCTTTGTAGCCGAAGAGAACCAGTTCTCACGGTCAAAATCAATTTCGGTATTTACATCGATCCAGTTAATCACTTTTACATAGATATTCATCGGAACCCCTACAGCCGCATCGTCAGGATTGTCATAGCCCGATCCCGAGACATTCATGATTTGAAAGGTATACTTATGATTACGTAATATTTCAACCAATTTTTTCGGGTCGTCCGGATCTGTCAGGTCAATCCGGTAATAACTTACGTCAGTACCCTCTCCATACCCTCCGCCTACCACCAGACGGGTAGTAGCCACTTGGGTATTGCCGGCAACAGATCCGGGCTGATCAAAACCGTTATCCGAATAATAAGTGTTTTCGTATAGATAGAGCGGTCCCGCAAGTGCCACGGGAGTCTCACTTTTCAGGAAAAGCTTATCCCCTATCGGACGGACACCCAATTTATCGGGTAAAGTTGTTTTAACGACGTTACGGGTCTTTTTCTCCTCTTCCGAACCGGCGACTGCCGTTTCATAAACCTCCTTCAACGGTGCCAGCCTACCGCTATCTGCCGGGAAATAAGCATAAAACTCACGCAACTTAAAAATCACTTTACCCTCGCTATCCAACAACTCACCCGGATTTCCCGTATGCGCTTCATCCACTTTCGCCTGGACAGCAGCTACGGAACGCAGCACCGGTACGCTAAGCGTTTTACCCACCGATTCTTTCGCTACAGTGACACCTGACAAAAAGCCGTGCATCGGCAAACAGTCAGTTCCTGTCGAATTATTTTCTACCTTGGATATCATCTTTTCCAGTAAAGCGTCCATCTTCATGCCCAGTCCTTTATAGGCACCGCTACGCACCAACTCTTCATGGCAATTCGTAAATACATGTACCTCCAATCCTTCCCCCACAGGCATAGTCACCTGAAACGTATTCTTACCGGTAACCGGTGTTCCTTCGGATACCGATTTCAGAAACAATCCGCTCTGGGAGGCTGTTCCCGGAGCAAATACCAATACGTCAATGCCATTAATCACCGTCTCTTTACTATCTGTCTCATCAGCTCCGGAAGCATAAGTGCGGGGAACATTCACACGGAGGTACATATCCTTATCCGGGTTCTGAGGGATACTTTCGGAAGTATCATCCGAACACGAAACCAAAGCCACGGTCAGAAACACCATCAATCGACATATCAGAATTCTTTTCATGCTATACTCTCCTTTTATCAACTTGCCTACATATTACTTTCTATTGTCGCCACTTTCCAGCCATTGACACGAACTTGCATAACGGGCTTCACATAATGTCCGTCAATCACCAGATCAATGAAGTTGCCCGGAACAGAAGTCAACTCGATAGGTGCGCAATCGAATGAAGCGACCTGTTCATCACGAATAAACACATTCACTTTCAGATACTTTCCTTCTGAAGAAAAAGAACCGAACCAGGGTGTGAGCACATTTCCGGTACTTTCTTCGTAATAGCACTGGGGTTCAAGTACTACCTCATCCGCATTTGCTTTATTATTATAATCGACACCGCTACGCGTACCGTAAAGGTGGAATTTAAAATCTTCGGGTGAAGGAATAATGCTGCTTGCAGCACGCGTCGTTCCTCCTTCTTCAACGACCTGATCCTCTACTGTCTGAGGAATCATCGTTATACGTGTACGGCACACAGCACGTACAAACGGAATGGTTACAATATTGCGATTTTCGCGCAAACCGGCATCTATGGCAATGCGTCCGTACAACAGGTCGTCTACAGGTCGGCAGATTCCGCTGCCATCGGTAATTTCTTTTAATTTCACATACCCCTCTCCTATGGGAGTATCAGGAGTATCCACATAATCAATCGCCTCATCCTGTGTCCAAGCTATCAGTTCCAGGCTATCCGTATCATCAAAGTTTTTCAGGAAGCGATAAGGTTCGGTCAGTCCTATTTCATCCACGGCTATTTCCAACTCCCGATATTTATGCTTCTGTTTATAAAAATGAAGTTGCGTAGGAGTAGAAACCGTCTCAAAAAAGCGGTTGGCTCCACCATAAATATAGCTGAAATAGATGTGCATATATCCAGCACAAGCATCCATATCATCTTTAATACATGAATTCAGCAGTAGGGTAACCCCCAAAAGTATCGGTAGCAATTTCTTCATTTTAGTTTCGTATTCTTCTCTTTCCGACAAGAAAAAGATATCAACCGGAGCGGACTTTCCATCCGCCCCGGATTATATAAAAAAGAGGTTCTGATTACATATTTATATTGTTAACAACATATTTCCATGGCTTAACAACTACCTGTACAAGCATGTCGATATTATCCGAATTGATAGCATCTTCAATGCTCTTGGCACCCAGTGTAGTGATGGTACCAGTTATATGATAGAATGTGTTGCGTTCGGTAATCTTCATTGAAGTTGTTTCGTCATCGCTATAGTTGGCAACATCAGCACGATAGTAACGTTTATCGTTAGGTTGAATTGTAATAGCAGCTTTTTTCTTGGTTAGTTCTGTTTCATCTCTCAACGCAAGTTTATATGTCGGATTCTTTTCCAGGAACGTAACCAATGCCTCTACATTTTTATCAGTATTCCAAAAATCAGCAGCCAATTTATCATAGGTGACACCGTCAGTAGAAGTAGCAGTTTTGAAATCAGAATCAAGCAAAGCTTCTTTCAACATCTGTTCTGTAATAGTCGGTTCAAGCAGAGTATTAGCACCGATATAAGTAGCCTGAGTAACTACAACAGTAGCACAACCGGCATTGTCGGCATAGTTAGGAGTTACATAAAAATAAGGAGAATATAACTTGTCACTCTTAACGTATACCATCGAAGTAGCTGCAGGAGTAGCTCCATCAGCCAATGCTTTTTCACCTACAATCCATGTCAGACGATATTCTTTCGCGTCTGCATTGTATTCTCCCTTATTCAATGCAGAAGTCGTTCCAGCAACTTCTGCAGTACCGGGTGCAGATTCTTTCTCACCTGCAAATGCTTTCAACCAACCTTCCACATCCCAGTCTTTAGCAGTTGCATCCGCACTCTGCGGGAAATACCAGTCACGAGCCTGTGCCGTGAACGGAGAAACACGTCTCGGAATACGTACTACGACAATACCATCGGGGTCTTTAGTACCTGTCGGATTTTCCCATACTGCATCTTTAATTGCCATCTTACCATAAGCCTCGTATACGGGGTTGGTAGTAACAGAGGCATTAAAGAATACTTTGGCTAATTCACGATTCAGAGGAATCGAAACTTTCACGGTAGATCCGTTCGGGATATTCGGGTTGGTAGGAATAGCCGATACACCTGCCATGATATACTTCTTACCCTGCGTCCCGTCTTTAGTAACGGTCAGATCATTCAGATAACTTTTAGAGAGATTAGAGATATACGCACGGATAGCGGCTTCCGACTTGTCACCCTGATGCGCCAATGTCTGAGCGGTAGCAAGGGTCATCTGAGGATCATTCACAACCACATAAACACTATCTCCCTGGCGTACACCGTTGAACGTACACATATTTTTCTTCGTCCCGGGAGTTGCCACATCGCCCTCACCGATTGCAGCTGCAACATCCTTATCGTCTGTATTACTATCACCAGCTACACGCTTTACAGTCCAGTCACCCACTTTTGCACCTTCATGCTGGGGATCATTCTCTTTAGCAAAGAGATAGGCTACATATACATTATTTTCAGTGCCCACTCCTTCTATCTCACCTTTGTCTGCACGGGTAGCAGGAGCTGAAGAACTGGTAAAAGCAATGCTGATAGCATCAATCAATTCACCTTTCTGACCACCTTTATCAATACCCGGTTCGTCATCATTACTACATGCAGCCATCGCAAGGGCTGCCAATGTAAACGTAAACAATTTGTTTAATTTCATGTTACTAAAAAATTTAATTATAGATATAAGTTCGAATAGTTTATACTTTTATCCGCTTTGGATATTCCTTTTTTCTCTTTCGAACTGTGAAAGGAAAAAAGCAGAGAGAAAAATGCGGATACTCCCTGTTCCATCGATCTGTCAACCGTCACTGTCTGTTTCGTTAATCAAATATTCCTTTCCATCAGTTTTTTTAATTTTATTATTACCATTCACTAATTAATTTGAACTATGTATACTATTGCATTAACTTCAGTTTCTTTCTTTCGGTCAATAATGTGGGAACAGTAGCATCGGGTATATACAACGTCATGCCACAATGTTCGTCAATGGTAAATCCCCCTACACTCTCCGGCATAAAGTTCTCCGTGGCTGCTTTATAAATGATAACTTGCTCCAGAGCCTCGTCAAAAGCAGCAGATTCTTCAACACTTCCAATCCGTTTTATATAGGCCGAAGCATCATAAAAGAGGTGCCGCCCGTCCGATAAGCGGTCAAAAGCCTGCAATCCGCTACGATCTATCCATTCCCAACGCTCCACACGACTCTCGGCCGCCCGAAGTTGAACTTTCAACATTTCCAGGCCGGACGTCTGAATCACACTGATGGTAGCCGAACGATTGTCGCCTTCCATACTGTTGTAATAATCGTAATAGGCAGCAGCCACTGCCGGAAGATCCGCTTCTTTTTTATAAAGCAACGGAAACATTTGTTGATAGACGGGAGTAAAACCCGGTGAAAGCATTTCGGCTGATGAACCCACAATATATTGCGTTTTATCTTTCAGTTCGTATGCCACCTCGAGCCCGGCCATAAAACACCCTTCAAAAAGGATAAAATTAAATTGCCCGTCCGGAATGGCTGAAGCAAAATCCTGTAAACTCATCTCGTAATGATTGTCCTTGATAACCGAGCGGGTAATACCGGCCGGAACCACTGCCGTCCCCGACGGTAACCATCCGCTGGTATGGGAGAATACGATCAATCCCGGATCAACGGAAGGATACCGGGCCATAGCCTCATTGACAACCCGTGCAAACACGGAGGCACCGGCTGAATTCTCCTGTTTATACTTAGCCAATATTTTTGTTACCTTTTCTCCCTGTTCATCCAAACAAACCTCTAACAAGCGGGTACTATCCGCTCCTTTTTTATCCTGATAAATCAATAGATGCCCCGGAAACCTGTCCCACGCCTCTGTTAACGCTGACAATTTTTCGTCGGTCTCGTCGGCTAAATCATTATCCCCTCCCATATAGACCAAAAGGGTACGATCAGACAGACGTTGCTCCAACAGGCCGTCCGCTTTCTCACCGACTACACAACCGGCAAGCAACAAGCAGAGCATATATCCTATGTAATACATTCTTTTCATATTCTTATTTTACGTATCTAATACGGCATGACACCCGACGGAGTTTCGGAAAATACTCCCGAAGCAGAATTCCGAATGTTTTCCCCTTATTCAGTGCCTTCAGCCTACTCTTCCGTTGATTGCTATCACTCACAGTACGCAGGATTGAAAGAATTTCATTACGTTCCGGAAGGTCAGAAACCTCTATATCTTTCTCAAACTGTTTCCAATCCTCACCGACCCACTCGACTGCCACCTCCATACGTTCGCCATATTTATTTTCCAGGAACGCTTGAAGGGCCTTGGCACGTTTTTCAGCCAAACGTTCATTATTAGAAGTATATCCTTCGGGAGAAGAGTAACCGGTAACGGTAACTCCCGATATGGAATTCCGGTTATCCTGTTCAATAGAATCCACTTGGTTAACGAAATGCATCCATGAAGCACGGTTCAACTCATGATCGGGAAGAATACGCATTTCATTCGTAGGAAAATAAATATCAGCTTCATAACCGGCCTGAATACGGGTCACCTTCTTACGAAGGGGAATATCCGAAGCTACGGTCGACTGTCCGGATGCAACAGAAGCCAGGCGGATGGTGTCATGTATCACAATCGTATCCACCCGTTCCACAACCAACGGCGGTATATGCTCCGTATGCATGGCAAAAGGTACCAGACGGGCATCACAATTGCAATTCGTGTCGCGCATCCATACTTTAACATCGTCCATCCATGCCGCATAAGGCACCTCAGTCCGATAATGGATGCGAGGCAAAGCATGGTCTCCCTCACGCAGCACGGTGTAGGGAGTAATCTTCTCCAATCCCGAAGTTGTACCCAAAGCCCGACGCCGGCGATACATCAGATCGCTTTGGGGGCCGTTGAGCACAATGGGAGGAAGAGACAACGAATCACCGGTATTCTCCGAAGCGAGTAGCGGAAACAGATAGACCGTACAGTCCGGCGCCAGGTGCACCCCTGTCAGGTCGACAGCCAGATCGACCAGCAGAACAGAGTCAAGACGCTCCAAGCGATACACCGCAGTACGGACACGCTGTGTAGGCCTACCTGCTGCTAACCCTGTTAGAGAGATGAAAAATGAGATATTTATGAAAATTACCTGTTTGATATTCATAGCCTGTCCTCCCCTACTTTAACAGATAAATAATGGATACACCTACCTTGGTAGGCCCCAGATAATTGGTCCGGTAGTGATCGACACGTTCCCCACAAGTGGGACAATAGAATTTATCGTAATCAACATAGAGATATCCTAATCCGATATCGACGCCAATGTTGACCCGGTTGCTGATGATCCACTGGTAACCGTAGGTGAGTCCGCCACCATACAATTGCCCCTCGAGACGATAGTCTTTGAGGATACCCAAAGGGAGATTACCAAAATTAAAGATACTGCCCGTGGCATGTACACCCAGATAATGCCCCTTGAACACATCACTCAGCCAATAACGATACTCCAACTGCCCGGCAAGATGTTTCATTTTCCGGTTTTTAGCGTAAGTAAACGGATTATATTGAACAAGTCCTGCTATGCTCATCTTTGAATGGAAGGCATATTCCACACCTATATTCGGAGTAGCTGTCGCCCAATAAAGACCATTGGCAGTCAATCCCCATTGCTGGGCGTCGGCCAAAGCAGGAAATGCCCCAAGGAAAGTAACGGTTAAGACCCATATGCATAGTATTTTTTTCATATTTGCCGTTTGTTTGATAATTATGCGGCTCTTTCTTATAATGAAAGGGAGAATGACTTCATAAATATTATAATCATTTATAATACAGCAAGTTAATTCATATCCCATCTGAAAATGTTTCTGAGTTTTTTTATTTTCAGAAACAAAGAAAAAGTGTATGGATGTAACACATTGATCAATAATACGTTACTTAATATTGACTCAGAAACGCTTTCAGAAACATAAAAGAAAAAGGTTGTTAAAGAGCATCACAAAACGAAATATACGATCTGTTATCAATTGATTATTAACAGATTATCATTATTGTGAATAGGTGACGGCATGTGTTTGCAGCAGTGGAGGCAGACAGATGAAAAACCGTTGAAAAAGAAACAGTAGACATACATCGTATGCTTTCTTGAAGAGGTCGGGAGACAGAAAGAAGGTGTACCGGGGAGTTTTTTATCTAAGTGAAAGAAGAAAAATAAATATTTTACATTAGAAATAAAAAAAATTAAAATAATACTTGTTTAATTAATAATTTAATGCGTATCTTTGCGACATGTATCTGAGATAAGAAGAATCTCTTGAGTAGCTCTTTCATTATAAGAAAGAGTTTTTTTTATCCCTCTTTTCCACCTCTTTACCGCAGACTATTAATCACCAACCGGTTGGCCCGGTCAAGCCGCTTAGTGTCTATGCGATCCAGATAAATGCGGGTAGTCTTCTCCGATGTGTGCCCCATACAATCGCTGATCACCGAGACGGGCACATCATTTTCGTGAGCGAGTGTCGCCCATGAGTGGCGCGCCACATAAAATGTGAGTGGCATATCCAACTGTAACCGGTCGCCCAATTCACGAATCAGTTTATTAAGCCTCCGCTGCCTGCGCCGATAATCCTGATAACGGTCACCGTTTCGAAGCATTGGAAGCAGATAGTCCGACAAAGGGCTGGCGTATCTGTCGATTAACACACGCAAATCTTTTTCAATGCGTATCTGTAACTCCTGCCCTGTCTTCTGCCGTTTGTACCGAAGATAATTTCCCTGCAGGTTCTCCTTATTTAAATAGCACATATCTACAAAGGACATTCCGCGCGTATAGAAGCTAAACAGGAACAGGTCACGGGCAAGCTGCATATCAGCATGACAAGCAGTAAGGTCGACACATTCGATCTGCGCAATCTTCTCCCGGGAGATGGCGCGTTTGGATGTCACCTCCTCTTTGAGGTTCAGCCGTCGGAAAGGCTTTTGATCGGAAAAAACCACATGATCGGCGCAGGCACGATTGTAGATGGCACGCCACTGACGGAGATAGAACGAAACCGTATTGGGCCGGTTGCCCCGCTCACGGAGAAAGGTAACAAAGCGGTCCAGCACTTCGGGAGTCAACTCCTCAAACGAAAAAGGACTGCCATCCAAAAACATCTCAAACGCACGGCGGGCGCTACGATAATTGGCAGCCGTACCCTGACGTCCCTTATTCTCCAGCCCGGCAATCACCGAGTCGGCATATACCAACACCTGGCTCAGATCATTGTGGTAGTTATAAACGTTCACAATGTCGTCCACCGTATAAGCACTCCCCTTATCCGCTTCAAGCGATCCGCAAATAGCCTCCAACTCCTTCTTTATATATATAAGGTATTCATTGGCTTCGCGGACAATGAGCAGACGACGGCGATTGCCTCCGACGTTCTCCACCATTTCTAAACGGGTGTTAAACTCTGCCTCCCAGAAACGGTAAGGCGTATAAATCTCTCTCTTCTTTCGATGGCGAATAATTTGTATCACAAGCGGATAACTGCCATCACGCCCCTCGCGCGAGCGATTGAGCCGTGGTGTAATTGATGTCATCTTCTTCTTTACTTTTAACTGGTTTACAAAAGTAAAACAACACCTGCTATCAATATGTTGGCAGCTTCCCAATTTCACTATCTTAAATAATCTTATACATTTTGTTTGCATCTCCCTCCATAAAGGGTAGGACAAATGTAGCCTCCGTCCTGAAGATAACCTAAAAATCAGCGTTGCATTTTTGCAGCACCTCCCCTTTTCGGGGTGCTGCAAATGTGCAAATACCGTTTTTTCACCGATGGAATGGACGATTCCTGAAGTATCACCTCTCTTTCTTTTTCTCCCGCCAAAGGTAAAAAACACCTTATCCGGCTTCCCCTAGAGGGCATGGAAACCACGGAATATCGCATAACCGGGTCTCTGAACAGCCCGGGAAACATGAAAAACGACATCTCACGCCCCATGTGACAGATAAGAAAAGTATATACATTATAGAAAGACATGAAACGAATGCGGACTTGTGCTTGCTTAGGAATATAAGGCAAGAATCTGACAATTGTCAAATTGTATATCTTACCTGCGATAGAATTTGTTTTTCCTGCCCGACTGACTGGGAAGCTGGAAAAAAGCCCGTAAATCAGCATTAGAAGAATACAGAAAGAAACAAAAACAAAGTACATATTACAATAAAGACAGCAAAAAGCACATAACACAAAGACAACATTAAAGAGATCGGCATAAAAGAGAAACATTTTCACAGATTTGCGCCAATCAAAATTGAGAAGTAACCAGAGAAAATCCGGTACTTTCAGCCGCTTTTCAAGGAGAAAAAAGACTACTGTCGATCATCTGCCGACTTGCCGCCGACAAGAAGTTAACTTTGTATAAACAAAGAATTACGTTATTCACTTCCTATGGGCAGAAAAGTGAATAACATATTATTCAGACTCTCAAAAACATTTTCCTTTTGCATATATATACAATAAGCAACTTCTATCACAAAAGAAAAAAATAGGGTATGCGTCACAAAAAAGAAAGATTTTTGAGCAAATAGAAAGCAATATTAAGTAGAGACTATCGATCCTGACCGTTATCTTTGTTCCGGATAAGAAACTTTTTTGTATTTATACTGAAATGGTGGTTCGGGACAGGGAAACAGCCATAGCCCCCCGATAGATAGAGGATATCGGGGGATTATAAGAGTCTGAACAAAACATTACCGGGTCCTGCCTTTTCCGGATTTTAAGTCCCGTCTTTTTTCCTTGTCCGACAGGGCTTGTTGCACAGCAGGACATTTCCCCTTAAATGTGGTAAACGTATCCCTGGATACATTGAGCCGCTTGCAAATATCGGTAATAGACCAATCCTCGTCCAACATGCGGATTATTTCTTTTCTATTTTCCATCAGAATGCTCAATTTGGTATAGCTGCCTTTTTTTCGTCCGAGCACCACACCCTCGGACTTACGTAAAGCCAGTGCCTCCTTTGTGCGCAGGGAGATCGGGTTGCGTTCGGTTTCTGCCACCAACCCAAATGCAAAACAGAGAATTTTGCTGTTGATGCTGTTGTCGAAACAGTATTTCTCCTTGGTCGTGTAAAGGTTGATTTGCTTAGACAGGCATTTACCCATGATGGCCATCACGTCGGTCAGTGTGCGGCTCAATCGCGAAATTTCGGTCACGATGATCGTATCCCCACGTTTCATGCGTCGAAGCAACCCACCCAGCTTCCGGTCACGTTCGTGTTTCTTGCCGCTAGCGACTTCTGTAACCCAGTTATCTATCGTGAGTTGCCTACTCTCGGCGAAACGCCGAATTTCATCCTGTTGGTTAGCCAGATTCTGTTTACTCGTACTAACCCTTAAATAACCTGTTATCATTATTTTTACATGTTAAATGAGAGCGGAGTTGCCCTCGCGCGTGAAAAATAACCCGTTGATTCTGACAAGTAACGTATTGCACTATATTTTTTCCGAAAAGTGGAAAGAACCATAACGAAGAAAGAACCTTCCCACGATGGAGAATTCTCTGTCGGTTCTATGTACACATCGGTTAATAAGTCTTAGCGTACTTGCGGAAATGGAGATAACACGTATCAGTTCTTCCTTATTCATATTCCAGATGCTTGTTTGTTTGTTTGGCCCAAAACAGGGCAGTATGTTTTTCTATCGTTTCCGGGAAGTTACGTCGTATAAAACCGCCGCACGAACTGTATTGTAATCCCAAGCTCTTCGCTATGGATTTCAAATCTTTCAGGATTGTTTCGTACAAGCTGATGACCTCCCGGTATCATCTCACGGTTTGAGGGCCCGCCCCTTTCTTCCGTATGACATTTGTTTTCTTGACGGACGATCTCGTAACCTCCCCAGGAGATATTTCCGTCTCTTCCCGAATCAAGGGCCTGTTGCCATTGGTATGACTACCGTCTCATCTGTCAAATACCGGATTTCATTCATAAATATCTTCTATTACACCATCCACGTACAACACCTCATTGATATAAAGATTTCCCTTCTGAATTCCGGAGAGAGATCCGCCACTGCCTAAAGTCACGTTATACCCTTGTCCAGCCAATATATAATCAGTGGGAATGATCAACTCCCCGGTGACCTCACTCCAATCCATATTGGTAAAAAGTCGGATCACTTTCACCTTTTTCCCATTCTCTTCCCTCTCCTCATAAAATTTCTCTGGAATTTCTGTCTTCTTCAGCAAAGCCTCGAGCAATTGCTTCGCGTCGTCAGCCGAATAGACTCCGGGATAACGATGGTGGGGCACATCTTCTTCGCTTTCTACACTCCATGGGATGATGACAGAACCATCCCCCCCGCCTGTAGCCGGACCGTCTTTTAAGATAATCTCTTTCAAATTACAGAACTCACCTTGATATACTTCAGTAAAATTCTTGCCATTAATATCGATTCCATAGATATTTCCGGTAAAACTTCTATCATTGTATATCACGACAAAGAATCCCGGTTGATTTTCCGGTCTCTCGCTCTCTGCTCCCCAAAATTTGAATGGAGGCACATATAAGGCATGATAGAGTCTCTTTTTAGGTAAATCTTCTTTGTTCTCTAAATCACGCCATTTCATTTTTATGCCGTTCTCCTCATCATCATAGTGTAACGTTACATAATGGCAGGTACTAAGATAAGTACCAGGAGCACCATAAACCTTATCGGACGGATGCAACTCCTCTATATTGAACGTTGCCCGAGAAGGCAAATTCGGAAATATGATTTCACATTCCAACACCGGTGTTTGCACCTCACCGGTTTGATTGTAATGCGTAATTTTCTCAAATACAATTTTACATACCTGTCTTTGAAAAGTCATCGCCACGGCCAAGTCCCCCGGCCGCACTTTGTCGTAAACCCTGCCTCCCACAAAATATTCCAACCCTCTCGTGTAATCTCCGAACGTCACTTCCCCTTCTACTACCCCATCGTCACGGATATTAAACTTCACACCCGGTTGGGGATTCTCCACCGGTTCTCTATCCCCTTCATAATTTGTGGCAGGAGGCACCGATATGCCATAGAAGTCATATTTGACTTTCGAATCACTCTCCCAAAACAATTTATTTTCCTCCTTGTCTTCTATAGCGGACAACATCCCGGAAGTTCCACTCCGCACCTCGTAATGCCCCCAATGGACACCCGTATTCGGATCTTGATCCTCTGTTTCGCAGATATAGGTTTCCTGAATATGAATCATTCCGAATTTTGGTCCCGTCTCATTCTCTCCAATAGGTCCGCGCGTCTGCACAAAACCGACCCCTGCCCCGGAGATGGCAATTTCCATCCGTTCTCCCGGCAAGGCGACCTCTTTCTCTCCCTGATCACATCCGGTAAGCAGGAACACAAGAGTCCCGATCACCCATCCGATTGTCATTCTTACCTCTTTCATCATACCTCCTTTCCACTAATTTCCCCAACCGATAAAATTACCCGTTCCGTCAGCGCTGTTACCTGCACCTTTCAACTCCTCTTCCTTACCTATCCCCGCAGTAAATGTTCCCGCAACATAATGATTCTTTCCCAAATATGGAGTCGTATCAAATGCGACGTTTCGTCCCTCGTTATTCTCAATTTTCACGGCTCCTGCCATCGCACCGATAACCCCGCCGATAGTGTACCACGTTTGAGGCCCAGTGGTCGAATTGTTGGGATTGTTCGGATTGTTCGGATACTCCGGAGATACCGCCACATGATTGAACGCGGCACCGCCCCTCACCGAAGCCTTATCGACATGACCGACGATACCGCCCGTGGAAGAATGAGTATTCGTTTCTTTATAAACCGACACTATTCCTCCCGTCACACTTCCGGAAACGGTAGCATTGGAAATACGCCCACCCATACGCACCGCTCCGGCCACACCACCGGCATAATTCCAAACACCTTCAGCCTCCTCGGCATGAACGACTGTACGCACGTTGCATCCCTCCAGACTTCCCCCGGCAAGTAATCCTACCACACC
>OGFU01000200.1_pt1 | contig 34045 bp, 29 predicted proteins | sample 1571061 | NCBI WGS metagenome assembly OGFU01 (sample SAMEA2582063, study PRJEB24529) | metagenome | biome: Human gut stool | place: China | collected 2011 | reverse complement strand
TTTATTTAAGCGTGGGTGAACTTTACATATTTATTTGGTTTGCATAATGCGTATTCGACAATGCCTACTATCTCAAAGAAAACTCGCTTATCCTTTCGGCAACCATTGAGGGCAGACGGATAGAAACGATTGAGGTCAATCTGGACACGCTCAAAGTGGTGCAAAGTCGTGGAGTGTGCAACAAGAATACGGAGTATCACGAGCAGATAGTGAACCTCGTCAATGCCAACCGCAAATTGATAAAGCAGAGAATGAGAGCGACAGCATAGTACAAATCATTAAATTATCAGAGATATGAAAACTGAGATTGAAAACATTATTATTAATTGGGCGGACGAGATACCGCACATTCTCATCAGGGTTATCAATGCAATAACCCTATCCGACAACGAGAAAGAGTTAAGGACGGCAATAGGCAAAATAGCCGAAGAAACAGAACTTGACAAGTTCTTTGCATACGGCTATGGCGCACATCATTTTTGGCTTGTACACCGCAAATTATCCAATGGAGAGCCAAAGGAATACAGATTATTAAAGGTTGAATTTTAAGATTGGAAATTATGAAGAAGAAACAAAGATTTTTGGTCTATACGCAATATGTTTTTGACGGCGTATTCGATGTTGTAGCAGAGAGCAAGAAGGAAGCACTGCAGAAAGTCCTGCAAAATTGTGGGTTGGTTATGGGTGGAAGCATTCACAGCACCCTGCCCGATGATGAGATAAATTGGGCGTTTGACAGACACCCCAATAAACGAATAGACAGAATAACGAAAGTGTAGAAACAGCACCTTGAATAAGACAAAGAGCCACACAAAACGGAAATTTGCGTGGCTTCTTTTCTTTTTCTTTAAACGAGCAGGCGACCAAAGAAAAGAAGCAAAAGAAAGTCTCAGAAAATCAAATACACAGTGTCACGTTGATGATGTTTTCATTTTACCCATAAAGTTAGTCTATTTCCGATTTTATACTTTAAAATAGAGGATTCTATTGTATATTGAGATAAAATTCTTATCTTTGCTATTATGAATTTAATTTTCGAATAGTCAACCCATCTTGAGAGAGGTAAAGATGGCGACTTTAAAAGCACCTCTAAATGTTCCATAGGCTTTGAGATGAGCGGAACAACATTTGTAAAGATGATTGTAATAGTGGGATTTCTCATATTATGCTTCCTTTAGCCAGGAGCATTAACATTTTTCCTGAAAATGCTACCCTTTATTACACATTGAAGACTAAGATTCATGAACAGGCAGTGCTGCTTTTGCGCTGCCTCTTTTTATAATTAGTGAATGAAGAACAGGGCAAATTCTACTTGCCTCCGCTTGACCAATCCTCTCACGACCTTTCCCTTGTATCGGCAGAATGAGACGTACTCCCGATAGATGTTTCTATCCCCTACCTCTATCTTTCGCAGCAGTCGGCTCTTGGGATGCTTGCCATAGCCAAGCAATCGCCCCACACCCACGTTGTAAGCAAGGAGGCTGAGCAGCAGGGCATCTTTTCCATACCCTTTGAAGTGTTCAAAGCATTTCCAAAGATCAGCACGGAGCAGGGAGTCCGCCTGCCGTTCCGTCATATCCGCCGTGAAGTGCTCTCCTGGTTGCAGCTGATGCCCATAGCCGACATACGGATAACAGCCTTTTCCGTGTAGTCCTTCAAAATATTTTACAACGACCACGACACGCTCGAAAGGTGGCAAGTCTGCCAACCGCACCCTACGCTGGGCAAGGATGGGCTGGCAGAACAGGCAGAATACACAAAGTAAAATGAAAGAATTTATCGTTCGCATCCATTATGTTCTTAGTGGCGAGAAGATGCAAGCTTATCCTTGCCCTCTTCCCGCTCGTTGTTAAAACTAAAGGTCAGCTGCTGCACCCTGCCGAAATTATCCTCCACATATATATCAATCGTCTGGCGATCGGCTGAGAACGAAGTGTAATACAGGCGGAACACATCTTTTGTAAGCGGATAGCGGTCGTTAGGCTTGAAGACAGTACCATTATCATTTCTTAGTAAGCCTTTGCCGTCAGACTGGAAATAACGTATCGTATAGCGAGTGTCGGCAAACTCACCACCTCGTTTGAGCGTGCAGCGTATCTCAGATGTCTGCCCCCTTATGATGTCCTTCTGAACCGGCATTGTCTCCACCGTAAACGGATAAGACTGTTGAACATCCAAATCCCTATCACAAGCAGATAGGCAAAACACGGCAAGGGTCAGCATGCCCATTACCCAAATTGTATTCAATATCTTTTTCATTTTTTCTTCTACTTAAAAGTTAAATCTTAGTCCAGCAGAAACAGCCGGACGGAAACGATGCACGTCCGTTCCAAATAGGAAACGTCCCTGTGCCTTTATAAGAAAGAGAACCCTATCCGTCAGGAACACTTCCACCGAGCCATGCACGGCACCGCCATAGACAAAGCGGGAACAGTCGAGCAGTGTCGTCCCATCGGGCAGCAGCTTTTTATCCTCGTTCAGCTGTTCATAGCCACCCAAAGCGGATATGCCACCATAGAGAAACACGTTCTTACCTCTGTCGGAGAGAACAGGGTGCATATAGCCCACCTGCAAGAGTGCATCCTTGAGTTTTACGTTATAACTTCTGTACGGCATATTCTGCTGTTCATACTCTGCCATAACAAAGGTATAATTCTCACGACCCAGATAGCGGGTGAGTGATGCACCCATGCCGAAATTGTCAGCTGCAAGAAACTTTTCATCCTTGATAAGCGGAACACTCCCTACGACCTCTATTCCCCTTTGCTTGGGTATCAGTCGCTGTGCCTGCGATGGCAAGCTAAAAGTCATTGCCAACGCCACGCAAGCCGATAAAATGATTTTCTTCTTCATAATGCCTACCATTTGAGTTTGAGGTTATCAATCTTCTTTGCCAAAAGGAGGTCTTCCTGCCCGACATAAAAGGTCAGCGTGCGCCCTCCGTTTCGCTCATAGAGCGTTACCTCGAGTTGTTTGTCCTCCGAAAGCGCAAACTGCTCCAGCACGAATACGGAATGTTCGCTATCCTTGCCCTTTACCTGCATTACCTGATGATAGGCACGAAGCGGTTGAAGCACCTGCTCTTGTATGGCGGTGCGCTTTGCCATCTTCTTTTCAACCACCTTAAAGGTGATAAAATCCACCGAATATGGCATATTCGTGCCGTTTTCCATACGAGTGTGGAAATACAGCAAGCCATTGTGGGCATACAAGCCACGAAGCAGGAACTTCATACCAAACTGCTGTGCACCGATGTGCTTGATACAGCGTCTGTCATTCTGATAGATAGTCTGCATCATCAGCTTTACTAATACGGGCGACTCGTTACCGAGTTCCTTAAAATAGATGTCGGCACGATTGCTTGGCAGTCTACCTTCCGTCGTGGAAAGAAAGTCCTTCATCTCAATGCTTAACTTCTCCGGCTCATCGGCATATTTTACATTAAAAGCGTAAAATGAGCCGTCCTCACAGATGACACTCATATTGGTTTCCGTTTCAAAGTCCTTTACCGAAGCCTTTACACGCAGTACGTTCTCCGCATCCTCCGCCTTACCTGCAATGATATTCTGTGAACCTAAGTCTACATAACGAATAGCAGAAGGGAAGATAAGATGCACGGTCTTGTCAAAGGTAACGTTCAGACCATACGGCAGTACGACACGTCCCGTTGGTATGGCACGGCTCATACCTTGAAAGAGCTCTCCCGAAGTAAGTGGACGGCTTGGTGTCAGACCATCATTGTTTTCCTGTGCTGTGGCTGCTACTCCCACCATGGCAAGCATAGCCATTGATAAAATAATTTTCTTCATGTTCCTTTTTTATTTGATGTTATTTTTTACTTGTCATTTTCGATTGTTTTATTTGGACTGAACCAAGAAAAGGCGGTAGCCACCCTTGAGCGTTACCTTGATAGTGCGCAGCTTCTTCTGAAGCAGCTGACTTGCACCCTGCATCACCCCACGGGCAGCCTCAGAGATAATCTGGTCCTTGGCAGAGGAAGCGAAGGTAAAGGAGGTTCCCATTGAACCGCCGATGTTCGCTCCAACTTCCTTAAGCGCATTGATATTCTCCGAACCGGGGATATACACGCCCTCTTGTCCGTCTGTGTCATATGCCGAGAGCTTGACGGCTATAATATGGCCGTCCACCTCTATGCTTTTGACAAGCAGGTGCATACGGTTGCCTTCTATCTTGGCGACTGCTATGAGTCGGCTCTGCCGTGGAATGTGCAGTCCCTGTACCTTGGCACTTTCAAGCAGACGGAGTACGACATTGTCACCCTCCTTGAGCGTGGTTGTCCTGTCCACCACCACTTTGAGCGTATTGCGCATCGTGGGTGCAGCCGCACTTGCGAGCGAATGGAAACCCAAGTTGCGTGCTTTCGTGCCATACTCCTTGATGAAGTCAGCATCGCTCATCGGCTGCCCCAGTGAGGATACTACCTGTTTGCGTTCCGCCAAGATTTCCATTGCAGGCAAGTCGGCCGAACCTTCGTTTGCATTATTGCTCATGCGCAGCCCTTTGTCCGTAGCCGTTTGTCCCTTACTCTCGGTAAAGTCATTACCCAAAGATGGTGGAACGGCAGAAGCCTTGGGAAGGTACTTCGCTGCCATCTGATAGCTCTTTTCCATCAGTGCAAGCTGCCGTTTCTCTTCATTGTCCTCCCTGCTGTCTTTGGCTGAGAGTTCCTTTTTAAGGTTATCTATCTCCGAGCGCAGGGCTTCACGCTCCTGCTCGTGTGGATCGGGAGCGTAAAAGGAGTTCAAGAGCCGATTGTTCTCCTCATAGCGATGCATGGAGCTTTCTATTTTTGCCGTAGAAACAGCTGTCTCTGCACGCTGCGCCTCTGATGGAGCGGTGTTCTGTGCAAAATAGTCCGATAGTCTGCCCATCTCCTCACGGGTCTGTTCTTCCTCGTGTGCCTTGTCGCCTAATTCATAGGCTTTGAGCTTGTTTTCGGTGAGCTTTTCTGTCGTTGCCTGCGGGATGCTGTCATTGAGTCCCTGCTCTGCTGCGGTCTTATCCTTGCCCGAAGGTGCGAAGATGAACCACATTGAAAGGGCAAACAGCAGTCCCAGACCTCCGAAGACCAAGCCTTTCTTCATTTGTTCTTTCTGTTTATTATCCATTTTCCTTGATTGTTTGATGATGTTGTTGGTAAAAATTGCCGTGTAACTCTTGTAAAGTACTGTCCGTCCGTATGGGACTGTCCGTCAGCTTTCCCGTGGGGATGGGTAGTTTCTCCTTCTTTGGAGGAAGGAAGAACTGCGCTATCATCCAGAGTGAGCAGAGCAGATAGATGAAACTCAGTCCATAGACGATTTCCTTTCTCTGCCTTATCGTGAGCCGTTCACACCGATGGCGGAGCCATAGGTGAAAGCGCAGATAGTGACGTGAGAGTAAAAAGTTTCTTTTCCTTGTCATAGCCTTATCGTTTATAGGTCTGTATATCCCGGTTTTCCTTTACAAGGAAGTTCTCCATCAGGAAGCCTTGCGGGTTGTTGTCCGAACGGACAGAGTTCTGCAGCGTGCAGGTCGTAACAAGACTGCGTTCTGTAACGTTACTCTGACGGACGATAAACTCCCGTGCATAGGTTGTTACCGCATAAGGGTAAGTATTAAAGTTGCAGTGAATAGAGTCCACCTCTATACGCTGGTTTACATTACCCGATATGGCACGATTGTAGTAGCCTTTCTCCGCCAAGTCCTTGTAGTAGTTGAAAGCCGACTTGTCGCAAAGCAGAAAAGCACGTTGCATATTTCCCTCTATGGCATCCTTGTCAGGCGCAATGGTGAAGAACAGCTCGTGAAAACGGCGGACGTGTTCCCTTGCCTCTACGGGACGGTTTCTACTTGCATCCTGACTGAGAGCAAGCATGAGCGACTTTCCCTGGTCAAGCACATAGATTTTCTCCCGCTGCTCCTTAGCGAAGCCGTACGAGGCATAGACGGCATAGACACTTACAGCCACGCATACGATGGCGAAGACAAAGGCGTAGAGCCGTATCTGCCTGAATGAGGTTTCGATATTTCTGAGTGATTTGAATTCCATTTTTTCTTTTTTTTGATGATTATTTTCCTTTGAGCAATGCTCCCTTGATACGTCCACCGACATTTCCGATGACCGACCCGGCACCTGCCGCGGCATATCTTCCGCCCGTGTAGGCACTTTGTGCACCGCGCTGTGCAGCCTGATTGACATTACGACCATAAGAGCCGATACCACCACCCGCTTCGATAATCCATCCTGCCACGGTAGGTACACAGAAGTAACCCACAATACCGATGAGGAAGAAGACGATGTAGTACCACGTCCCCGCGTCGGGCAGGTAGTTGGGGTCGCTGAGCGCCTCGATGTCCTTCTGTACCATCAGCACCTGTATCTTCGTAAGCAGTGCCGTAAGGATAGAGCTGACAGGCAGCCACAGGTATACAGAGATATAGCGTGAGAACCATGCTGTGAGCGAACCCGACAACCCGTCCCATACGGCTATGCCGAAGACTATCGGACCAAGAATGGAAAGGACGATGAGTATGAAGGTACGTAGCGTGTCGATGATAAGCCCTGCGGCATGGAACAGCAGCTCCATGAGGTCGTGCACCAGCTTCATCACCCATTGCTTGGTCTGATAGGCGGCACGTTCGGCATACATACCCGCTATCGTCACGGCATCTTCAGGTCCGATGATGCCCATTTCCTCTATCTTTTGGTCGAACTTCTCGTTGGAGACAAGATAGGCGGTTTCAGGATTGCGTAAATAGGCTTCCTCCTGCAGCTTGTTTCTCTTGGCGGTAAGCTCCGACAAGTTCCCCTCCTGCTGATGCACCATCATCTCCGTACCCTGCACTACGGGCGAGAGGACGGCATTCATCGTACCCAGTACGACTGTCGGGAAGAACATGATGCAGAAGCCAAGCACGAAGGGGCGCAGCAAGGGAAAGACGTCTATCGCCTCGGCACGGGCTATGGAAGCCCATACCCGAAGGGCAATATAAAAGAGCGCACCCAAGCCTGCAATACCCTTAGCGATGCCCGTCATCTGGGCACAGAGCGGCATCATCTCGTCATAGGTTGAGTGTAGCAGCTCGTGTAAACTGGCAAAATCCATAAGCAAGTGTGTTTTATGAAAATTCTTTCAAGTTCTTTTTTAGTCTGTGGATTTACCAATACCTGCTTGCCGTATTGCCGTAGAGTGCCTTAACAGAGGCAAGGTTGTTCTTCTCCCTTGCACGTACGTAGCTCACGGAGATGTTCTTCCTTGTGTAATACGACACGAGCGAGCGGTTTTCCCTCAGCGTGGCGTAGATATGGTCGATGGCCTGCATACGCTCGTGGTCGTTCATTGAGAGGACACCCGACTTGACGATGGACTTGAGTTCCTTGAGACTCTCCCCGCTCTGCTCCAGAAGCTTGGCATAGCCCGAAGCCATCGCCGCGAGTTCCGAAGGGCGGAAGTTCTTGTCCGAGAGCATTTTCTTATACGAGGTGACGTAAATCTCAGAGATGTCGCCCACCATCAGGATACACTCCTTGACCTTGTAGGCATCCCCTATAAGGTTATTTACCTTCTTCAGGGCATCATAATACTTCTTGGTGTCGTTGTATAGTTTCTCCACCTCCTTAAAACCGTCAAGGGTGTTCTTCACCGTCTTTGAGGCAGTGGCTATCTCCTTGACTGAATTGACGATGTTGCCGGCAAAATTGCCAGGGTCGGTTACTACCCACTGTGCGTGGGCTTTGGGAACAGAAAGGCTCAATCCTAAGAGAGCCATGAAAATGTACTTTTTCATTGTTACTATAGTTTTGATGGTTTGTACTTATTTCTTTTTATTGTTTCTTTTCTCTATGGCAAGTTGACGGATAGCCGTTTCGATATCCCCACCGAGCTGTGCTGCACGCTGCATCACCTCCACCTTCTCAGTTTCCTCCGTGGTGTAGGTGAGGTATTCCTCCATGCTCACTTCCGTGGCATAGACGGCACTCTGCATACCGCCCAGACCTATCCACACTTCCTTGTAGAGTCGATTCGGGTCGTTGTTCTGGTTGATGGAGAGGATTTGGCTCTTCTCCTTTTCGGACAATCCGAGCATAGCCTGTATGCCGTCGAACTTGGTCATGTACTTGCGCTGGTCAAGCAGTATCTTGCAGTCGGAGTTGTTGATGATACTCTCCTTGACAATGGGCGACTGAATGATATCGTCCACCTCCTGCGTTACGACAATGGCCTCCCCGAAATACTTTCTCACGGTCTTATACAAATACTTGATATAGTCTGCCATGTTTGCCGAAGCTATGGCTTTCCACGCTTCCTCAATGAGTATCATCTTGCGGATACCCTTTAATCGGCGCATCTTGTTGATGAAGGCTTCCATGATGATAATCGTTACCACAGGAAAGAGGTCTTTGTTGTCCTTCACTTGATCAATCTCGAAGACGATGAAGCGTTTGGAGAGCAGATCGATGTTCTTGTCCGAGTTCAGCAGGAAATCATATCGACCACCTTTGTAGTATTGCTTCAATGTCGTTAAGAGGTTGTTGATGTTGAAGTCCGAGATCGTTACCTTGATGTCACGCTTTTCCATATCCTTTCGGTACACGTCCCGCAGATACTCATAGAAGGTATTAAAACAGGGCGTAACGCTGTGATTTGCACATATCAGTTCGATATAGGAGTTTACGGCAGAACCAAGTTCGCCAGCCTCGGTCTTAGTGATATGCTCATCGGCACTCTTCCAGAGCGTGAGCAGCAGCGTGCAGATACTCTCCCTTTTCTCTACATCGAAGAAGTAATCATCCGTATAGAAAGGGTTGAAGGAAATCGGACTTTCATTGGTATAGGTGAAATATACGCCGTCCTCACCCTTGGTCTTGCGGTGGATAAGTTCACACAAGCCTTGATATGAGTTACCCGTATCAACCAAGAGGACATGCGCCCCCTGCTCGTAATACTGGCGTACCATGTGGTTGGTGAAGAAAGACTTACCACTGCCCGAAGGACCCAAGATGAACTTGTTACGGTTGGTGATGACTCCCTTTTTCATTGGCAAATCCGATATATCCAGATGAATAGGTTTTCCAGAAAGGCGGTCAGCCATCTTGATGCCGAAGGGAGAGAGCGAATCCTTGTAGTTCGTCTCTGCCGTAAAGAAACAGAGGGCAGGCTCGATGAAAGTATAAAATGACTCTTCTGCAGGAAAGTCTGCCGCATTACCGGGAATACCCGCCCAGTAGAGCGTTGCCGCATCAATGGTATTGTGGCGAGGATGGCATTCCATCAAGGCAAGTGCAGAGCCCACGTCATTCTTGATCTGGCGAAGTTCTTCCTTATCGCTGCTCCATGCCAGTACGTTAAAGTGGGCACGGATGGAGGTCAGCCCCTGTGAGTGGGCAATATTGAGATACTCCTGTATCCATTCCTCGTTGATTTGGTTGCTACGGCTGTAGCGTGCCAGCGAGTGCATGTTCCTTGCCTGCTTCTCAAAGCGTTCCAAATTGGCGTCGCTGTCTTCGATGAAGAGATACTGGTTATAGATATGGTTGCACGGCAGCATCAAGCCCACAGGCGAGGCAAAGGAAAGGCGGCAGTCGCTTCGGTCGGTGGATAACCGCTCATATCGGCTGTCCGTGCTGACTGTTGTAGGCAGGTCATCCGTGTCGGAGAGTGTATGCAGACAAAGCATATTGTCGCCCACACGCACAAGGTCTGCGCCCAGACGGATGTCCTCCAAAGAAGCGTGTCCTTCTTCTGAAAGAGAGAAGTAGCGGTCTAAAAGTCCACCTTTCTCGGCTGTACCCACCAATTCCTCTTCCGTCATACGAGTAAGTCGAATCTGCTCCGTGTCGTTGATGATACGCTCGAACTGATCGACGGCTTCCATGAACTTCATCACCTCGTCCTTGTTGGTAATCTCTTTTGGTAGCAGATGTCCACGGCAGAGCGAGGAAAAATTGCTCTGTTGCGCCATACGCTGCTTGTTGGTCTTGGTAAGGAAGAGATAGACCGAGTGGTGGAGATACGGACGTTCATTGAAATGCCGTTCAGAGGAACGGGCAAGGAAGCTCAGTCCACCATTGGAAAGTTTTCCTTGGTAGTCCTCCTTAATGAACCAATCCTGCTTGTGTACGATGCTGTAATTGGGCAGCACTTTTATAGCCTTGTGCCAGGCAGAGTGCATTGCCTCGTATTCTGTAGAAGTGACGGTAAAAAGTTCGGGCAGTTCCACACGGAAAGCCACCGTGATGTCAGCATCCTTGCTCACCATGCAGCCCTGCTCGATGGAGAGCAGCGGAAACTTAGATTCCAAGGTGGTTATCTTGCTTTTATTTCTCATTGCTTCGCTTTCTTTGGTTGAAGGTTACGGATAAGGTGGCAGACCGTACGGCGGTTCACAAGGTAGCGCGGGTGTATACGCACTGCTCCTTTTTTCATCAGCCCGTATTGCCCGTACTTTCTATTCATGGTGAACGTTTGCCATACCACAAGGCTGGCACCCACTACACCTATGACAAGACAGGCTATCTGACTGACTCCACAGAGATAGAGAATGACCACGAGAATGAAGACTGCCAGCAAGCCTCCTGCAAAGAGGAAGAGGTATTGCGCCTTCAAGCCCTTGAACTCCACCGTCCGGCCTACACCCTTGTTGATTTCAAATGCAGCCATCGCCTTACAGGAAGAAACTTCTCAGGATAGTGGCAGCCACAATGAGGAAGATACACGCACCGAACCAAGAGGCTGCGGTCTTGCTCGTATCGGGGTCACCACTTGAGAACTTGTTGTACACTTTAATGCCTCCTATCAACCCCACTACTGCCCCCACGGCATAAATGAGCTTCGTGCCGGGATCGAAGTAGGAGGTTACCATTTTTGTAGCTTCATTGATACCGGCAATACCATTGCCTTGTGCGTATGCTCCCATAGCGGTAGCCGTCAGCAGGAACAGCAGCATTGTGATTTTCTTTTTGTTGTTCATTGTTCTTTTTATTTTAAGTTGTTAAATGAATTGTTTTCTTTTGGGTAGAGATGGTAAGGGGTGGCTCGGTTTTATCGTATGACTGATATTGGTTGATTGTTTTACTTTTGAGCCACCCCTTGATCACTTTACAATATGAATAAAAACATTAGCTTTACAGATAGTATGAAAGCGGACGCTCGTCATCTTCCGAAACATCGCTGTTGCCGTTCACTACGTTTGAGTCCGTTTCTGAATGAGGAGAAGTATCTATATTACTTTCCTCTAATTCTGCTTCCTCCGCTTTGCGAATGGCAGCAAGCAGCTTTTGATGGTCTTTTTCCTGCTTGAGCGTTGCCTCCTTGATATAGTGCAATAGCTGTGTGCCCCGTATGCTTTGCAGCATATCCTGTACCTCCGCTTCGTTTTCCTCATCAAGTGCATCGTCATTCCTGTGCCAGCCGTTTACACGGGACAAGTCCCTTGTAAGAATAGCTGATGATGAGACTTCGGGTAAAGAATCGTCTGCAATCTGCAGTTCCTCACGGATGATAGTGTCTTCGTCCGGTTCGTCCATTGTGTAGTCAACCTGCATTTCATTGCCCTCGTCCTTTTCATCCGTATGTTCGGGTGCGGATTGAGGTGTATTAGTTGCCTCTGTTTCATCTTCCTTGCGTACATTTTGCGTTGCAAAGGTACTGGGATTATCGGCTGAATTATCAGACGAGGAAACAGCGGGAGTTTCGGGGACAGACGGGGAAGTAAAGGGTTTACTCCTGCCCACCAAAACGTGCCTGGCATGTTCTACCTGTTCTTTTGTGACAATAGGCTTTCCTGTGGTTTCATCCACAGATTTGGGGACTGGCCGTAAGCAGATTTTCCAGAGGTATGCGATACCTAAAAGTAGCCATATCACACCCAAGAAAAGGAGAATATCTAATAGAATTGTTTCCATTACTTACAGTGTTATGGTGGTTTTACTTCTCTGTTTATCGGCTGCATCATTGATTAGTTTCTGATGTTCCCGTAAATGTTCACGCAGGATATTCTCTATGTAGGAAGTCATAGACACACGCTGATTCAAATCATGTAGAATATTGCGAAGCACCTGCAAGGTTTCGACATTCATGGTAAAGGCTGTTTTCCTTGGAAAGCGTGAAGTATGAAGAAAACGATTGCGATAATCTTCAAAACTATTGAAGTCCGAATGTACGGAAGAGGAAGAAATATCTTCTTCTGATAATACTACCTCTGCTGTTTCCTCCCTGGTTTCCACAACAGGTTTTTCCATAGAAGACAAAAGCCTGTCCATGCGAATACAGAAATAGACAATGCTGATAAGCATCCAGATAATCCCCATGAGGAGAAATGTATCCAATAACAATGTTTTTATCATAAATTAAGTGTTTGATTACGTTTATACTGTGCCGCAGTCTTGTTCAGCATGGCTTGGTTTTCTTTCAAATGCTCAAGAAGGATATTTTCAATGTAGGCAGTGAGGGTAGTCTTTGCACGGACATCCCGAAGGACATCTCTGAGCAACTGCAAGACCTCACTGTTAATGGTGAATCCGGATTTACCATTACTGCATTGAGAATGGCTAAGGTAGCGTTCACGATATTCCTCAAAAGAGAGTTTGGCAGACAGGGCATCTTCCCAGCTTCCTTTGTCTTTATTTTTTTTAGCCCGTAAAGGTTCTGCTGTCTGTTCTGCTGCAGAAGTCCTTGCAACAGGTTCTTCTTCTTTCGCTTCTTGCGGTTCATCCGATTGGAGTTTTTCCAAATCACGCTCAAGCTCTGTGGGCTGGTCATAAAAGGGGGATTCTTCCGGAGAACGTTCCTGTACACCGTAATTGCCCATCTCCTTGAGTTTGCTCCGGAGGACTTTCTTTCGTTCTTCACTAATGGCGGTCATAGGCTATCCGGAATGAGATGGCATTTTTCGATTACTTCCTCCACCCACAAGTCTATACCAGTAGGAAGGCGTAAGGTAAATGCCGGAGGTAAGTAAGAACTGCGGAAGACACCCTTCACGCCACCTAACTCCAATTCCCTGGAGAATCTCACGGAATGGTATATGCGGGCATCAAATATACTGATGTCCTCTTCCTTTGCATATTGTGTGTAATAGTCCATAACGATGGAACTGGCGCTACGGTTGATTTTGTTCCATAGTAAGAGCAGGTCACGGATACGGGCATCGCTAAGTCCGACTCCCAAGTCCCTGATGGTCCTGGCATAGGCAAAGCTGGACACCAAAGATTGGGGATCCGCCTCTATAGGGGTGATGATATAGTCCATGTCTATGGAGAGTTGGAGCAAATCCTCGGTTGAAGCATGACCGGGAAAATCAAAAATTACGAGGTTTACCTTTATATCATGCGTCCTGATGTATTCGTTCACATATTTAATGACGTTTTTCGGTGTCGAGCGAATAATGGGATAGGCATGTTTCCCAAACTTGGTGAAGAAATCCTTCATCTGTTTAGAAATGGTTTCACTTCCCTCTATCACGCGGCGTTCTCTCTGCCTCAACTTGAAGAACGACTCTTGCGTTCCGTCACAATCTACGACAAGAAGAGATATTCCTTTTTCGTAATATAGAATGGACGCGAGGATTTCGGCAAGGCTACTCTTGCCAACCCCTCCTTTTTGCGATGCGAAGCCCAGATAGACGGGCTGATTTTTAACTTTCTGCTTCATCGTTGTTGAATATTGTATGATTAACTCTATTGTTACTTTCTTACAGACCGAGTTCAGTCAGTCGGATAGACAGTGAGTTGGTAGATAGGTATCGAGCCTTGAACTGACAGAATTTTTGACTGAGTGTCATAATTACTTTTTGACTGACTGATCTATAGACTTTATTACCGTCTGTCCAACTTCCTGAAGAACTCTTTGGCTGAGTTTTGTCGGTCGGTAGATGAGTTGATAAATTGGTATGTTTTGACCTAAATCCACTGCAAAATAAGTCAGTAATTTAGTTATTTCCAACCCTTGGGGAAATGCAGGGAAATGAAAGGAAAAAGAGTGAATATCATTGATAATGAGATATTTGGAAATCCGCCGTAACTTTGCAGGCGAGAATAATACATGGAGGTAATAGCCCGAAGCAGACACCCCAAAAGGGTGGATACTTCAACCGTATCAACTCTTGATATTGGCAAGGTGTGTCTTTGTAACACAAACCGCCGTTTGTACCACAAAGCCCCTTGCCTCGGTGCGAGGGAATAATCACTCCAAAGTCGTAATTAGAAACTAAATGGATATGGATAAAGAAAGAGAACGTCGTTCAGAACGAAAACGGGCAGAAAAACCCCGTTGGGACAACTGGCATGTACGTCTTCCCAACCCCAAAGACCAGCAACGGGCGATTGATTTGTTCCATAAATCAGGCGCAGAAACCAAGTCGGATTTCGTGCGTGGTCGAATTCTTGGAGAGAGTTTTAAGATCATCACGGTGGATAAATCCGCCGTGGAATACTACCGAAAACTCTCAGAACTCATGGCACAAATCCACAAGATTGGCGTGCTGTATAACCAAACCGTGCGTGCCATCAACAGTTATCACAGTGTGAAGACCGCACAACTATTGCTCGAAAAGTTGGAGAATTTGTCTCTTCAAATCATCACGTTACAGCAGAAAACGATACAACTAACCGAGCAATTTGACAGGCGATAAAGATCATGATAGCGAAGATTTCAGCAACGGAGAATCTCGGAGGGGCATTGGGCTACAACTTCAGAAAGGTGCAGCACAACGAGGCATCCGTCTTATGCGTGAATGAACTTCGAGAGGGCTTTGACGGCACTTATCGAATAGATAAGGTGCTTCGCGATATGCAGGCTCTTATCCCTGAGAAATGCCGTACCAAGAAAACGGTATTCCATTGTTCTCTCAATCCGCACCCGGACGAGAAACTATCCGATGAAACACTCACACAGATTGCCAAGGAATATATGGAGGCTCTCGGCTACGGCAAACAGCCTTACATCGTGTTCAAGCACAGCGACATCGCCCGTGAGCATATCCACATCGTGTCGCTTCGGGTGGACAGTCGTGGACGGAAGATTAACGATAAGTTTGAGAAACGTCGGAGCAAGAAGATTACCGATGCCTTGGAAAGGAAATTTGGTCTCATTCCAAGTTCAAAGGTTACTGACAAGGCGATGAAAGAAACGCCCAAGATAGACACCAACAAAGGGAATATCAAGGAGCAGGTGGCAAACGTAGTCCGCATGGTGCTGAAACATTATCATTTCTGTTCCTTGGGCGAACTGAATGCCATCCTTTCAGCATACAATCTTGCCGTAGAGGAAGTCAAGACAGAGTTTCGGGGAAAGAAATACGACGGACTTGTCTATGTTCCGACTGATGACAAGGGAGGCAAAGTAAGCACACCCATCAACGCATCGGACATCGGTCGTGGTGTGGGCTATACTGCCGTGCAGAACAGGATGCAAAAATCAAAGCAAGCCATCAAGCCATTGGTACCGGCTATAAGAGGCAAGGTGTTACAAACAATGCGTACCTCTCCAAAGACAGAGGAAGAACTTCGGCAAAGACTGGAGGAACAAGGCTTGCGTGCAGTAATCCGAAAGAACGAAAGTGGACGTATCTATGGCATTACCTTTATTGATGATAAAGTGGGCATTGCGCTCAATGGTTCTCGATTAGGTAAGGGATATGCCGCCAATGTATTTAATACCTATTTCTCTAATCCTACGCACAACCCATTCTTGGATGAAGCGCTGTATGGTAATCCGTCTGTTCGTTTAGAAGCATCGCCAACCGTTCAACCCTTGCAATCAGATACGGAGAACGCCGACAATCTCATCGATGAACTTATCGAGGATATGGCAGATGGTTCTTTCCTACCTACGGGCAACGATGATTGGAAGGAAGCGGCATGGCAGCGTAAACTCCGCAGACAAAGTAAGGTAAAATTTAGACGAAGAAAACATTAAATAAACAAGCATTTCTATCTCCCCCTCCCCTTCGGAGGGGTTGGGGGAGGCTTCAAAATAATACGATTATGGCACAAGAAGACGATTTAAGGGCATTAGGTAAGGTCATGGACTTTATGCGAGGTATATCGGTGATATTCCTCCTTATCAACTGTTATTGGTTCTGCTACGAAGCGTTTCACGAGTGGCACTTCACGCTCGGTATCATCAACAAGATACTGATGAACTTCCAACGTACCACAGGATTGTTTTCGTCCATCCTTTGGACGAAACTCTTTTGTGTAGTGTTTCTGGCTTTGTCCTGTCTTGGGACAAAAGGCGTGAAGGAAGAGAAAATCACGTGGCCAAAGATTTGGACGGTGCTTTTCGCAGGCTTTGTCTTTTTCTTTCTTAACTGGTGGCTGTTGGTGTTGCCTATCGGCAAGATTGGTGCAGCTACGCTCTATATCTTCACGCTGTCCGTTGGTTATATCTGTCTGCTGATGGGTGGCGTATGGATGAGCCGACTGCTCAAAAACAATCTGATGGATGATGTATTCAACACGGAGAACGAGAGTTTCATGCAGGAAACACGATTGATGCAAAATGAATACTCGGTAAACCTCCCTACACGCTTCTACTATAAGAAGAAGTGGAACAAGGGCTGGATCAATGTGGTCAATCCCTTTCGTGCTTCAATGGTACTCGGTACACCGGGTTCTGGTAAGTCATACGCTATTGTGAACAACTACATCAAGCAACAGATAGAGAAAGGCTTTGCTATGTATATCTACGACTACAAGTTCCCAGACCTTTCTGAGATAGCTTACAATCACCTGCTCCATCATTTGGATGCATACAAGGTAACCCCACAGTTCTATGTCATCAACTTCGACGACCCGAGAAAGTCGCATCGGTGCAATCCCATCAATCCTGCCTTTATGACGGATATATCAGATGCCTACGAGAGTGCCTACACCATCATGCTCAATCTTAACCGCTCGTGGATTCAGAAGCAGGGGGACTTCTTTGTGGAGTCACCGATTATCTTGCTGGCTGCCATCATTTGGTTTCTGAAAATCTATGAGAACGGAAAGTATTGCACCTTTCCACATGCCATTGAGTTCTTGAACCGCCCTTACGCACAGATTTTCCCTATACTCACCTCCTACGATGAACTTGCCAACTACCTTTCGCCCTTTATGGACGCTTGGGAGGGTGGAGCGCAAGACCAGTTGCAGGGACAGATAGCCAGTGCCAAGATACCGCTTTCACGCATGATTTCACCTGCACTTTATTGGGTGATGACAGGCGATGATTTCTCACTTGACATCAATAACCCTAATGAGCCGAAGATGCTGGTTGTGGGCAACAATCCCGACCGACAGAATATCTATTCGGCAGCATTAGGACTATATAACAGCCGTATCGTGAAACTCATCAACAAGAAGAAGCAACTGAAATCATCGGTGATTATTGATGAGTTGCCGACCATCTATTTCCGTGGTTTGGATAATCTTATAGCTACTGCACGAAGCAATAAGGTAGCGGTGTGTTTGGGCTTTCAGGACTTCTCACAGCTCACTCGCGATTATGGCGACAAGGAAAGCAAGGTGATTCAAAATACGGTTGGCAATGTCTTTTCCGGGCAGGTGGTTGGAGAAACTGCCAAAACACTCTCCGAACGTTTTGGCAAGGTGCTTCAGCAACGGCAGTCCATGACCATCAACCGTAATGACAAATCGACCTCTATCTCCACTCAAATGGACAGTCTTATCCCGGCGAGTAAGATTTCCAACCTCACGCAGGGCATGTTTGTCGGTGCCGTGTCCGACAACTTCGATGAGCGCATCGACCAAAAGATTTTCCATGCGGAGATAGTCGTGGATAGTACCAAGGTATCGGCAGAAATGAAAGCCTATCAACCAATCCCTATAATCGCAGACTTTACAAACGAAGATGGTTTCGACAATCTCAAAGAGACCATCGAAGCCAACTATAAACGTGTCAAACAAGAGATTATCTCACTTGTGGAATCGGAGAAGGAACGCATCAAGGCCGACCCGGCTCTTGCCCACTTAAACAAGGAGTAGACCATTTACCAACCGATGTCTCCGAGCATCTGTTTCTTGCAAAGGTATCCGAGAATAGATACCTTACCATTAGGAGGCTAAAGATTAATATTCGAGAGAATATCTATCGGATTGTATATGTGCGTCAATTTTTTAATCATCGGGAGGGCGCGGCACCTGTCGCGTGTCGTGTCCCGATGAAAAGATAGCGTTAATCGTCCCACAGCGAGGACGAGGAACTGCCGCTGTTGCCCTCGTTGTCCTCGTCGTCGTCGAAGAAGCTGTTACCCTTCGACAGGGCCGGTCCCGTGGCGGGGTCTTCACTGATGCCCACGCTGGTGGAACCGGCGAGGATAGAGTTTTCTAATGTGATGGGTACCACTTTGATTTCCGGTTTGATGTAATTGTTCATTTTTTATTAATTAACTGTTTGTTTTAAATCATCGGGGGGAGCGCACCGCCCGTTTCCGTGGGATTCAGAACGTGATGAATCACGCCCCTGCGGCGTGCCGCACCCCCGATGAAGAGAGACTTCTTTTTTTATTTCACTACCACCTTTCGACCGTTGACAATATACACACCGGCGGGAATCTGTCGGCGCACGCTGTCGTCGAGGCGGTCGGCCACGCGGCGGCCTTGCAGGTCATATACCGGACCGTTCTTTCCGTCGGTCGCCTCGTTCGTCACGTCGCCGATGCCGGTGGTCTCGCCGTCGAGGACAACAGAGAGCTGCTTGGCACCTGACGCTTGCGGTGGACAGATGATGTAGGCATGATAAGCAGGAACGGTGGCACCGGGGTTGTCGGTCGTTACCTTGTGGAACATACCATCGTCCTGCAGGATGTAGGCGTTGGCTGCGGCAGCCGTAGCGTTGTCCATGCTTACCACCGTGCCCTTGATAGAGTAGCCATTGGCGCTGGTCGTCAGATTAGCTCCGGTGTAGGCTTTCACCTCGATGTTCGTGCCACCGAGCAGTGGCGTGCCGTCGGCAGTGATGTAATACGGCGTGTATGCCGTGAGCTTGTCGTCCACTTCCTTGAAATGGACTTCGTTTTTGTTGCCGCCCGAGAGGGTGTAGGCCTTGAACCCCTGAGCATACAAGTCGTAAGGCAGACACAGCGTGGCATTCTGCGTGCCATTGAAGTTGCGCTCGTAGGTAACGGTGGCGGCAGTGAAGTCGAGCCCGATGGGCAACGGCTGTCCGTCGGTGAGGCGGAAGTCGTCGCACGCCCAGCCGTTCTTTGCCGCGTCGTAGTACACGTAGTTCGCCTTGCTCTTGTCGGCTGCGTTGTAGAAGTCGGGCATTTCACCCAACTGCTGTGCCCAGTAGCACTTGTCGGTGCGGTCGGCCTGCAACTTCTTTGTCACCTCGCCGCTCTTGAGCTGCTCGGCGGTTATCTTCGTGCCTTGTGCCTTGCCGCAGGTGTTGAGGTAGTAGCAGTTGTTGAGGGTTGTGGTTGCGCCGTAGTAAGCGTCACCTACAAAGGTTCTTGAAAATGTATCCCCATTGCCGCTGCCAAGATATAGGCAGTTGTTCAGAGTGCAGGTGCCTTCCTGACTTCCTACGAATCCCGCCATTTTATCCTTTCCTATATCCGTCGTGGCAGTGATATTACCCTTTACAACGCAGTCATCGATGGTAACATTGGCACCGGGTTTTACAAAGTAAATCATGCCCGCCGCGTCGCATGCGCTAATTAGAATACTGCTCGTGATGTTCACATTGCTGACACAGTTAGTGAGGGTGGTGGTGCCATAGGCACTCATAAGCAATCCAGACAAAAACTTTTCGTTTGAGGTTATCTGCCCTTCGGTGCGCAGGTTTTTGATGGTGGCGCCTTCCACAACGCTGAAGGGAGCTATGTACCCGTTTGAACCGCTATCCCAGTTGAGCTTCAGCGTATATCCCTGCCCGTCGAACGTGCCGCCGTACTCTTTCGAATCATTTCCCACCATGTTGATTTCCGAGCCGAGGTCGACGTTGCGCATGAGCTTGGCGTCTACGGCGTTCTGTCCGCCGTTGACGATGTCGCAGAACTCTTTCCAGTTCTCCTTTGATGCGATTTCGTAGTAGTCTTTTTTGTTGAAGGTTACTGCCACGGTCCGGTCGGTGTTGACGGTGGTTGAGCCGTTGAAGCCGTCCTCAAAGGCGATTCCGGAGTAATAATGGTGCTCGTTGTAGTCGCTGCCAAGGAGGTCCTTTGGTGTAAAGGTGGGCATGGAGCCGTAGATGGTCTTGCCGCTGTTGGCATAGCGCGTGGCTTTTACCTGGCTGTTGTAGGTAAACTCCACCTTGCGGACCCGCTTCGCGCCGTCGGTGGTGAGCAGGGGCTCGGTGTCCTTATTGAGTTCCTGTCCCCACACCATGTTGTTTCTGCGGGCTTGCAGCTTATACGCCACCTCGCCGTTCTTGAGCTGCTCCTCGGTTATCTTCGTGCCCTGCGCCGTGCCGCAGGTGTTGAGGTAGTAGCAGTTGTTGAGGGTGGTGCCGGAGGAAGAGTTCGACGCAAAGGTGTGGCCGCCGGTGGTGGCGTTGTTCTCGCCGATGTAGAGGCAGTTGTTCAGGGTGCACTTACCATACTGATTTTCTACAAATCCGCCCATATATCTCCTGCCTGACTCCGTCGCGGCGTGGAACTTGCCCTTGACGACGCAGTCGGTGATGGTAACCTTGGCATTATGCCATACGCATTCAATCATGCCCGCCGCGTCGCATCCACCATTGCCATAGCTGCTCGTGATGTTCACCGCGCTGATGCAGCCCGAGATGGTGGTGGTGCCATAGGCTTCGTAAATCAATCCTGACAGGAAGTGGGTGCTCGAACTGATCACTCCCTCGGTGCGCAGGTTCTTGATAGTGGCGTTCTCCACAGTGTGGAAAGGAGCTATCCTTATTCTATCGCCGCTATTCCAGTTGATCTTCAGCGCGTATTCCTGTCCGTCGAAGGTGCCGGAGTACCTATGACCGTCAGTTCCCACCATCGTGATGTCCCCTCCGAGGTCGACGTCGGCTTCGAGACGGGCGTTGAGATTAGTCATGCCCTCGTCGTTGACCAGATGAGCGAATACCTTCCATTCGTTGAGGTCTTTGATGAGCATGGTATGAGCCCCCTTGTCCGTGCGTATTACTGTGAATGTTTGCTTAAGAGAAGACTCCTCGTAAAGGTCGTTCTTCCGCTGATTGATGGTAACGTCTACAGTACCTGCGGTACCTTCAAAGAAGCATTTTCCTGACATTGCTTCGGGCCTCAGCACGTTGTCATTAGTGCATTCGACGTTAAACCCGTCATTACCACTTTTGTAAGGTATACCACTTTCCGTCGTAAAATCCGAATAATCATATAAGTTATGGACTTCGTGGGCGTATCCTTCACCCTCGTAGTACAACACCTTAGGCCGCTCGATCTGGTAGTTGAAGGTTACTCGGTCGCGCTTCACGTTGATCGTCGTGCTGCACGACGCTCCGGCAAACTTTTCATTGGCGGGGAAAATGGCGGTGAGGACTTCTGTGCCAGGGTGCAATAACTTTAAGCTTCCATCCCCGTAGAGTTTCACAACATCTTCATAGTTGGCCACATTGTACTCTACCTTGCCGTCGTACTCATCCTTGTCGAGGTTGGCATAAAACCCTCCCGATACGGTGTACACGTCATATCTGTCTCTTTCGAATTTCACCTTGGGCACCTTGACGTAGCCCACGATGATGTCGCGCACCTTGAACTGATCCCAATCTTTATTGTTGTGGGTGTAGATGTTGACAACTCTTTCCGGGGCACTATAATTGTAAACAACGATGTTGTTGTTGTCGTCATTGAGACCATCTTTATTGCCCCCGCTTATATGCGCGTTCGAAATGGCAGTCTTCTCGAAGAAATAGGCATAGTGCGGAACTCTGTCGATGCGCCAGATGCCTTCCCGTTCGTCATAGTCCTTTCCTCCCTCCGTATCGCGCAGGATGATCCAGCGGACGGCATAGCCTTCGTCGACCTTTACGCTGAAGTGGGAGCCCTTTGCCAGCTCGTAGATGGCGCTGTTGCCCGTTCCGCTGGTGGTTCTGCAATCGCTGAAGTTTATTTCCACCCTCCCCTGTCGGAGAGTTCCTACCGGCTTTTTCTTGCCTACCGCATTCACGGTATTGCGTGAGCGGAATGTCTCATAGTCGAAACGACCATAATCTGTTGCCCACGCCGGTGCCGCCAGCACGAGGACAAAGAGGAAGAGGCAGAGCCTCTGAATGATGTTTTTTGTTTTCATATAAATTGAAATTAAAAATTAAATATTTGGTTATTTTTTTGGGGGGTAGTTACTGCGTTTTCCGGAAGACTTCCTTGTATATTTCTGTCTGTTCCCGATTACGTCGTACGAGAAGGCTGATCGTATCTTTGGAAAGGGAATCTAAAAGGTGCTTGTGCGCCAAGCCGTCGAACGGCTCTTCAAACGGACGGAGATAATACAGCTTTTCCTTTCGCATGGAGATTTCGGTGAACTTTTCATCCATATCGACCGAAAAGCCGATGGTTATTTCTCCGCTTTCATTTCTTAAGATATATACCCAACAGTTCTTTTTCATCTTTGCTGCTCGTTGATTCTGTTGCAAAATTATTCCACGAAGACCAACAGGATGTTTCATATTTGAAAAAACTTGTATCATATTTGTAATTCACTAAGAATTGACGATTTATAAATGTCCGGAACACCTATGCCTTCTCATCGGATGAGCCCTTTTGCGTTTTCTTTTTTTCTTTGGAAACAGCTTTGTATTCTGAAGGCGACATCCCGAAGAAAGTCCGGAAACAACGGTTAAATGTGGCTCGGGAATTGAATCCTGACCTATATTCCACCTCGTTGATGTTCAAGTCGGGATTGTTGGTGAGCAGCGAAGCCGCGTGCCGCAGCCGGTAGCCGTTGATAAATTCGTTGATTGTGGCTCCGTCGGCATACTTGCGCACGGCATTGGTGATATAGACGGCATTTGTTCCAATCCGCTTTGAGAGAATGTCGCGGTTCAACTCCGTGTCTTTATAGACTTTCTCTTTCTGCATCAGCTCGCACAATCGGCGGTAGATTTTTCCTTCACGGTCGAGCTCTTCCTCGGGAACGAGCCTTGCCGCGGTCTCCATGTCGCTTTCCGCCTTGCGGTATAATAGAATGGAGTCGTACAAAGCCCTGTTTTTGCGGCGCAAGCGGCGGGTGTAGATGATGTAAAGTACGACGGTGGCAAGCAGCAATGCCACGATGATGAGTGAGAGATAGAGTCGTGTTGTGATGACCTCGTTCCGGAGTGTGAGCTTGTCAACCTCGAAGATGGTGCGCAGTTCGTCGAGCTGCTTGGCAAGTTCGGTGTTGCGCAGTTTGTCTTTGTGTGGGATGACGAGGCTGTACAATTCTGCGGCCTCCTTGTATCGTCCGGCCTGCGTGTAGAGGTCGGCTTGCTGCATCTGCACGGTGAGCAGGCTGACGGAGTCGCCGGCGGCAGTCATGATGCCCATGTTCTCGTTGTTGCAGGCAATGGCCCGGTCGTACTGTTTTGTGGCTGCATAGTAGCGGGCTTTCACTTGAAGGAGCTTGAATCGGGCGACGGCTTTGCGTCCCTCGGCATATTTATCGGCGAGCTGCAGCAATCCCTTGGCGCGGTCGTAATGGCCTGTTTCCAATTCAGCGACGGCAGTTGCCAGCGTGCAGTAGAGATAGCGTCCGTTGAGCGAGGGTGTGTAGCCTTTTCGCAGGGCTTCGTTCTTGTATTTGTCGATGACCGCTTTCCATTCTGCGCATTTCTTCCTTAGCTTTTCATATTTCCGCAGTCCGTCAAGCGTTTCGCCCAAGACGTTGTAGGCAGAGAGCAATTGTGAGATTTCATCGGCCTTGGAAAGGGCGGCGATGCTCTCCTCGATGGTCTTCTCGGCTTCGCGGAAGCGTCCCATTGTCTGATAGATGCATGCCATGCCGTAGGTGGAAGTGCCTAATCCATAGTTGCTCTTTCTTTTTCGTGCGTCGGCATACATCTTTTGCGCTTCAAACAATGCGGTCTGCACCTTGTCTTCGTAGAGATAACTCTCTATCAGCACGTTCCACGCATTGTAGTAATAATCCCATGTGCCGTTCTTTTTCATTGCACTGAGGACTTCGGGCAAATAGTAGCTGATGCTGTCGGTCATCTCGTAGTTGTAATAGCAATACAACTGGGTGACGCGCGCCTGGGCTTCCGCCTCCTTGTCTTTTTGGCGTAAGGATTCGGCAAGATATTCACGGATGCAGCGTAATTCATAGCCCATATTATCTTCGGCAGCTGCCAACCGGCAAAGATTATGGTAGGCCTGCAAAAGTTTTTCTCCTTTGAGGTGCTTCATCTCTTTGCGGATGGAGTCTGCCGGAGTGGCGGCATACATTTCTCCTGCGCAGAGTGTAATGACAAACAGCAGTGTGATAAAATGTTTCATTTCCGATATATATTCAGTTTTACAGCTTCATAGACATAACAGGTTTCTTGTCCTTCCTCTCCCTAAAGTATATCCCGCAGATAGTAGCAACGACTGCTCTGTTTGAGCTGTTTTCTATCCCTGCCGTGCCACCAGTATCAGGACGAAGAGGTAGGTGCTGAGCCTGATTCTCTGAATGATGCCTGTTGTTTTTCATTTGCCATAATCTCATTTTCTTTATGAATAACTCTTTTTGCTAATTATGAATTAAATATATTTCTACGTTCTCATTTTCTCATTTCGCATTCCTTTCTGCTGAATTTCGTATGCTGGACAGTTCATTTCTTGGCTGTTCTGTAAGGAATATTTCTGCGAGAACAGCAAAAGACTATACAAAAATAACAAACAGAATGTTATAAATCAGAGTTTCTTAGCAGAAAGACCATTTAAAAGTTTTCATTACACCCCTAAAAACCTTAATCACCCCTTAAAAACACTTAATAAAAAGCTTGGTAAAGAGAAAATAAAAACGTATCTTTGCAATCGTTATAAAAAGTAAAAACGGCAACAATGATCATTCATTTTCTCACAGAAAAGGTATCGGCATTCCTACGGTCGCGCACTACAAACACCATTGAGCGGCACCGCGTCATCGTATATTTGCTCCACTCTGTACTCGTTGTTACCGTCATCTCCTTGCAGTTCATGGGGCTTGGAGGTTCGCAGGAAGCGTTGCCCCAGACGATGAGCGGCATCCATCTGGCGATGTGCCTCCTTTCGCTGTCGCTCTACCTCACGCGGCGGCTGACGCTTTCCAAGGCTTTTTCACTTGTGGCGCTCGTGGCACAGTGTACCATCGCCGTGCGCTTCTTTTATTTCGCTACGGTGCGCCCCGACCATTTTCTGCAGCTCATCCTTATCAATCAGATAACATCCCTGCTGGCGATCTTCTTCCTTGTGTTGAGCTTTGTCCGGCTCACCCCCTTTATCGTCTCTGCTATCAGTGTGGTTAGCTACGGTTGTGTGGCAGCCTATCTTCAAGAGCCTTCGCTTTGGCGCCTGTTCGGTTTCTTCCTCTTCGTGCAGTTTTTCCTCTGCACGCTGGGCGAACTGCTGCGATATAATGTGATGAGTGTAACGAAGGAAAATACCGATTTGCATCACCGTGAGACGACACTGATGCGCGCTGTCAGACTGAATAAACGGGAAATAGAGGCCTACCTGCGCATGAGCAGCAACGACCGCCCATCGCCCGAGGACACCGACTGCCTGTTTTCCATGCTCAAGCCGAAATCGCAACGCAACCTTATCAACGCCGTGCGCCTGCATCTGAAAAAACACTTGATGGATGACTGCGATCTGGGGCACCACTTCCCTTGTCTGACAAAATCAGAAACAGATGTGTGCCGCCTCATTCTCGCGGGAAAGAAGCGGAGCGAAATCGGCCTACTACTCGACAAAACCGAAAACAACGTCGACGTGACGCGTAACCACATCCGCAAGAAACTCAATGTACCTACTGACCAAGACTTGCAGAAATTTCTCATCAATTTATTGATAGAAAAAGAATATCCGAACACGGAGGAAATAAATAAATAAGTTCCTCTACCGGAAACGTTCATATTTATTTATAACATGCCATTATCCGCTTTCCATATAGATTCGGATAATGGTTTCTTGTTTTTTCCCTGTTTTTCCCGCTTTTCCCAAAAGTTTTTCAATCTCTTCATATACCTATAATTTAGCTGCTTGATAACAGTATTCATCATTAAAATTATCAAGCAATGGAATCAAACAGCAATGACAACTATGTGCTGGTCTTGGAAGACCGCACGGAAGTGAAGAACGAGAATGATGCAGGAAAGCTCTCAGTAGTCTCTGGCATTGATGACAAGGGCAAACTCCAAACAACGGAAGCCAAAGATGTGCATCAGGCAGCCTTCTTGAAGTTCAACAACAAAGACGGCTTGCTGAAGAACTTCATGACCAATTTCCTCAAGCAGTTTAATGAGCCGTCCCGTTTTGGACTCTACAAGGTAGTGGCTAACAACGTGGAGCAAAGTGTGGCATTCCTCCATACCATGCTGCAGAACCGTGAGAAGCCTGAGAATAAGCAGCAGTTGGCAGACAGTCAGGTGCGCTTTGACGACTTCCTGCCCAAGCAGAAGAACGCCACCGCCATTGACGAGTCGAAGATTGATTGGAAGCAGCTCGACAATCTCGGACTTACCCGTGAGCGATTGGAGCAGAGTGGAGAATTGGAAAAAATGCTTTCTTGGCAGAAGAGCAACCTCATTACGATTGCCATCCCGATGGGTGATACCACCATTTATACTGATGCACGCCTTGCATTCCGCACGGATAACAACGGCAACATCGGTTTGGCTATCCATCCTTTACGCAAGGAGCCACAACTCGATTTTCCCTATATGGGCTACAAGTTCTCTCCCGAAGAGAAGGAGCAACTCCTCACTACCGGTAATCTCGGCAAGACCATCGAGGTGACACCCAAGAACGGAAAGCCTTTCTCTGCATACGTTTCTATTGACCCGCAAACGAATGAAATCATAGCCCTGCGTGCCGACCGTGTGAACATTCCCAAGGAAATCAAGGGCGTTACCCTTTCCGATACACAATACAAAGACCTTGTGGAGGGCAAGGCTGTGAAAGTGGAAGGTATGACTGCCAAGAGTGGCAAGTCCTTCAATGCCACCCTGCAGATCAATGCCGAGCGAAAGGGTATTGAGTTTATTTTTGGCGACAACAAGAGTTTAAGAGAACGACAGGAACACAAACAGACACAGCAGCAAGGCATACCACATAAGCTTTGTGGACTGGAACTATCAGAAAAACAGCGTGAAGCTTTGGATAGCGGTCGTACACTATATCTAAAGAATATGGTGGACAAACAGGGGCAACCTTTCAACGCATACGTTCGTATGGACAAGGAACAGAACCGCCCACGTTTTTACAAGTGGAATCCTGACAAGAAGCAGGAAACCGGCAAGGAAAAGGTGGTTGCCGTAGCCGAAGAACACAAAACACAGGTAGCCGTGAATAACCACGGTAAGACGAATGAAGCCACCAAGAACGTGAAAGAACCACTCAAAACGGGACAGACACAGCCCACTGCCGCCCAAAAGCAAAAGCAGGACGAGAACAAACAGAAGAAATCCCGTGGGCGTAGAATGTAACCTTAAAACCATTTATCACTATGACAACTTGTATTATTGCCGAGAAGCCCTCGGTAGCCAGAGATATTGCCCGCATTGTTGGGGCAGATAGTAAGCAGGACGGATACATGGAGGGCAACGGTTACCTCGTTACTTGGGCAATGGGACACCTCATCGCCCTTGCCATGCCCGAAACCTATGGTTTTTCTGCCTATAAGGCCGAAGACCTGCCCATCCGTCCCAATCCTTTCCGGCTCATCGTGCGCCAAGTGCGTAAGGACAAGGAGTATATATCCGACCCTGCGGCACTCAAACAGCTCAAGGTCATCCGAAGTTGCTTCGACAAGGCAGACCGTATCATCGTGGCCACCGACGCAGGGCGTGAAGGAGAACTTATCTTTCGCTACATCTACCAACATCTGAATTGTCAAAAAAACTTCGACCGCCTTTGGATTTCTTCACTCACGGACAAAGCTATCCGTGAGGGCATGGCTAATCTCAAGTCCGGGATCCATTACGACAATCTCTATTATTCCGCCAAGGCAAGGAGCGAAGCCGACTGGCTCGTGGGTATCAATGCCAGCCGTGCCCTGTCCATAGCCCGCAGGGGCGGTTATTCCTTGGGACGGGTGCAGACCCCGACACTGGCTATGGTCTGCCGTCGGTATATAGAGAACCGTGATTTTTCTTCCGTCCCCTATTGGAAACTCTCCGTAGAAACAGAGAAAGAGGGCATGTCGCTGAAAACCGTTGGCAGTGAAGACTATGAGAGTGAAGCAGCGGCACAGACTGCCCTCGTTGCGCTCCGCAGTCAGAGCCGGCTTAAAGTTGGGTCGGTCACAAAAAAGGCGGGACATACGTCGCCACCACTCTTGTACGACCTTACTGCCTTGCAGAAGGAAGCCAATAGACGCCACGGCTTTTCAGCAGACAAGACCCTCTCGATTGCCCAGAGCCTCTATGAGAAGAAAATCACGACCTATCCCCGCACAGGCAGCCGATACATCAGTGAGGATGTCTTTGAGGAAGTACCCGTCCTGCTTCGCAAGATAGACAAGGCGCTATCCAATCCGCTTAACCGCTATTCTGTGGACAATGCCAAAGTTACCGACCACCACGCTATTATCCCCACAGGAGAAACCCCTTCGGGCTTGTCGGTGGACGAGGCGACCATCTATCAAATGATAGTAACTCGCTTTTTAGAGGCTTTCTCTCCCGACTCAGAGGAAGAACGTATGCAGGTGAAGTTCACGGACGGCACCAATACCTTTACTTGGAAGGCGTGCCGACAAATCTCTTTGGGTTGGAAAGACGTGCAGCAAGGCGCTGACACTCAAAATGAAAATGGAAAGGAAAACGAGGAACAGACCTTATCCGCCCTGCCCAGCTTAACGGAAGGTGAAGTCCTGTCACTTCTCAATGCAGAGATTACCGAGCATAAGACCAAGCCGAAACCACTCTACACAGAAGCAACTCTGCTCTCTGCAATGGAGAACGCTGGGAAAGATGTCGAAGATGCTGAAAGCAAGAAGGCGATGGCAGAGTGCGGTATCGGCACACCTGCAACCCGTGCCAACATTATCGAAACGCTTATTCTCCGTGACTATATCCGCAGGAATAAGAAAGCTATCATACCTACCGAAAAAGGCTTGTCAGTCTATGAGATTGTCAAGGACAAGAAGATTGCCAATGCGGAGATGACTGGCAGTTGGGAACTGGCTCTTGCCGCTATCGAGGCGAGACAAATGCCGGCGGAGAAGTTCGCGCAAGGCATCAACTCATACGTCGGCACTATCTGCGAGGAACTCCTTGCCCTTGCTCCACAGGTGCAGAAGTCTTACCCCACCTACCACTGCCCTAAATGTGGTAACGAAAGTGTGGGCATTTATACCAAAGTCGCCAAATGCAGACACGAGGGATGCGACTTCCACATCTTCCGTGAGATCTGTGGCACGCTGCTCTCCGAGGACAATATCCGGGACTTAATAACCACAGGACGGACACCCGTTCTCAATGGCTTGACCAGCAAGGCTGGTAAGAAGTTCAATGCCCGTCTGGCATTGCAGGACGACTGTACCACTGCATTTGAGTTTGAGAATAGGAAAGGAAAACAACGAGGGAGATAATCCCGACAGAAACAAAGAGGAACAGAATTGGTCGGGAGGTAGCACGAGTATCTTCTGACCTTTTTCACTTTTCTTTAATTAAAGCATATTATTATGGCATACAATAAGAAAGCAGTCTTGGCGGCCAACACGGAAGCCATCCGTGTCGTGCTGCGCTTGGAGAAAGAACGCCGTGAAGCCACCGAAGCAGAGAAAGGCATATTGCGCGACTATCAGGGCTTCGGTGGCTTGAAATGCGTGCTTAACCGCACGGACAACCCCGACGACATTCGTTATTGGAGCAAGTCGGAGCAACACCTCTTCGAGCCTACCCAAAGGCTCAAGCAGATGATTTACCGTGATGCCGTCGATGCCAATACCGCCAAACGTTATTGGGAGAGCATCAAGGCAAGCGTGCTCACGTCCTTTTATACTGACACCCGTATCGTCAATGCCATTGCAGACGCACTCTCTTCAGTAGATGTTCCCATACGTCGATGCTTGGATCCGTCGGCAGGCATGGGAGCTTTTACTGAGACCTTTGCGAAAAAGACCGGTATGGTCGATGCAATGGAGAAAGACCTGCTCACAGCCCGTATCTCACAAGCCATTCATCCTTATGGGCAAGGCAATATCATTGTCCGCCAAGTCCCTTTTGAAGCCATCGGGGAATTTGAGGATAAGGACAAGTACGACCTAATAACGAGTAACATTCCCTTTGGTGATTTCATGGTCTATGACCGTGAGTACAGCAAGGGCAAGGACATTCTCAAACGCGAATCCACACGAGCCATCCACAATTACTTCTTTGTAAAGGGGCTGGACTGCATTAAAGAAGGTGGGCTGATGGCATTCATCACCTCGCAGGGTGTGCTGGACAGCCCGAAGAACGAAGCCATCCGCCGTTATCTGATGCAGAACAGCCGGCTTATCTCCGCTCTCCGCCTGCCGTCGGGTATGTTCTCTGAGAATGCAGGAACGGAAGTCGGCAGCGACCTCATCGTCCTGCAAAAGCAGTCGGGCAAGACCATCGGCGAGGGCATCGAACAGCAGTTCGTAGCTTCTGTGTCTGTTCCCATAGCCGAAGGTTCCTCTGTCGTATTCAAGCACAACTCGCTCTTTGATGGTGAATGGAAGGACATAGCCCACCGCACCATTGCCACGGAACGCACGATGGGCAGGGACCCATACGGCAAACCTGCATGGGAGTATCGCTTCGATGGCAGCATTGATGATATGGCGGAGAGTATCAGAACACAACTCTCCTTGGAATTTGAGCAACGCTTTGACCGAAAGCTCTATGAAACTGGCATACCGATGACGGAAGAGGAACGACAGAAAGAAGTGGAGAAACAACTGCAGAAGTTGGGTATAACGGTTGATTTGCCCAACGAGGAGCCAAAAACGGACAAGGAGGCGGATAACGCCTATAATCTCATGCCCGACAGCATCAGGAAACAATTGCCCAAACTATACAGCACGGAGAAGGAACTCATTGGCGATAAAATAGCCTACGCACGCTATTTCTTCCCGATGGGGGCATATACGGCCTACCTCTTGGAGTACGACCCGAAGACCCGCATCGGTTTCGGTGCTGTCACGATGGGCTATGGTTGGGAACTGGGCAATATGTCGCTTGACGAAATGGAGGAAGTCAAGATACATGGGTTAGGCATTGAGCGAGACTTATATTTTAGCCCCAAGAAACTGCACGAGATTGCAGAACTGGAGGAGATTGTCCAAGGACAATACACCAAGGAGCCGATTATTGAGGAAATCAAGAAAAAAGCCGAGCCGACAGTTCTGGCTCAGCCAATGGAGGAGAAGCTCTCCACGGAAGAGGACAAGGAGGAAGTTCAAGTAGAAAAGGCTGGGGAGCAAGTCAGGGAAAAGGCTAATAGGCAAATCGTGCAGGCTATCGACCACATTTCCTATGAGCCTGCTCCTGAAGGCGTGCCTACATTGACTCTTCACCGTCAGTATGAGCAGGATGTGAAGGAAATCCGTACCGATGTGGAGTCTCCACGGGAGATGAACGGCCAGATGGTCTATTTCGACGATGACCATCATCCGGTGATGAACGGCATGGACGAGCGACAGGAAACGGAGCAGCCTTCACTGTTCGCTCCGGAGGAATACAATCTCTGGACGCAGGAAGTAACGCGCGTGAACAGCGAGATTAAAGAAGCTCCAAAATCGCAGGTGCAGACAGCTCAAAAGCAACCGGAAAACAAAGCAGGAAAGGAGAGCGAAAAACAACCTACAGTCACTCCAGGGCGTAAAACCAGAGGAAAGGGCAATAAGAAGATCATCTCCCCCTCATATCGTGAGCCATCTCTCTTTGACTTCATGAATGAAGCCGAAGAGCGAAAACCACAACCGATAGCGGAGGTGAAAAAGGAGTTTGATTCCTCACCCCGTCCCTTTCTCTCATCGCCCGATTCGCATTTGAGGGACGGCTCCATTGTCGTGCAGAAGGGGCAGGTCGGTTTTCTTTCTGATTTGAAGCGGCATCCCACCTTCAATCCGATGGACTTGCCTTATTCACAACTCTCACGGCTCAAGGCATATATCGACATCAGGGATAGTTATCACAGACTGTATGACTATGAAGCGAACAATCAAGCAGAGGACAAGGAAGAACGCGAGAAACTCAACCGACTTTATGACGGCTATGTCCTACGCTGGGGCTATTTTAACCAGAAGACGAATACCGACATCATCAAGATGGACGCCACGGGCATGGAGATACTGTTCTTGGAACGTTCCGAGAACGGTAAATATATCAAGGCGGACATCTTTGACCATCCTACAGCATTTTCCACCACGGAACTGACCATTGCCACAGACCCGATGGAGGCACTGGGTGCATCGCTCAACAAGTATGGTACGGTGGAACTTGACTACATGAGTTCGCTTTTACCTGATATGGAGGAAAGCGACATCATTTCTTCCTTGGAAGGTCGTATCTATTTCAATCCCGAAGAGAATGCCTATGAAGTGGCGGACAAGTTCATTTCGGGCAATGTAATAGAAAAGGCGGAGCGCATCGAGTCGTGGCTCTTGGACCATCTCGAACACGAAGAGGCAAAACAGAGCCTTGCCGCCCTGCGTGCAGCCACGCCAACACCCATTCCTTTTGCAGACCTTGACTTTAATCTCGGTGAACGCTGGATACCTGCCAAGGTCTATGGCAGGTTCGCCTCGGAGTTCTTCGGGACGGACATTGGCGTATCCTACCATTCCAACATGGACGAGTACAGCATTGTCTGCGACCGAAAGAATGCCAATATCTGGCACAAGTATGCCGTACAGGGTGAGTTCCGCCGTTATGACGGTATCAATCTCCTGAAGCACGCCCTGCACAATACCATTCCCGACATCAACAAGAGCAAGGAGGTGGCGGATAAGGTTACGGGAGAAATCAAGACCATCAAGGTGCGTGACGGACACGCCATACAGATGGCAAATGCCAAGATTGAGGAAATCAGACAGGGCTTTGTCGATTGGCTCGGACGCACACCAGACACGTTCAGGCAGCAGCTCTCCGACCGTTACAACCGTCTTTTCAATTGTTTCGTGCGACCCAACTTTGACGGTACGCACCAGACGTTTCCCGACCTTGACCTCAAACGGCTGGGCATAGCCGACCTTTACAAGAGTCAGAAGGATGCCGTATGGATGCTCAAAACCAACGGCGGAGGTATCTGCGACCACGAGGTGGGAGCAGGCAAGACTCTCATCATGTGTACGGCAGCCTACGAGATGAAACGCTTGGGACTGGCCAACAAGCCGATGATTATCGGTCTGAAGGCAAACGTATTCGACATTGCCGATACCTTTAGGAAAGCTTATCCTAATGCTAAGGTACTCTATCCAGGTAAGAACGATTTTAATAAGCAGAACCGCCAGCGCATCTTCAACGATATCAAGAACAACGACTGGGACTGCATCATCCTCACGCATGAGCAATTCGGCATGATACCGCAGGCCTTGGAGATACAGGAGGCTATCCTGCAGAAGGAGATGGACTCCGTGGAGGAAAACCTCGAAGTCCTGCGTATGCAGGGAGCGGAGATTTCCCGTGGAATGCTCAAAGGTTTGGAGAAACGCAAGCAGACGCTTGAAGCGAAGCTGCAGAACATACAGGACAGCATCGCCGAAAGAAAAGACGATACCGTGGACTTCAAGATGATGGGTATTGACCACCTCTTTGTCGATGAAAGCCACCAATTCAAGAACCTGATGTTCAACACCCGTCATGACCGTGTGTCGGGGTTGGGCAATCCTGATGGCTCACAGCGTGCCTTAAACATGCTCTTTGCCATTCGCACCATACAGGAGCGGTCGGGCAAGGACTTGGGCGCAACCTTCCTTTCA
>OGFU01000199.1_pt1 | contig 34072 bp, 20 predicted proteins | sample 1571061 | NCBI WGS metagenome assembly OGFU01 (sample SAMEA2582063, study PRJEB24529) | metagenome | biome: Human gut stool | place: China | collected 2011 | reverse complement strand
GACCCTCTGATTAACAGTCAGATGCTCTAACCGACTGAGCTAAGGAAGAATGTTGTTTTTTCTCAAATGCGCTGCAAAAGTAATAGGATATTTTGAAATATGCAATATCTTTGCAAAAAAAATATCGAAGATGGATAAAATAATTGGGTTGGGCAATGCTTTGGTTGATGCACTGGCAATCATTGAGGATGATAATATTTTGACGGAGATGCAGCTCCCGAAAGGAAGTATGACTCTGATTGATGAAGATAAGTTCTTGAAAATTAGTGAGTATTTCAGCCGGATGGAGACGCATCTGGCTAACGGAGGTTCTGCCGGAAACGCAATTCGGGCAATGGCATGCCTTGGTGCGGGTACGGGATTCATCGGAAAAGTAAGCAATGACTTTTATGGTAACTTTTTCCGGGATAGTCTGCTGGAGCATGGGACAGAGGCGGATTTATTGCTTTCCACTACCCTTCCGTCCGGTGTAGCCTCTACTTTCATTTCTCCTGATGGAGAGCGCACTTTCGGCACTTATTTGGGGGCGGCTTCTACATTGAAGGCGGAAGATCTTTCGCTGGATATGTTCAAAGGATATGCTTACCTATTTATAGAGGGGTATCTGGTGCAAGACCATGATATGATTCTCCGTGCCATTGAGCTGGCTAAAGAGGCCGGCTTACAAGTATGTTTGGACATGGCGAGCTACAATATAGTAGAAGGAGACCTTGAATTTTTCTCTCTGTTGGTCAACAAATATGTGGATATTGTTTTTGCCAATGAGGAAGAGGCAAAGGCTTTTACGGGTAAGGAACCGGAGGAAGCATTGGATATCATTGCCAAAATGTGTAGCATAGCCATTGTAAAGGTGGGTGCCCATGGTTCTCTGATTCGTAAAGGTACAGAGATGGTGCAGGTACAAGCGGCTCCGGTAGAGAAAGTGGTGGACACTACAGGAGCGGGTGACTATTTTGCGGCGGGTTTCTTGTATGGACTGACGTGTGGTTACTCGCTGGAGAAATGTGGCAAGATAGGCTCCCTTCTCTCCAAAGATGTGATACAAGTGGTGGGTACGGAGCTTCAGGTAGCACAATGGGAAAAAATCAAGGAAGAAATTTTATTAATTAATTAGCATATTATCACATAGACATATTATGAAAAGAATTTTAAAGATACGCTGGATGATTACCTTGCTGATTGTAGCAGGAGCCTTTTGTTTTTGGGGGTTTAAGAGTGGTGATAGCCGTAGTTTCCAAATAGCAAAGAATCTGGATATATTCAATTCCATTGTGAAAGAGTTGGATATGTTCTACGTGGATACGATTGATCCGAACAAGACTATCCGTGAAGGCATTGATGCCATGCTCTACTCGCTGGATCCCTACACGGAGTATTATCCGGAAGATGACCAAAGCGAATTGGAGCAGATGCTGAAGAATTCCTATGGTGGTATAGGTTCTGTGATTACTTGGAATCCGAAACTAAAACGTTCCATGATATCTGAGCCATATGAGAATATGCCTGCTGCCGATGTAGGCTTGAAAGCCGGAGATATTTTGATGGAGATTGACGGAAAGGACCTTGCCGGAAAGAACAACCAAGAAGTCAGCGAGATGCTTCGCGGACAAGTGGGTACCAGCTTCAAGCTGAAAGTGCAACGTCCCGGTACAGAGAAACCGTTGGATTTCGACATTGTGCGCCGTTCCATCCAATTGCCGTTCATACCTTATTATACAGTGCTGGATAATAATATAGGTTATATCAATCTCAGCACCTTCTCGGGGAATCCTTCCAAGGAGTTCAAGCAGGCTTTTCTGGACTTGAAGAAACGGGGGATGACTTCGTTGGTGATTGACTTGCGGAACAATGGAGGCGGCTTGCTGGATGAATCTATAGAGATAGCCAACTTCTTTCTGCCTCGCGGAAAAACACTTGTGACGACAATGGGTAAGATTAAGCAAGCCAGCAATACCTACAAGACATTGCGTGAGCCGTTGGATTTGGAAATTCCTTTGGCTGTTCTGGTCAATGGCGGAACGGCTTCTTCGTCAGAAATCCTTGCAGGCTCTTTGCAGGACCTTGACCGTGCGGTCATTATCGGTAACCGTACTTTCGGTAAGGGATTGGTGCAGACCACCCGTCCGTTGCCATACGGTGGTACCATGAAGCTGACGACTTCCAAATATTATATTCCCAGCGGCCGTTGTGTGCAGGCTATCGACTACAAGCACCGGAATGAGGACGGCAGTGTGGGACGTATTCCAGACAGCCTTACTACCGTGTTCCATACGGCTGCCGGACGTGAAGTGCGTGATGGTGGAGGCGTGACTCCGGACATTGCGGTGAAGCAGGAGAAGCTGCCCAACATTCTGTTCTATCTTGTCAATGACAATCTTATTTTCAATTATGCTACGGACTATTGCTTGAAACATCCTACCATTCCTTCAGCAGAGAAGTTTGAAATTACAGATGCCGATTATGCGGACTTCAAGGCGATGGTGAAAAAGGCGGACTTCAAATACGACCAGCAGACAGAGAAGATGCTGAAGAACCTGAAGGAGATGGCCGAATTTGAGGGCTATCTGACTGATGCTTCGAAAGAGTTTGAAGCGTTGGAGAAAAAATTGTCGCATAATCTGGACCGTGACCTTGACCATTTCTCCAAGGACATCAAGAGCATGATTGCGGTAGAAATCATCAAGCGTTATTATTTCCAGCGTGGAAGCATTATCCAGCAGTTGAAAGATGATGATGATTTGAAAGAGGCTGTAAAGATACTCACTGCTCCGGAAAAATACAAGGAAATGTTGACTGCTCCGGCAGTGACGTCAATGTCTCTGCAACAAAGAAAGGAGACAGCCCCGGTTTTTCTGAGTACCGCTACGAGAGCAAATGAACATGTTTATGATGAAATAGTATAAGGACACTCTTAAGAGGATTCTTTTATTTGCTCCTTAATTTATACCGGATAGTCTCTGTATAAGCCTTTTATACACGACTATTCGGTTAAGTTGTTTGTAGGGTATTAACTTGTTTTATATTTTTGCAGGTGATAATGAAAATATTGACAAGGTTATGAAACAATTGAATTCTCTGAAAGTATGGCTGTCTGTGGTATTGTTGCTTTGCTTCTCTCTTTCCGGACAAGCCCAGTTCCTGCGCACTTCCTACTTTATGGAAGGAAGTAACCAGCGTATGCAGCTCAATCCGGCCTTGATGCCGGGACGCGGTTATCTGAATATTCCCGTGATAGGTTCGTTGAATGCTACCGTCAACTCCAGTTCCCTGGGGTATAGGGATATTATGGACATTATTGAGAACAGTGATGATAGCGACTATTTCATGAGCAATGACTTTATGAACCGACTGGATGCTACCAATAACTTGAATGTGAATTTGAGTACCGACATTCTGTCTGCCGGATGGTATAAAGGAAAGAACTTCTGGTCAGTTAATGTGGGGTTGCGTAATGATATCGGTGCCGCCATACCGAAAACCATGTTCCAGTTTATGAATAACATGAGCAGCCGGGAGTTTGGTGACAATATTTCTGACTATTTGGGTATTAACGAAACCATTAATGGACAGAAGCTTGAGATAAATTCCTATGCGGAAGTCGGCCTTGGCTTTGCAAGGAATATCACAGACCGGCTGGCTGTGGGCGGTAAAGTGAAGATGCTGCTGGGTATCGGTAACTTAAAGCTGAACATCAACCAGATTCATGTGGAAACTCCTTCTGTCGGCTCTTCAGGAGTGACGAGTAAAGCTTCCATTCAAGTGGATGCAACTTTGGAGAACTCGTCAAAGCTGTTAGAACTTCCCGAGAATGAGAATGGTGATTATATCGATGAAATCGATTTTGGCAGTTTTGGTTTTGCCGGATATGGTGGGGCTATTGATTTGGGAGTATCTTACAAGTTACTGGATAAATTGACACTTTCTGCTTCAGTTCTTGATTTGGGCTTTATCAAATGGTCTAAATCAAATCCCAGTATAGCGGGAGCCAATACAGAGCAGACTTATGATCTTCTTGACCCGGCCTCGCAGCAGGAGTTCATGGATATTGTGAACAGCGGCGAGATTCTTAACTATGACATGTTGCAGCTCAAGACAGAGGAGGCTTCTGAGAAGAGCCGTACCCGTGGATTGACTTCTACAATGGTTCTTGGCGCTGAATATGCCTTACTGAATGATTGGCTGGTAGTGGGTGCCTTGTATACCGGTCGTTTTGCCAAACCGAAAACTTTGAATGAGCTGACTTTCTCTGCCTGCATCCGTCCGACGAATGCTTTCAATGTAGCTGCCAGCTATTCCGTACTTCAAGGAGCCGGTAAAACCTTCGGTCTGGCACTGAAACTGGGTCCTTTCTTTGCGGGAACAGACTATATGTTCTTTGGTAAGAATACGAAGAATGTTAATGCTTACTTGGGTGTTTCTATTCCTTTGGGAAAACAGAAAACTGCTGAAAATTAATAAAGTGAGTTATCAGTTGTCGCGGGTTATCTTTCTATAAAAGAGGATAATCTGCGATTTTGTTTTTACGAAAACGCAAAAAGCTTTATCTTTGCTGGTAAATACCTATAAACAGTACTCATGAGAATTGCAATAACGTTTCTCTTGTTTTTGGTTTTCAGTAGTTTGCTGCAAGCTTCACCCATACCTTTTTCTCCTATAGTGAGGAACTATTCGGTGTCGGATTATAATGCCGGTATTCAGAATTGGGCCATTGCTCAAGACGAAAGAGGAGTGATGTATTTCGGTAATAACAGTGGGCTGTTGGAATTTGATGGAAGTGCTTGGCGGCTGTATGAATTACCGACAAAAGGAATTGTGCGTGCTATATATATCAGTGAAGATGGAAGAATTTATGTAGGCTCTTACGAAGAATTCGGTTATTTTGTCCGTACTCCTTATGACACTCTTGAATATCATTCATTGAAAAATAAGGTGAAAGATTTTGCGTTTCATAATGACGAAATCTGGGATATTGCTTGCGTTCAAGGAGAAATTGTATTTCAATCATTCGGTTCTCTCTTTTTTTATAATGGAAATTCGGTAGAAGGTATTCGAATGAAGAACCTTCCACTGAATTTGTTCCAGGTTGGAAATACTTTTTATTCTCAAAGAATAAATGGTGGACTTTGTGTCTTTTCCGACAGGAAAATGGAAGAACTTATTCCCAGAAAGGTATTTGGAAATAGCGATGTCTTGGCTGGGCTTCCTTATGATGATGCCGTTTTAATGCTTACCCGTAATCAGGGAGGTTTTCTCCTCTATCGAGATGGGAGGGTAGAAAAATGGGAAACCGAATGTGATGATATATTCAGGAAGCATACCATTAATCGTGCGGTGATGACCAAAGACAGTTGCTACGTTGTTGGCACAATATCCGATGGTATATATGCGTTGGATAAAAAAGGAAAGCTGATTTGGAAGGTCAATACGGATAATAAACTACAGAACAATACTGTTTTGAGATTATATTGTGATGATGACAACAATATATGGACAGCTTTGGATGAAGGTATTGCCTATATACACAACAATTCTTTAATCTATTATTATGAACCTCCATTTCGTAAAATAGGCATGGTATATGATGTTTTGGTAAGGGAAAATGAAGCTTATATTGCTTCTAATCAAGGACTTTATTGGCTTAGGGATGGAAAGACTGAATTAGTTCCGGGTTTGGAAGAACAAGCGTGGTTCGTCGATGAATGGGGAAAACAGATTTTCTGCGGGCACAACAAGGGAACTTTCCTTATATCAGGACTGAAATCAAAGCTGGCATCTGATGTAAAAGGAGGGATGTGTATGGAAAAAATTGAATTGAAGGAACAATCTTTTTTGTTGGAGGGAGCTTATGCGCTTCTGAATTTATATACGGAGACTGCTTCGGGAGAGTATTGCTTTACTCGGTCCTTACGTGGGTTCAGTCACATGATTCGTCATATAGAAGTGGACCATCAAGGGAATATTTGGGCGAAACATTTAAGGAATGGTTTGTATCGCTTTCGGATTGATTCGGATATGAAGCAGGTAAAGGATGTGCGGAAGTATGAGAGTTTGGGAGAAGTGAAAGGTGGGAGTTTTACTTTGTTCAAAATCAATGGTCGGGTAGTTTTTTCTAATGGGGAATATTTCTATACTTACGAAGATATGACTGATTCGATTGTTCCCTATGAAACAATGAATGAACAATTGATGGAATTGAAGGGAATCAAGACTGTGAGTCATGCGAACGGAGATTACTATTGGTTTGTGGGCGACAGGACTGTGTATTTGGTGAAGTGTGCGATAAATACTTTCAATATCGAACTTCGGATTCCATATTCTTTGTTTGACGGTCTGGCTGTGGAAGAACGAGGAAGCGTGGTTTATGACAAGAGAAATAATCATTCCTATCTTTGCTTGAATAATGCTATTGCCCGTATTGAAACAGATAGTTCCTCGTTATATAAATCTCAGACTAGGCGTTCTTTATGGATTTCAGAGATGCAGGTTACTGAGGAATTCAGTGATAAACGGAAAACATTGGTCGTGCAGTCGGGAGTCAAGGTCGAACATGAGTTTAATACAGTGAGTTTTACATTGTGCTATCCGGTTTATAACGATTATACTTATAAAGTAAGATACCGGTTGGAAGGGTATTCTGATCAGTGGATACCCGATGGACGCAATTTGCAGAAAAAGTATGCCCGTCTTCCTTATGGAAGTTATGTTTTTCGGGCGGAGATATATGATACTGGTAGAGTTTTGGCATCGGTAGAGTTTCCCTTTGAGATTTTGTCTCCGTGGTATTTGTCTTATTGGGCTGTGGGAAGCTACATTCTGATAGGGTTGTGCCTGCTGGCCTTGCTGCAATATATTGTTTATCGTTTTGTGAAGAAAAAGAAGGATCGTGTGATTGAGCAGCAGCGTGTAGCCCATCAGGCAGAGCTTGAACGGCAAGAGAAGAAGATTATCGAGTTGGAAAAGGAACAGCTTGAGGCCGATTTGCGTTTTAAAAGCAAAGAATTGTCCAGCGTGGTAATGATGAATATCGCTCATCAGGAGTTTTTGAATTCATTGAAAGAGGAGATACAGAAGCAAAAGTTGTCCGGACAGCATAGTCGTAAGAATTTGGATAAGCTTCTCGCTTTGGTTAACAATAATATAGTGTCTGATGAAGAGAGCTGGATAATGTTTCAAGCTAATTTTGACCGTATACATGAAAATTTCTTCCGGAATCTGAAACTTCAATATACAGATTTGACTTCAGGAGATTTGCGCTTTTGTGCATTGCTTCGCTTGAATATGCCGACAAAGGAGATAGCGAAGTTGCTCAACATTTCCACGCGTGGGGTTGATGCTGCAAGATACCGGTTGCGCAAGAAATTCAATCTGCTTCCGGAAGAAAGTCTGACTGATTTCCTTATAAATTTTAAATAACTGTTTTACAGTGGAATATTAATGGGGGAAGTATTAATATTGTACTTCCTCTTTTGTTTCTTAGTGATGGGTGTACTTTTGTTGTAGTGCGAGATGTGGAGGTTGTCGCATGCTTTTCTTTTATTTGCAGCAAAATAATATTTCTATAAATTAAAAGCATGAAAGACATGAAGCATTTACTTTTCAAGTTACAATCATTTTTAGTCTTGTTGGTGTTTACTGCCGTTAGTGCGTATGCGCAGAAATCTCCGGTCGATATGAATCGTTTCATCGACGATTTAATGAAGAAGATGACCCTGGAAGAGAAAATAGGTCAGTTGAATCTGCCGGTTACCGGTGAGATTACGACCGGTCAGGCTAAAAGTAGTAATGTGGCCAAACGTATTCGTGCCGGTGAAGTGGGCGGGCTTTTCAATCTGAAAGGCGTGGAACGTATCCGCGATGTACAGAAGCAGGCGGTTGAAGAAAGTCGTTTGGGTATTCCTCTCTTATTTGGTATGGATGTTATTCATGGATATGAAACGGTGTTTCCCATTCCTTTGGGACTGTCGTGTACATGGGATATGAAGGCGGTTGAAGAATCGGCACGTATTGCAGCCATTGAGTCCAGTGCTGACGGTATTTGCTGGACATTCAGTCCGATGGTGGATATTTGCCGTGATGCCCGTTGGGGGCGTGTGTCCGAGGGCAACGGTGAAGACCCGTTTCTGGGAGCAGCCATTGCGCAGGCCATGGTACGTGGTTATCAGGGAAAGGATATGAGCCGTAATGATGAAATCATGGCTTGTGTAAAGCATTTTGCCTTGTATGGTGCCGGTGAGGCAGGACGTGACTATAATACAGTAGATATGAGTCATCAGCGCATGTTCAATGAATACATGTTGCCCTATCAGGCGGCGGTTGATGCCGGTGTGGGCAGTGCGATGGCCTCTTTCAATGAGGTCGATGGCATTCCTGCCACTGGAAACAAGTGGTTGATGACGGATGTATTGCGTAAGCAGTGGGGGTTTGACGGTTTTGTAGTGACAGATTATACCGGAATTACAGAAATGACCGACCATGGCATGGGCGATACGCAGACTGTTGCCGCGTTGGCGCTGAATGCTGGTGTAGATATGGATATGGTGAGCGATGCATTTGTTGGTACGCTCAAGAAGTCATTGACAGAAGGAAAAGTGACAGAAGAAGCAATTAATGTGGCTTGTCGCCGTATTTTGGAAGCTAAGTACAAGTTGGGCTTGTTCGATAATCCTTATAAATACTGTGATGTGAAGCGTGCCAAGAAGCAAATCTTTACCAAAGAGCATCGTGCCGTTGCGCGTAAGATTGCTTCGGAGAGCTTGGTGTTGTTGAAGAACGAGGGTAATGTGCTTCCGCTGGCCAAAAAAGGCACTATTGCTGTGGTAGGTCCGTTGGCAGACAGCCGCAGTAATATGCCGGGTACTTGGAGTGTGGCTGCTGTATTGAAGAATGCAACTTCTTTGGCTGAAGGTTTGAAGGCGGTAGCAGGCGATAAAGCCGAAATATTGACTGCGAAAGGCTGTAATTTGATGAGTGATGCCGAATATGAGAAACGTGCCACTATGTTCGGACGTTCTTTACACCGTGACAATCGTTCGGACAAGGAGTTGCTGGACGAGGCTCTTGCCGTGGCTGCCAAATCGGATGTTATTGTGGCTGCGCTCGGTGAGTCTTCGGAAATGAGTGGAGAGAGCAGTTGCCGCACGAATCTTGAAATGACCGACACCCAACGCATGCTGTTACAAGAATTATTGAAAACAGGAAAACCAGTGGTACTGGTACTGTTTACCGGTCGTCCGCTGGTACTGAACTGGGAGCAGGCAAACGTGCCGGCCATTCTGAATGTATGGTTTGCGGGCAGTGAGGCAGGTTTTGCCATCGGTGATGTACTGTTTGGTGATGTGAATCCGAGTGGGAAGCTGACTACGACTTTCCCGAAGAGCGTGGGACAGATTCCTTTGTTCTACAACCACAAGAACACGGGTCGCCCTCTTGCCGACGGTGCATGGTTCCAGAAATTCCGCAGCAACTATATAGACATAGACAATGAACCGCTTTATCCTTTTGGTTTCGGCTTGAGCTATACCACATTCTCTTATAGCGACGTGTCTTTGGACAAGACTAGCATGACGGATAAGGGCGAACTGACTGCTACCGTGACTGTGACCAATACCGGCAAGAGAGACGGTGCAGAAGTGGTTCAACTTTATATTCGTGACCTTGTGGGAAGTGTAACCCGTCCGGTGAAAGAGTTGAAAGGCTTTGAGAAGATTTTCCTGAAAGCCGGTGAATCTAAAAAAGTATCTTTCAAGATTACTCCCGAATTGCTGAAGTTCTACAACTACAATCTTGATTTTGTATGCGAGTCCGGTGACTTTGAGGTGATGATTGGCAGAAATAGCCAGGACGTAAAGAAAGCAGCGTTCAAGTTACTCTAACTGATTCTCAAGACGGCAATATGCAGCATTCGAGCCACTGCGTTGAGATGGCATTGTTGCTGCATATTGTCTGCATTTTCACTGCAAACGTTTTGCAATATTCTTGTAGTATTTGCCTGACTTGTGTGAGATAATATAATCTATTGAAAAACATGAAGAAAATATTTTTATTAATATTGTGTCTGTCCGCCATGTATCCGGTTGTCAATGCCGGGCGAGTGGTTCAGAGTTTCAATGACGGCTGGTATTATGTTGCGTATAATGACAATCGGTTCCAGAAAGTACGATGTCATGAGGAAGGTTGGGAGCAGGTACATCTGCCACATACCTGGAATACGGATGCCTATTCCACCCGTAACTATCGCAGGGCTTCTTCCTGGTATAAGAAAGAGTTCCGGCTGGAAGCCGCAGAGATGTGGGATAAGCAGCTTTATCTGAAATTCGATGCCGTCAACTCCCTGGCAGATGTATATCTCAATGGCGAGCTACTCACGACCCATAAGGGAGGTTATTCTGCTTTTATTGTAGATATTACAGATAAAGTAAGGAACGATGTCTCCAATTTACTGATGGTGCACGTCAATAATCAGAACAATCAGATACCTCCTTTATCTGGCGATTTCACGATTTTTGGCGGTATTTATCGCGATGTATGGCTCATCAGTGTCGGGAAACAACACATCAGCCTCACCGACTACGCCTCTCCAGGTGTTTATGTCGATTTGCCTTTCGTGAGTGAGGAGAAGGCAGAAATCAGTGTACGCGGGACTTTGGTGAATCGTGATGTACAGCGTGCTGCTTTGAAGTTGAATGTCGAAGTGCTGGATGCCGATGGAAAATCCGTGGTTCAGTCTTTGCGTAATATCAGGTTGGATGCGGAAGGGACATTTGCTGTCAAAGAACGGTTGCAATTGGAAAATCCGCGACTGTGGTCGCCCGAATCTCCTTATCTGTATAGTGTGAAAGTCTCTTTGAAAGATGAACGTGGCAAGGTGTTGAAAGATGAGATGCGCGTTCCTTTGGGGGTTCGCTGGTTCAGCATGGATGCGCAGGAAGGCTTCAAATTGAATGGGAAACCAATGAAGCTGATAGGAGCTTGTCGCCATCAGGACCAGATGCCGATGGGGATAGCGCTTTCGGATGAAATGCATCGCAGGGATATGCAATTGCTGAAAGATATGGGTGCAAACTTTGTCCGCTTGGCACATTACCCGCAGGATGATGCCGTGTTGCGTGCTTGCGACGAACTCGGTATGCTGGTATGGGAGGAGATTCCAGTGGTCGATTTGATTGCTTTGGGTGACGAGTTTCGCACGAATGCTACGAGCGCCTTGCGCGAAATGATCCGTCAGCATTACAACCATCCTTCTGTCATTATGTGGGGGTATATGAACGAAGCTGTCATTCAGTTGCAGTATCGGGTGAAGAAACAACGGCTCAACGGGTTTTATGAAAACACTTTGGCACTTGCCCGGCATCTGGAAGAGACATTGAAGATGGAAGACCCTTATCGCTTGAGTACGATGGCTTATCACGGCAATCAGATTTACAATCAGATTGGTCTTAGCAATATTACCGATGTTTCCGGTTGGAACCTTTATCAGGGCTGGTATGAGAATGACTTTAAGTCTTTCGACCGTTTTGTAGATGAAGAACACCGTAAATATCCGTACCGTCCGTTAATAATCAGTGAGTTCGGTGCCGGTTCCGATTCGCGTTTGCAGTCGCTTGAGCCACAGATATTTGATTTTTCCATGCAGTGGCAGCAGTTGTATCTCGAATATTATTTGCCCGCTATCATGAAGCGGCCGTTCATAGTCGGCGCCACAGAGTGGAATTTCATTGATTTCAGTTCTGCCAGTCGCCAGGAGACTACGCCACACATTAATAATAAAGGGCTGATGTACAATGATCGCCGCCCTAAAGATGTGTTTTATTATTTTCAGGCATTTTTGCGTAAGGATATTCCGGTGCTGCACATTGCTGTGGATGACTGGAAATATCGGACTGTAGTTTCGGACGGCGAAGCTGTGGAACATCCGGTGAAGGTGTATTCCAATTTGGATAGGGTGGAGTTGTCTGTCAATGGGAAAAAACTCTCTGTACAAGGTATTGAGAATTGCCATGCTGGGTGGCGGGTACCTCTTGTTGTGGGGAGAAACACGCTTGTAGCATCCGGCATCTATCAAGGGAAGAAGGTGGAGCAGGTTTCGGATGTTTTCGTAAAGATACAGCCTCGCCATATCGCAGCAGCCAATATTAGGCAGTTGGAACTTGCAGTGAACGTAGGTAGCAATTGTTTCTTCATGGATGACAAAAGTGATCTTTGTTGGCTTCCCGACCAAGTTTATACTCCTGGAAGTTGGGGCTATGTGGGCGGTGAAGTTTTTTATCGTTCTCCGGGACGTATCGGAACCACAGCCGAGGTGAAAAATACTCGTAATGTTCCTTTGCTACAGACTAAACGCAAAGACATCAAAGCCTATCGCTTCGACTTGTCCGACGGCGAGTATGAAGTGGAACTCCTCTTTGCCGACTTGAATGCACCTTCCGAACGGGTGACTTATGATTTGGGGGGTACTGCTGTCCTCAGCAATGCCGATTTCCGGGGCAGTGTTTTCAATGTTTCTGTCAACGGTCGACTTTGGCTGAACCATTTTTCTCCAGCGATGGAAGTAGGTGGAAACCGTTGCCTATCCAAGAAATTGCGTGTTATCGTAACCGATGGAAACCTTACGGTGGGTTTTGAGGCAGTGAAAGGTATGACGTTCTTGAATGGGATAAAGTTATTTAGAATAGGATAAAAACTCCTTTGCTTTTCTATCTTCTTGCTCTATTATATGAATAGTGCCTAAATATTTATTGTATTTTTATCTTCCTTATAATCTGTCGTTTATGTTATACAGTAGTAGTAATGATGTACCCCTCCGGTGAACTGTGGTACTCTTGTGGTAGCTTGTTTTTTGACATATATCAACTTCTCCGGTATGTTTGCAAAAGAATTTTAAATCAATACAAAATGAAGAAAAATCTACTAATTACATGTGTGATGTTATTGTTTGCCATTACTTCGATGGCACAGAACAAAATTACGATTTCGGGTGTCGTTACGGACAAGACAGGCGAAACTGTTATCGGTGCTTCTGTTCGTGTAAAAGGGCAGGAGAGTAAAGGTAGTATTACTGATATAAATGGTAAATATCAGATTGTTGATGTGGCATCTAATGCTACCTTGATTTTTAGTTATATAGGTATGCGTGAGCAGGAGATTGCCGTAAATGGGCGTTCAACTATCAATGTGAAGATGGAAGAGGACAGCCAGCTCATTGATGAGGTGGTTGTAGTTGGTTATGGTAGTGCCAAGAAACGCGACTTGACCGGTTCTATCGTTACTGTGAAAGCGGATGAGATTGCTTCTAAGCCTTCTACCAATCCACTGGCATCCATACAGGGTAAGGTTGCCGGTGTACAGGTGGTGAATACGGGCCGTGCAGGACAAGACCCTGAAATCCGTGTTCGCGGTACGAACTCCATTAACGGTTTCAAACCTCTTTATGTGGTAGATGGACTGTTTACGGACAATATCAATTATCTGAACACTGCGGATATTGAATCTATGGAAATCTTGAAAGACCCTTCTTCTTTGGCTATTTTCGGTGTGCGTGGTGCCAATGGTGTAATCATCATTACCACTAAAAGGGCAAAAATAGGGAAGACGATGGTCAACATCAACTCCTCAGTGGGTTGGAAGGTTATTTATGACCGTGTAGGTGTGACGAATGCCGAAGAGTTTAAGATGCTGTACAACGAGCAGTTGATATCTCAAGGAAGCGACCCTTATGATTATACTCAATGGACTGGTAACACAGATTGGCAGGATGAGATATTCCAGACAGGTTTTCTGACCAATAACAATGTGAGCATTACAGGTGCAACGGATAAGAGCAAGTTTTATTTGGGTTTGGGTTACGTCATGGAAGAAGGTTCCATTAAAACGGAAAAGCTCAATAAGTTTACCGTAAACTTGAACAGTGAATATAGCGTAACCGATTTCCTGCGTTTTGGTTTCCAGCTTAATGGAGTTCGTGCCAAGTATCCTGATGCAAAGGGTGTGGATGGTGCTTTGAAGGCTGCTCCTATTGCTCCTACTCATGACCTTGAATCGGGACTGATACATACGCTGCCCGACTTCCAGCGTGCACAAGTGTGGAATCCTCTTATTGAAACAGAGCTGCGCGGTGCTCACAACAAGTCTGAAAACTATCGCGTGGCAGGTAATGTGTTCGGAGAGATAGATATTCTGAAGAACCTTACGTTCAAAGCAACTTTCTCTATGGACTATGCTTCCAGTCAGGGACGTTCATATTCTCCGCTGATTTATGTTTATAATCCCGATGTGGAGGGGGGGAAAGAACGGTTGACTGAAAGAGAAAGTGTGAACCAAAGCAAGTCTACCTCTCTTGCTGCACAGTCTGACTATGTGTTGACTTATCTCGGACAGTTTGGCAATCATGGATTGACATTGACTGCCGGTCTTACAACCAATTACAATGAGTCTTCCAGTTTGAGTGGTGGACGCAGCCAGCTTGCGGGCTACGGCATTTTGGTGGGCGACGACCCGGACAGATGGTGGCTCTCTACCATCGACGATGTATCTACGGCAACTAATGGCGGTTCTCAGAGTGACAGATTTACCATGTCTTATTTGTTCAGAGCATTGTATAACTACAAGAATCGTTATTTACTTAATGCTTCTTTCCGTAGGGACGGTTCATCTGTTTTCTATAAGACAGGTAATACTTGGGACAACTTTTACTCTTTCGGTGCCGGTTGGGTAATGACCGAAGAGAAGTTTATGCAGAACCAGAATGTAATTAACTTCTTGAAGTTGAAAGGCTCTTGGGGTGTGTTGGGTAGCCAGAATACTGGTTCCAGTTATCCGGCATATGCCACCATTGTTAGTTCGGGTTCAGCTGTGTTCGGTGACAATATCATTGCGGGTAAAGGCCCCAACAAACTGATTTCACCTACTTTGGGATGGGAACGTAATTATTCATGGGAAGTAGGTTTTGACATGCATATGTTCAATGATCGTTTGCAGCTTTCTCCGGTTTATTATAACAAAACAACAAAAGATATGTTGACTTCCATTCCGGGTATTGCAGGTACTGTTCCCGGATTACAGAATGTGGGTGAGATTCGCAATCGCGGTTTTGAACTTAGTGCTTCTTGGAACGACAAGATTGGGGGAGATTGGAGATATGGATTAGGTGCTAATTTGAGCACTATTGATAACAAGGTGCTTTCACTGGTAAACAAAGACTATAATATTATCAGTGGTCCCTCACGTGTTTCCGAAGGTTATCCGATTGGCTATTTCTATGGTTACAAGGTTGAGGGTGTATATCAGAACGAAGACGACATCCGTTTCTCTCCGATTAACTCGGTTGGCTCGGTAACACCGGGTGACTTGAAATTTGCTGATGTTGACGGTAATGGCAAAATTACTGATAATGACCGTACAATGATAGGTAATCCAACTCCTGATTTTACTTACGGTTTTAATGTTAATTTGGGATGGAAGAATCTGGACCTGACTGTTGACATGATGGGTGTTTATGGAAATGAAATTTACCGTAATTGGGGAAGCAGTAGCTATGCACAACTGAATTATCGCACAGAGCAATTGAATCGTTGGCATGGAGAGGGCACTTCCAATTGGGAGCCCTTGCTCGACCCTTCACACAAAATAAATCAGGAGGCTTCCACGTATTTCATCGAAGATGGCAGTTTCTTCAGAATCCGTAATATCGAATTGGGGTATAACTTTGACAAACGACTGTTGAATCGTATCAAGGTACAGTCACTGCGTCTTTATACCAATGTGCAGAATCCCAAGACCTGGAGCCGTAATGGAGGATATACTCCGGAAGTGGGCGGAAGTGCTATTTCGTTTGGTATTGATGGTGGAGGCTATCCTATGCCTACAGTTTATACGATTGGTTTTAATTTGACTTTCTAAAATTATATAGAGACAGACTATGAAGAAGATATTTTATTATATAGCATTTTTAGCAGTAAGCTTTGCACTAACTTCGTGTGAGGATATGTTTGATAGAAAACCGCTTGGACAACAGACAGAGGATGATTTGACTGGTGGTACTTATGAAACACAGGTTTTTAATATGTATGCCAAGTTGCGCGGTTTTCATTTGACAAGCGGCAATACTGCATTGGCAATCCACGGTATGCGTTCTGAGGACGCAGAGAAAGGAAGTACATTGTCCGATGGAGCTGCTACCGGCAAGATGTTCGATGACTTTGAATATTTGGCAAGTAATGGGATGATTAAGAGTTATTGGAATGATAACTATTCATTGATACATAAGGTAAATGATTTGCTTGATGAGATGAGCCAAAATCCGTCATTGACAGAAGGTGACCTCGTCAATAAGGGGGAAGCTTTGTTTGTACGTGCTTTCTGTTATTTCAACCTTGTACGCGCTTTTGGTGAAGTGCCTTTGATTGACTTTAAAGTTTATGATGCAGCTGAGGCAAATGTTCCAAAGTCTTCTGTGGCAAAGATATATGAATTAATAGATTCTGACCTTACGGAAGCCGAAAACAGTCTGCCCAGAACGTGGGAGCAACTTTATGTAGGTCGTCTCACTTGGGGAGCTGCTCGTTCTCTTCATGCACGCACATACATGATGCGTAATGACTGGGGGAATATGAAGGCTGCCGCTGAAGAAGTGATTAACTCCGGTTTATATAATCTGAAAACACCTTATGAAGACATATTCCGAGAAAAAGGTGAAAACTGTAGTGAATCTGTTTTTGAATTGCAATGTACGGCAACAGAATCACAACCAGGTTCTAATGACATAGGAAGCCAGTTTGCTTCCGTTCAGGGTGTACGTGGCGCAGGCGAGTGGAATCTCGGTTGGGGGCAACACACCGCTACTCAAGAATTGGCAGATGCTTTTGAAGAGGGAGATCCGAGAAAAGACGAAACTTTGCTTTATTTTATACGCAACGGCAAGGACGATCCAGAGTCCATACCTGCTAACAAGCCTTATGGTGAGAAACCTATTTCGAATGCTGATGTTATAGCTAAATACTTTAACAAGAAGGCATATACGGACCCGGCGATGCGTTTGAAATTCACAAAGGGAGGATATTGGGTAAATATTCGTCTGATACGTTATGCTGATGTGGTATTAATGGCTTCCGAAGCTGCTTGTGAATTGGGTGATTTATCTTCTGCCCGTAACTATTTGGAGATGGTGCGCGCTCGTGCTCGTGGCAATAATATCGGAATTCTACCGGAAGTGACGACCAACAACCAGAATGAACTGCGTGAGGCCATTCGTCATGAAAGACGTGTTGAGTTAGGTATGGAGTTCGACCGTTTCTACGACTTGGTTCGTTGGGGTATTGCTAAAGAGGTACTTCATGCGGCAGGCAAGACCGGTTATCAAGACAGACATGCTTTGTTGCCCATTCCGCAAGACGAAATTGACAAGTCGAATGGTGTATTGGTTCAAAATCCCAATTATTAATCTATAAATGTACTAACTACTTATGAAAAAATATATAGTATCTGTGGCTTCTTGCCTGTTTGCATTGTGTATGCAGTCTTGTTTTCAGGATATGGATCATCCTGCTTTCGACTACCCTGAGAGTACAGGTGAAGTACCTACTACCCCTTTGAAGATGTATCTTCCTTTTGATGAAGAGGACATTCGGGATAAAGGTGAATGGGGATTTTTGGTAGCAGATAACGGTAATGCCAAGTTTGCGGAAGACGGAATCGCTGGCATGGCCTATCAAGGTGCTGAGAATGCTTACATTTTGGCCAAGACTCCTTCTATATTGGAAAATAACATGCCCACTATCGGTGATTTGACTGTAGCTTTCTGGATGAGAACCACTAAGAATACTTCTGCGCAAGGTTTGTTCTCTATCCCTAACTCTATTAAATTCTGGGGCAACTTCGACATCTTCTTGGAGAATAATAATAGCGAGACTCAGGCATTTTTCAAGGTTCATATCTTCAATCAGACAGCAAAAGAGAATGATGAAAGATGGGTTGAGGCAAAAATAGATGATATTTTTGGTAGCGAATGGGTGCATCTGGCTTTTGTGTATGATGGCAATACTTCTACCATTACTGTTTATCGTAATGGTGAGGGTGTCTTTACCAAAGAATTGCCAGATTGTGGGAAATTGAAGTTTAATAATGTAGGCGCTTCTTTGGCTGTTGGTGCATTTCAGTTCAGCACTACTCCGAGTCTTACTTCGGGTGCAGGAGCACAAACCTGGGCAAAGAACTTTCCCGGTCAGCTTGATCAGTTCCGCTTATATGACAAGGTGTTGACGGCAACCGAAATTCAGAGTATTTACTCTGGAAAAGAATGAAGCTACACTTTAATCTGATGATAGGATGAAAGTATTATATTTCATAGTATGTCTTTTGTTGGTTGCGTGCAGTGGTGATAATCAACCTGAAGTGAATCAGCCTTTCGAGTTGAAGAATATCATTGTGGGTGACCAACAAAACCAACAGACATTTGAGAATGTTGCTCCCAATGTAGCCATTGTTTTGGAGTTCTCGGATGCTGTAGATGAGGCTTCAGCCCGTAACAATATTGCTTTGAAACATGAGGAGCTTCCTGTAAGCTGCGATTATGAGTTCCTGCAAGAGAAAAAAGTATCGGTGACTCCTAAGGGAGGCTTTAAAGTCTTGTCATCGTATAAATTGATTGTCAATCCGGGGGTGAAATCCACTTCCGGGACACTGCTTTCCAATGGCAAGGTTTGTATGATTAAGACTGGAATGGATGATACAGACAAGTTTGAGCGTATCCCTGATGAGGACTTGTTGACATTGGTACAGAAGCAGACCTTTAAGTACTTCTGGGACTTTGGGCATGAATATTCCGGAATGGCGCGCGAACGTACTACTTCGGGCGATGTCGTTACTACCGGTGGTACCGGCTTTGGCGTGATGGCCATGCTGGTAGCTGCTGAACGGGGCTTTATTACCCGTCAGCAAGCTGTTGAACGAGTGCAGAAGATAGTTACTTTTCTTGATAAGGAATGTACGGCTTATCATGGTGCTTATGCACATTGGATAAATGGCGCAACGGGAGCAACCAAACCTTTCAGTGAGAAAGACAACGGTGCCGATTTGGTTGAGACATCCTTGTTATTTCAAGGTTTGCTTGCCGCTCGAGCCTATTTCAAGGAAAATACGGAAGTAGAAAGCAGGTTGCGTGCCGACATAACCCGTCTTTGGGAAGCTATTGACTGGACTTGGTTCCGGAAAAATGGTGAAGATGTACTATATTGGCATTGGAGTCCCGATTACGGTTTTGAGAAGAACCTGGCAATAAGAGGATGGAATGAGTGTCTGATTACTTATATACTTGCTGCTTCGTCTCCAACACATGCTATCGATAAAGTTGTATATGAAGCGGGCTGGGCTAAAAATGGAGGAATCAGGAATGGAAAATCTTATTATGGCATCACTCTTCCTTTAGGTTCGGATAAAGGGGGACCGCTGTTCTTATCTCAATATTCTTTTCTAGGCATTAACCCACAAGGACTGGAAGACCAATATGCCGATTACTGGATGCAAAATCGCAATCATACGTTGATTAATTACAATTATTGTAAGGAAAATCCTAAAGGATATACGGGTTATAGCGCTTCTTGTTGGGGGTTGACGGCAAGTGACGGCGATACGGGATATTCAGCTCATTCACCTACTAATGATAAAGGGGTCATTGCTCCAACAGCTGCTTTGTCTGCATTTCCTTATACTCCGGAGGAGTCAATGGAAGCGCTGCATTTCTTCTATTATAAGATGGGAGACAAACTTTGGAAAGATTATGGTTTTATAGATGCCTTTAATTTGACGGCAGATTGGTACGATACTCAGTACATAGCCATTGACCAAGGGCCGATAATCTGTATGATAGAGAATTATAGAACAGGTCTCCTTTGGAATTTATTTATGTCTATACCGGAAATCCAACAAGGACTGAAGAAGCTTGGCTTTCAGAGTCCGTGCTTAAACTAAAAGAATGATTATGATGAGAATATTAATATATTTGATACTTTTGCTATACCCTTTTAATTTGATTTCGGGACAGAAAAAGCAGAAGCGGCTTTCTGACGACGAACTTATGACCCTCGTTCAGAAGCAAACTTTCCGTTACTTTTGGGATTTTGCCCATCCTGAATCCGGATTGGCGCATGAACGGAGTAACGGTGGTGCCGAGACAGCTACCATTGGTGGGTCGGGATTCGGAGTGATGGCTATCATTGTCGGCATAGAACGCGGGTTTATCACCCGTGAACAAGGTGCTGAACGTATACTGAAGATTGTTCGTTTCTTGAGCGACAAGAATACCGACAGTTATCACGGCATGTGGGCACATTGGATGAACGGTAAAACCGGTAAGACCATTCCTTTCAGCCGTAAGGATGATGGAGCCGATATTGTAGAATCCGCTTTCATGTTCGAAGGTTTGTTGGCTGCCCATCAGTATTTTATAAAGGATAATCCGACGGAAAACCGTATCCGGGGAATGATTAATAATCTGTGGCGCCAAGCAGAGTGGAATTTTTTCACTCAGGGGCAAGATGTGATGTATTGGCATTGGTCACCCTATAACGGGTGGGCGATGAACCATCAGATTAAAGGTCATAACGAGTGCCACATTATTTATATTTTAGGTGCGTCTTCTCCTACTTATCCGATTGCCGAGAGTGTTTATCATAAAGGCTGGGTCAATGCGAATACTTTTCTGAATGGTCGGGAGTATTATGGCATCAGGCTTCCTCTCGGAAACGATAACGGTAAGGGCGGTCCTTTGTTCTTTACTCATTACTCTTACATGGGGCTTGATCCGCATGGCTTGAAGGACCGCTATGCTGACTACGAGGAACAAATGAAGGCCCATACCTTGATTAACCGTGCCTATTGTATCGACAATCCGAAGGGATATAAGGGTTACGGTGAGAAATGCTGGGGATTGACAGCCAGTGACGGTGATAAAGGCTATTCGGCCCATAGCCCCGGAAATGATCGCGGCGTGATTACGCCTACTGCGGCCCTTTCATCCATCCCTTATACACCGGAATATTCTTTGGAGGCCATGCGCTATTTCTATGAAGAACTGGGTGACCGTCTTTGGGGTGAATATGGGTTCAAAGATGCATTTAATCTGACTGAGGATTGGTTTGCGCCTTCGTATCTTGCCATTGACCAGGGACCGATTATTGTGATGATAGAGAACTATCGCACCGGTTTAATTTGGAAGCTTTTCATGAGTCATCCCGATGTACAGAAGGGATTGAAGAGATTAGGCTTTACGTCTCCTTATTTGAATAAGGCTGATTAGGTTTGGCAGGATTTGATTTTGGTAAATTTTATATAGATTAAAAAGGATTATAACCATGAAAAACGTGCTTTTCAATAGTGTATTGGTTGCTTTCGTATTGCTTGTCGCCTCGTGCGGCAAGCAACCGGAAGCTAAGGTGGAGGTGATGTCGTTTAATATCCGTCTGGATCATGTAGCGGACAGTATGAATAACTGGAAATACCGTAAGGATAATGCAGCACAGATGATTGCTTATTATGCTCCGGACATTGTGGGCATGCAGGAGGTGGTAAAGAATCAACTCAATGACTTGAAGGAGCGTCTTCCTCAATATACTGCCCTTGGCGTAGGTCGTGCAGATGGAAAAGAGAAAGGCGAATATTGCTCCCTTTTTTATAAGACAGAGCGTTTTGAGCTTTTAAAGAACGGAGATTTCGGACTGAGTGAGACTCCCGATTCCATCGGAAAGAAAGGCTGGGATGCGGCATGCGAGCGTATCGTGACTTGGGCTGTGTTGAAAGACAAGGTGAGTGGCAGGAAAGTAGCTGCTTTCAACACCCACTTTGACCATGTAGGTGAGGTGGCACGTCGAGAAAGCGCTAAGTTAATACTCGAGAAGATAAAGCAAATAGCGGGAGAGCTTCCGGTAATTATCACTGGAGACTTTAATGGAACGGTAGACTCCGAGCCGGTCACTATATTGACGGAAGGTGGAATGAGGAACGCTTGTTCCACGGCAAAGGTCGTTTACGGACCGACATGGAGCTTTCATGACTTCGGACGTATTCCGGTGGAGAAGCGCAGGCTGATAGATTTTATATTCGTAAATGCTTCTGTAGAGGTGGAGCGTTACCGCACAGTTGGCGATAAGCCGGACAATGGCTATCTTTCCGACCATGCTCCCGTATTGGTTACTTTGAAACTGTAAAGAGGCACTCGTCTAATTCTATTCTGCATTATTTACAAATCATAAGGGCTCAAGAAACACTTGTATACTGAACCTGATTCAGTCGTATAGTGAATGCCATTCAGTCGTATACTGAATAGGGTTCAGTCGTATACTGAATGCACTGTATTCTAACTGTACTGATAATCAGTAAATTATAAAACGGTGTTACGCCTTTGATAAATTACAACAAATAATGAATACATGAAAAATAAACTATCCTGGGGAATTGCCTTGTTGCCCTTTGTTCCTTCGGTTTGGATGCAAGGACAAGAACAGAAACAAGGAATAGGAAACAGGCGTCCTAACATTATTTTTATCATGAGTGATGACCATGCCCGACAAGCAATGAGTATATATGGACATCCCATAGGTAAAATAGCTCCTACTCCCCATATTGACCGTATTGGGCATGAAGGGGCGGTATTTCAGAATAATTACTGTTGCAATTCCATTTCCGGTCCCAGTCGTGCAGCCATACTGACAGGTAAGCATAGTCATAAGAATGGTTTTATGAGGAATGGAAATAAAGGATTTGACGGTTCGCAGCAGACACTGCCGAAGATATTGCAAGCAAACGGTTATGAAACAGCCATTATCGGCAAGTGGCATCTTGTTTCAAAGCCTACCGGGTTTGACCATTGGATGATTTTGAATGATCAGGGAGATTATTATAATCCGTATTTTATTACCGAGGGAGATACCACTCGGCATAAAGGATATGTAACTGACCTCATCACTCAATATTGTGAAGACTGGATGAGTGGGCGCGAGGATAAGAATAAACCTTTTTTCCTGATGATGCATCACAAAGCCATTCACCGTAATTGGGTGCCTGCCGAACGGCATTATCATTTGTACGAACACACGCAGTTCCCTTTACCCGACAATTATTATGATGCATACGAAGGACGTTATGCGGCACAAATGCAGAAGATGAATATATACCGTGATATGTACGAAGGTCACGACTTGAAGATGGTTGCGGGTATGAATAGCGACAGTCTGCTATTCGACCCGTGGCCTCATGCTTTTCTTGGTACGATGGAGCCGGATGAGCGCCGCCGTTTTATGGATGCCTATCGTGAACGGAACAATGAATTTTATTCGAAACAGCGTACTTTCAAAGAGGTGGCAGAATGGAAATATCAGCGTTATTTGCAGGATTATATGGCTTGTGTGGCAAGCGTGGACGAGAGTGTAGGAGAAATATTGGATTATTTGAAGCGTACCGGATTGGATAAAAATACGATTGTCGTTTATACTACAGACCAGGGGTTCTATCTGGGCGAGCACGGTTGGTTTGATAAACGTTTTATGTACGAGGAGTCTTTCGGTATGCCGATGGTAATGAGCTGGCCGGGACATATTAAGCCTGGAACGCAGGTAACAGGATTAACTCAAAATATTGATTTCGCTCCCACTTTTCTCGATATGTGTGGAATTGAGATTCCTGAAGACATGCAGGGAGTGTCATTTCGTCGGTTGGTAGAGGGAGAAAATACTCCACGAAACTGGAGGAAGTCACTTTACTATCACTATTATGAATTCCCCGGTTTTCATAGTGTCCGTGCACATTACGGTGTCAAGATGGAGCGCTATAAATTGATGCATTTTTATGTGGATGACAAGTGGGAACTTTATGATTTGGAGGAGGACCCGGCAGAAATGCATAATTTGTATGGTGAAAAAGGGATGGAGAAGGTTGTTGCAGAATTGAAAGCGGAACTTACCCGCCTGCAGGAAGAATATGATGTTCCTGAATCTCTGTGTAAATAATGGTGCATATTATTATGACGTATAAATGAAGTTTAGAATGAAAAGAATCTATTTATAATCATTTTTGTAGTAGGCTGTGTAATGTTGTCTGCTCAACAAGATCCATTTATCAATCGCATACCTTGTCATTTGAAGGCTAGTCGTGTAGGTACAAATAGCGTAGAACTTATTTGGGAGAATGTAGTAGAGGCTGTAAGTTATGAGGTTTACAAGGAAGATACTTTATATAAGACTGTAAAAAAAAATCGCATTACTGTGGGAGGGCTGAATTCGTTTGATATTTACTTCTTCTCAGTGAAGGCTAGGAATAGTCATGGAGAGTTCAGTCGCGAGAGCGAGAAACTTTATGTAGCTACTGCTGAGACAAAAAGACAAAAGGATAAGCGGATGGCGTGGTGGCGTGAAGCCCGTTTTGGGATGTTTGTCCATTGGGGCCCTTATTCTGCATTAGGTGGGCATTATACAGGACCCACGTCTCTGCAGACAAATGAAAAACATCCTTGGATAGAGGCTGACGGCATGATAAAAGATTACTATTCATGCTATCGTCCTGAATGGGTATCTTCTGATGGGAGTATAAAGACAAATCCAGCTACAGGCAAACCTTATAAAAGAGGGCAATATGCCGAATGGATAATGTTTGCGGCTCAAATACCCAGAGATGAGTATCTGAAGCGAGCAAAGGAGGATTTCAAAGCCGAAAAATTCGACGCTAAAGAATGGGTAAGGATGGCTAAAGAGGCAGGGATGAAATATATTGTCATTACTTCAAAGCACCATGATGGCATTGCACTTTTAAATACACCTGTGGGGCATACTATTTTTAAAGATACAGATATCCGCAGGGATATATTGAAAGAACTGGTGAATGAAGCGAGGAAGGCCGGTCTGAAAATAGGTTTTTATTATTCGCAGGCATTGGACTGGAATAATCCGGGGGGGATGGGATGGATTCCGCAAAATGACGCGCCTAATCGGGAAGCTTCCTATGCAGACAAAGCAAAATATACGGATGAAATAGTTATCCCTCATTTACATACTATCATAAATGATTATAAAGTCGATCTTATTTAGTGGGATATGGGAGCAAGCAGCGCTCCCGAATTTAAATATCGTATGATGAAAGCTATCAAGAACATATCTGGTACGGAACGTTTAATTTTTAATGACCGAATGGAGGATAAGCTGACGGGTGATTTTAAAACTCCGGAACAAAGCATACCTGATATGCCTTCCAATGGAGATGGTACAGATTGGGAGACTTGTATGACCTTGAATGACAACTGGGGATATGCTGCCCATGATGTACGCTGGAAGACTACAGAGGATGTCCTTCAAAAATTGATTGATATTGCCGGTAAAGGGGGTAATTATCTATTGAATATCGGCCCGAAGGCAGATGGTACTTTTCCCACTGAAAGTATCAATTGCCTGAAGGAAGTAGGCAGTTGGATGAAGGTGAACAGTGAAGCTATTTATGGTACAATACCGAGTCCGTTTGTTAGCCAACTCGATTGGGGAAGAGCTACCAGAAAAGAAGTGGACGGTAAACAGCTTCTTTATTTGCATGTTTTTACTCAATATTGGCCGAAAGACGGCAAACTTCTTGTCCCGGATTTTGGCTCTGGGATAAAACGGGCCTATTTATTGATTGATGCGAAGAAAACTTCTTTACCTATAGACGAAATGGGAGACAATCATATATTTTCTTTACCTTTAGACGCTCCCGATAAAATCAGTACGACCATTGTTGTAGAAATTTTGTGACGTAGATAGAGCTGTTGTATAATAATATAAATATGGATAATATGATGAAAAGATTAAGTGGTCTGGTACTACTGTTGTGTTTGGCGAATTTCCTTTCTGCACAGGACATGCGTATGGATACTTATTGTAATCCTTTGAATATCGATTACACGTATATGATTTATAATTCGGATAAGAGTATCTCCTACCGTTCCGGTGCCGATCCTGCCGTGGTGGAGTTTCGGGGTGAATATTATATGTTTGTCACCCGTTCACACGGTTATTGGCGTTCCAAGGATTTGCTGAACTGGGAGTTCGTACGTCCGGGCAGGAACTGGTATCCGCAAGGGTGTAACGCTCCGGCAGCACATAATTACAAAGATTCGGTACTTTATGTGACAGGTGATCCCTCCGGTTCCATGAGCATCCTTTATACGGATAATCCGGCTTCAGGAAACTGGGAAGCCATTCCGGCAATTTTGCATAATCTGCAAGATCCCGATTTGTTTATTGACGATGACGGTAAAGCGTATATGTTCTGGGGCTCTTCCAATGTGTATCCTATCAGAGGAATGGAACTGGACAAGAACCAGCGTTTCATCAAGAAGGGAGAAACGAAAGAACTCTTCAATTTGGATATGCCTAAACATGGCTGGGAACGTTTCGGTGAAAACCATACGGATACTGTATTGGGTGGATATATTGAGGGGCCTTGGCTGACGAAGCATAATGGGAAATACTATATGCAATACGGTGCTCCGGGAACGGAATTCAATGTCTATGCCGATGGTGTTTATGTGGCCGATTATCCGATGGGGCCTTATACTTACCAAAAGCATAATCCGGTGTCCTACAAACCGGGTGGTTATATGAACGGTGCCGGACATGGAAGTACCGTGCTTGGCCCTGGCGGACAATATTGGCATTTTGCTTCGATGTCACTCTCTATCAATGTGAATTGGGAACGTCGCCTTTGTATGTTTCCGGCAGGGTTCGATAAAGATGGCATTATGTATGTAGATACCCGTTTCGGAGACTATCCCCGTTATGTACCTGCCGTACCGGGCAAGGCTGGACAGTTCCGTGGATGGATGTTGCTCTCGTATGGCAAACCGGTAAAAGCTTCTACTACGAAAGGAGAATTTAAGGCAGATGCCCTGACGGATGAACTGACTAAAACTTTTTGGCTTGCCGAGGCTAATGACGAACGGCAGTGGGTGATGATTGATTTGGAGAAACCTGCTGATGTGTATGCTGTTCAGATAAACTATCACGATTATCAAAGTAATATGTACGGTCGCTACGAAGGACTCCATCACCGTTATCTCATCGAAGGTTCTCTTGATGGTGAGAATTGGGAGATATTGGTGGACCGTAAGGAAAGTTATAGGGATACTCCGAATGATTATGTCGAACTGGCATTACCCAAGTCTGCCCGTTATATCCGTTATAAAAATATAGATATACCGACACCGAATCTGGCTATATCTGAACTTCGCGTTTTCGGATTGGGTAAGGGGAAGATGCCGCAGCAACCCAAAAAGTTGGTACTTGACCGCCAAGCAGACCGTCGTGACATCTTCATCCGTTGGGAGGCTGTGAAAGGTGCGCAAGGTTACAACATACTCTGGGGCATTGCACCGGACAAACTTTACAGCTCTTGGATGGTCTATGATAAGACTGATTTATTGATGAAAACCCTTACTGCTGATCAGGATTATTATTTTTGTGTGGAGGCTTTCAATGAAAATGGTGTATCTTTACGTTCGGAAGTTAAACATGTAAAATAAATAATAAGATGAAACGTATAATCGGCATCCTTTGTGGATTATTCTTTTTCTTGTCTTCGTTTGCACAAGAAACCTTTCAAAAGGAAACTTATATCTCTTCCCGTGGAGATACGTTGTTGTATCGTTTGTTGCGTCCAGAGGTGATGAAACCTGATGAAAAGTATCCTCTGGTGCTTTTCCTGCATGGTGCCGGAGAGTGTGGCAATGATAATGAGAAACAATTGGTTCATGGTGGGCAGATGTGGCTTAATCCTGTAAACCGCGAAAAGTATCCGGCGTTTATTTTGGCTCCGCAGTGTCCTGAAACCGGATATTGGGCATATGCGGAGCGCCCTTCATCTTTTGTTCCGGAAGACATGCCGTTGGAAGTGCCTGTCTCTCCTGTTTTCCGTACGTTGAAGGAGTTGTTGGATACCTATCTGGCCATGCCGCAGATAGACAAAGACCGTATCTATGTTATGGGACTTTCTATGGGAGGAATGGGTACATTTGACATGGCTGTCCGCTATCCGGAGATTTTTGCGGCAGCAATACCTATTTGTGGAACAGTGAATCCGGCACGGTTGAAGGCTGGCAAATCGGTCAAGTTTCGTATTTTTCATGGAGATGCGGATAATGTAGTAACTCCTGAAGGATCGCGTGCAGCATATCGAGCCTTGAAAGCTATTGGTGCCGATGTGGAATATATTGAATTTCCTGGTTGTAATCATGGTAGTTGGAATCCGGCTTTCAACTATCCTGGTTTTATGGAGTGGCTGTTTAATCAGAAGAAAAAATGATGAGGATATTGTCTGTTATCGGAGCACTTTTTTAGGGGGCGCTTTTTTAACTTCTTGCACCACTTCCGGTCGGGTAAGTACTTTTGTGGTATTGCCGGATACGCAGACTTATCTGGAACAATGTCCGGAGGTCTTCGAGTCGCAAGTGGACTGGTTGGTTGCCAACCGTAAGAAAATAGATGCCGTGTTCCAAGTGGGAGATTTGACACAAGATAATTCTCCGGTGGAATGGGCGTATATGCAGAAAGCTTTTCATCGTATCAGCCAAGCGAGAATACCTTATTCTGTCGTGTGGGGAAATCATGATATTGGCAGTAAGCCCGGCAAGTTTTCGGACATGCATAACACTGCAATGGCCAACAAGTATTTTCCTCTTTCCGATTATATGCAGAAGAGCTATTGGGGAGGCAGTGCGGATGGAAAGACATTGGATAACTATTACATAAATTTCAGGTCGGGCGATACCGATTGGCTGGTCTTGAATCTGGAATTTGGACCTTCTGATGAGGCTCTGCAATGGGCCGATTCCATAGTGGGTATTCATCCGGATAAGCTTGTCATATTGAATACACACGCCTATTTGTATTGTGACAGTACGTTGCATGACGGGAAAGATTGGTGGCGTCCTCAAGGATATGGCATCGGCAAAGAGTTCGGGCGCACAGTGAACGATGGCGCTGGAATCTGGAAGAAATTGCTTTTCAGGCATCGCAATGTGATAGCTGTCTTTTGTGGGCATGTCTTGAAAAGCGGAGTTGGCACGCTGGTCTCTATAGGGAAAGAGGGGAATAAAGTGTATCAGATGCTGGCAAACTATCAGCGTGGTGTGGAAGGCAGTAGATTGGGAGGTGAGGGCTACTTACGCATTGTAACTTTTAACCGGAAGACAAGGGAGATAGATGTGAAGACCTATTCGACTTGGAATAAAGCCTACCACCCCTCCGAACATCATAACTTTAAGTTCAGAGAGGTGGACTTTGACGAATATCTGCGCTGAGACTTAAGTCCTTTCAGCGTAATCTCCGTTACTTTTTATCAGTTCTATCAGCTTTTCTACCGCCTCTTCTTCGGGAATGTTCTTTTCGATACACTCCTTCTTCTTGTAGAGGCTGATTTTGCCTCGTCCGGCGCCCACATAGCCGTAGTCGGCGTCTGCCATTTCTCCGGGGCCGTTGACAATGCATCCCATGATTCCTATCTTGAGTCCTTTCAGATGGCCGGTGGCTGCCTTGATACGGGCAATGGTACTTTCCAGGTCGTAGAGGGTGCGTCCGCAGCCGGGACAAGAGATGTATTCGGTCTTGCTGGTACGTACACGTCCGGCTTGCAGGATACCGAAAGCAGTGGCATCCACTACTTTGCCGCTTATGGTTTCTCCTTGGTTGAAGAGAAGGATACCGTCACACAGACCGTCGAAGATGAGTGCTCCCATGTCTGCCGCCGCTTTGATTTGCAGATTTTCCAATTCGCTCTCTGCGTAGTGTTCAAAGAAGACTACCGGGTTCTTCAGGCCTTCCTTCATCATCTGGTGTGCCAGGGCGCGTTGCTCTCCCAACCGGTTGGGATGATTGCTTTGCGAAATCAATACGACTTCCGGATGATACTTCAGGCAGGCGATGGCTTCGTCATTCAGCCCCATATACGTGATGAAGAGGAATTTCAAGGAAGCGCCGCAGCTGCTTAGGAAAGGAAGCTGGTCTCCTTTAAAGGCAGGCCAGGCATTGTCCGGTTCCGTTCTGCCGTTACTGTGCTCCATCCAGACATCGGCATCGATGATGCATTGCATGCCTTCCGGAAGTTGTTCCGGGATGGAACGTCCCGTATAGATATAGTCCGGCATGAATTGCGGATTGAAGTCCATGTCCCCGTCTAAGCGTGCGGCAATGACCACGGGCAGATTGTCTCCGCCGATATTGTGTACGGCGGCAGTCTCGCGGCGGGTGGGAGAGAGATAATTGAATTCCGGCACATCTGCTCCGGGGATATAAGGATGGTCGTGGCGCTGCACGATATAGTCCACCAATTTGCGGGCTACGGGGATTTCCGCCTCCGGAGCTTCGCTCAGGGAAACCCGGATGGTGTCACCCAAGCCGTCTGCCAGCAGGGCGCCGATGCCCAAGGCCGATTTGATGCGTCCGTCTTCTCCGTCTCCGGCTTCCGTTACACCGAGATGCAGCGGGAATCGCATACCTTCCTGCTCCATGACGGCTGCCAGCAAGCGTACTGTCTTTACCATGACCACTGTATTGGATGCCTTGATGGAAATGACCACATCCGTGAAATTCTCTTGCACGCAGATGCGCAGAAACTCCATACAAGATTCCACCATGCCTTCCGGTGTATCGCCATAGCGCGACATGATGCGGTCGGACAATGAACCGTGGTTCACGCCGATGCGGATGGCAGTATGGTTCTCCTTGCAGATATTAAGGAAGGGGACAAAGCGGTCGTGTATCTTCTGCAACTCCTGGGCATATTCCTCATCGGTATACTCCAGATGCTTGAAAGTACGTGCTGCATCCACATAGTTTCCCGGATTGATGCGTACTTTTTCTACATACTGTGCCGCCACGTCCGCTACCTTCGGATTGAAGTGAATGTCGGCCACAAGCGGCACCATATATCCGTCCTGACGTAGGCCTATGTTGATATTCATCAGGTTTTCAGCCTCTTTGATGCCTTGGGCCGTGAGGCGTACATACTCTCCTCCGGCATCGACAATACGTTTGGCTTGCGCTACACTGGCTTCTGTGTCCTGCGTAGCGGTGTTCGTCATACTTTGTATGCGGATAGGATTGGAGCCGCCCATAGGGGTGGCTCCGATGTTTACTTCTGACGTTTCCCGTCGGGAATAGTTAAATAGATCCACGATGATATTTACAGTTAAAGGATTAAAAGATTTACGATTGGATGATTTACGATGTACGATTGAAGATACCAAGAAGTAATTTCAATCGTACATCGTAAATCATCCAATCGTAAATCAATTGGTTTTGTATTCGTACTTCACATCCTTCAAGTCCTCATTTGCCTTGACTATTTTCTTTTTCAGCCCTTCTTTGTAGGTGGCAAATGTTTCGGCCAATGAGGAATCGCCCAATGCCAGCATTTGTACGGCAAGGATGGCAGCGTTCATGGCACCATTAATGGCAACGGTGGCTACCGGTATGCCCGGAGGCATCTGGATGATGGAGTAGAGGGCATCTACGCCATCGAGTACGGCCCCTTTTACGGGAACCCCGATTACCGGCAGTGTGGTATTGGCAGCAATGACGCCGGGCAGGGCGGCAGCCATACCGGCAGCAGCGATAATCACTTTAATGCCGCGTTGACGGGCATTCTTGGCAAATTCCTCCACTGCTTCCGGTGTGCGGTGGGCAGAGAGAGCGTTCATTTCGAACGGTACATGCAGGTCATTGAGCAATTGCGCGGCTTTCTCCATAACGGGGAGGTCGGAAGTGCTACCCATGATGATGCTAACGATTGGAGACATGAATCTTTAAATTATTAAAGGGTTAATTTTATAAGGGTTAGGGATTAACGATTAGGGGTTAGGGACTGCGCTATCATTCCGTCCGGTGCTAATCGCTAACCCCTAATCCTTTCATTTCATTCGTTTATCAGCGCTTTGTAGGCTTCGGCATCCAGCAGGCTGTCGAAGTCGGCATCAGCGGCGGGTTTGATTTTGATGAGCCAGCCTTCGCCGTATGGGTCCTGGTTTACCAGTTCCGGCTGGTCGGCAAGGGCTTCGTTTTGCTCCAGAATCTCACCGGTTACGGGCAGGAAGAGGTCTGATATGGTTTTTACTACTTCGATGGTACCGAACACTTCGTCGGCAGCCAATGTTTCACCTTCGGTCGGGATGTCGACAAACACAATGTCACCCAGTTGCTCTTGTGCATAATCGGTAATACCTACATAGGCTACATCACCTTCCAGGCGGATCCATTCGTGTTCTTTGGTGTACTTTACATTAGTCGGGAAATTCATGATCATTAGTTTTTAAGGGTTGATACTATGTAAATTAAAAGTTGAAAATTAAAAATTAAACAAGGCTCTTAAAAGAGGAAGATTCGGAACAGTATGTTGCTCAGCGGGTGGAGTACCAGCAACGAGCAGATAAGCCCTACGGCAAAGCCTCCCATAACTTCGCCCAGGGTGTGGTGTCGCAGGATGATGCGGGCGGTGCCCAGCACGCCAGCCACCAGTATAAAGAGGCATAGCCACCATACGGGATTGTAGCTGAACAAGGCGCTGAAAGCTACCAGTCCACCAATTACGGCTCCGGCGCCTGCCATGTGTTCGCTCAGTTTCCATTTTAAGTTGACAATGACGCAGATTATCATCACTACCAGGGCGGAGAGTATGATACCGGTCATGTACCACGGGATATTGAGCCGGTGCATCATGAGCAGGCAGAATACATAAGAAGTGATGGTCAGAATAAAGGGAATGTATCTCCTTTTTCGTTCCACCAGTTCTTCCGGACTGAAACCGTTGATTTTGCGGAAGATGAAGATAGTCAGTGTAGGCATCAGGATGGTGAAGCAATACACCACGCCCAATACTATCAACTTGTACTGCAACGGCATGATGCGCAGGTACGAGAATATAAACAGAACCAGAAATGCCAGGAAAGGGATGGAGAACGGTGTGAATACCGCCGAAATCACTTTCGCTGTTCTGATTAAAGTTTTATCTGCTATAATATGCTCTTCCACAACCTAATTTTATTTACGATTTGACTATTTACAATTTACTATTTGAATGCACTAATCTTTAAACCTTAATCCCTAATCGCTCATCCTTTTCTCTCATCTTCTCAGTCTTGCCACGGGGATATTCATCTGTTGGCGATACTTTGCCACCGTGCGGCGGGCTATGGGATAGCCTTTCTCCTTCAGCAGCTCGGTCAGTTCGTCATCGGTCAGAGGCTTTTTCTTGTCCTCGTTGTCAATGCACTCTTTGAGTATCTTGCGTATTTCGCGTACAGACATCTCTTCGCCGTCTTCGGTTGTGTAGCCGTCGTTGAAGAAGAACTTCAGCGGGTAGATGCCGTAGTTGGTCTGTACATACTTGCTGTTGCTCACACGGGAGATGGTCGAGATGTCCAACCCGGTACGTTCGGCAACATCTTTCAGAATCATGGGGCGGAGCAATGACTCGTCTCCTTCGAGGAAGAAAGGACGTTGCAGGTCTATGATGGCCTGCATGGTGGTCATCAGCGTATTCTGGCGTTGCTTCACGGCATCGATGAAACCTTGTGCGGCATCCATTTTTTGTTTGAGGAACATCATGGCTTCGCGGGATTCCTTGGACTGGTTGGCCCGGTTCTTGGTGTGTTCTTCCACCATCTCGGTGAAGTCGCGGCTCATGCGCAGTTCCGGCACGTTGCGGTTGTTCAGTGTCACGTTGATGGTACCGTCGTCATAAGTGTCTACCAGGAAGTCGGGCACAATCTGCTGCATGTTCTTGCCGATGGCTTCGCCGAGCGAGGCACCGGGACGGGGATTCAGCTTGCAGATTTCCTTAACGGCTTGTTGCAGGGTATCTTCGCTGATACCTAATTTCTGCATAATCTTGTCCCAATGCTTGCGGGTGAACTCTTCGTAGCACTGGGTAAGAATATCTTCTTCTATATAGTATTGTGGAGGCGAGGGCATGGGCCGTTGCGCTTCCTTACGTCGAATCTGGATGAGCAGGCACTCTTGTAGGGTGCGGGCGCCCAGACCGGCGGGGTCGAAGTCTTGTATAATCTTCAATATTT